>MDSY01036760.1_pt1 | contig 11849 bp, 14 predicted proteins | sample 811131 | NCBI WGS metagenome assembly MDSY01 (sample SAMN05326643, study PRJNA326480) | marine metagenome | isolation source: seawater | place: Atlantic Ocean: South West | collected 2010
AGCTCTCGAGCCCGTATGCTGCTGCAGTCGCTGGCGCTCCTCTTCACGGCGCAGTGCGCGGTGTGCATGCGTCTGAGCTCGTTGCGGCCACAGACCTTGCGCACTCCTCGCCACCTGGCTGTGATTATGGCCGACGGCAAAGACGGGCTCCCGCCTGGCATAGCAGATCGCCTGTCCTTCCAGACGGGTGGGTCGAAGGTGGCCAACCAGGAGGAGGAGGCGCTCATCCTATGGGGCCTGGTTAAGGAGTGCTACCCGAGCGAGGAGGCTGCGGTGACGGCGGTGAATAAGAACTCGCTCATCCTCAACCCCTCGATGAACTCGTCAGCCACATCAGATCGAACTTCAGACCCGTGGCTACCGCGCCTTACCTGTGGCTACCGCGCCTTACCCGTGGCTGCCGCGCCTTACCCGTGGCTGCCGCGCGCCTTCGCCGTGGCAGGCCCTCCAAGATAACGGGCACCTTCGAGTTGCTCGTGGAGCGCTTCGGTCCGGAGGGCGCCACGGAAATCATCACCAAAAACCCGGGTATTCTCAGCTGCGTGGCCACGTCGGTCGCCAAGCAGAGCAACGAGGAGATCCTGAAGGCCACAGACTTCGCGGACGGGCTGGTCGAGAACAGGGGGGCCGTGAAGCTCGCAATCTTCGGGGCCGCCTTCTTCCTCTTCAACCTCATCGGCTTGCGCATCATAGAAAACAGCACGAACCCGAAGATTGCCGCGTTCTTCCACCGTTAAAGGTTGGCAGTGTGAAAACGCTCTATGATATTGTGTACGACGAGCCTGCAGCCTCACAAGAGAGACACACAAGAGAAAACAAGAGAGAGGAGAGACCCCCGCGGGCGCGCGCCGTCTGGGGACACATCTCATCCGTGTCGTCTCGGCTCTCACCCATGCTCTCACCTCTCTGTCGCTGCGACACGTGCGAGAGACGCTGCTCGCTGTGTGGCGCCGTCTCTCCCCTGCAGCCTGCTGTGGACTTTTTGTCTCTTTTAAATGACTACACGCTTGTTTCCCCCCGGGGGAGCTCACAGTTCACACCATCGGTGCATGCACTCCCAAGAGACAGGGCAGCGAACTCTCAAGATTGAAAAAGTTCGCGTGCGCCCGCTCGATCCTCGATGCCCATGTCGGGTGGCCCAGTACCACGAACCACCGCAGGAGAGCCACCGCTCGGCCCGCGACTTCAAAACTTGCTCTTCACACCGAGAAAGATGGCGATAACGGCAGAACCTCCCTGCGCGCATGGGCAGACAGCGCACGTCTCGGGCGTCAGCGGCTACAGCAGCCCAGGCAGGCAGTGCGCAGGGAGCGGCTCAGAAAGTGCGCAGGGAGCGGCGCACGAGGAAAACAAGAGGGAAAATCCGCAGCAGGTCGTCCACCGCATTGTCCATGCCACTCTTGGCGAGCAGTGTGAGGACGGGCGCAGTGTTCGTGAAGTCGGTGAGGACGGGCGCAGCGTTCGTGACGTCAAGCAAATTCGCTTGCGGCGAGGAGCACCGGCGTGGAAAAGCTCGCGGCCGCGCCAGAGTGCCGACCGTGAGGGCTGCGCACGGAACGCAGAGAGCGAGTGCCAGAGCGACAGCGAGAACCCTCATTGATCCTGAACCCGCGGAGCGCGGAGGTCGCGTCGGGCAATCTGGTCCGCCGGAACACAAACATATCAGAGGACTCAAATGTATCTATGGGAGAAATCAGCACATGTCAGTGCGCGACTTTCGCACCGAAATCCTAGTGTGCCCGAGCCGCGATTTTCGCACCCAAGAGCAAGCAACGCAGCGTGGAAAAGTGGCTCGCGGCTGGAGCACACACATTGTCTGTGTGTGTGACTGAGGCACTGCAATGTTTTGGGGTGCGCAGGTACTACGCCGAAGGCTCGGTTTATAAATGCCCCGCCACGGCGGACACCTTGTGATTATAAAAGTGCATCCTGGCTGCATCAGCGATCATCAACAGCTCCCAGACAGCGAGATTTCTGACAATTTGTACCACAGTCATGCTTGCCCTTATCCCCTCGACTGCCTTCAGCCTGGTCGCCGGCGGCCTCGCCGGCGTGCAGCAGATGCGCAGCCCGGTCTCTAACGTCAACATGGCGCTCGACAGGCCGATCCGTGTGGCTGTCATCGGTGGTGGCCCCTCGGGCGCCTGCGCTGCGGAGATCTTCGCCAAGGTGAGCCATGGCCTGATACTGCGCGCGCTGCGAGCATTCTGCACGCTTTTTAAGCTACCTATTTACTGCTGCATGCACCGCGCATCTGCCGCACACGCCTAACAGCACAGCATAGAGGGAGCAGCTGAGCAGGCCTCTGGCGCTCAGAGCTCAGCCTTCTCTGCCAGCCACCTGATGTCTGACGTCACGACCCCCTTACTCGTACTCTCTCTATAATACAGGGCCCGAACATGGAGTGCACCATCTTCGAGCGCAAGATGGACAACTGCAAGCCGTGCGGTGGCGCCATCCCGCTCTGCATGGTTGACGAGTTCGGCCTGCCGCCTGACGTCATCGACCGCCGCGTGCGGAAGATGAAGATGATCTCGCCGTCCGGCCGCGAGGTCAACATTGGGCAGACGCTCCAGCCGGACGAGTACATCGGCATGACCCGCCGCGAGATCCTTGATGGCTTCCTGCGCGACCGCGCCGTCGAGTACGGTGCCACGCCGGTCAACGGCCTTGTGCAGAACATTGAGCTGCCGACGACGACCGACGGTCCCTACACCGTGAAGTACTCGCGCTACGACGGCAAGAGCAAGGGCACGCCCTCCTCGGCCGAGTTCGACATCATTGTCGGCGCCGACGGCGCCAACTCGCGCACGGCCAAGGCCATCGACGCGGGCCAGTACAACTTCGCCATTGCCTTCCAGGAGCGCATCAAGATCCCCCAGGAGAAGATGGAGTACTACAAGGACCTGGCCGAGATGTACGTCGGCGACGACGTCTCGCCCGACTTCTACGCGTGGGTCTTCCCCAAGTACGACCACGTCGGCGTCGGCACCGGCACCGTCGTCAACCGCCCCGCCATCTCGCAGTACCAGGCGGCCATCCGCGAGCGGTGCGCCGACCGGTTGGGCGACAACCCTAAGGTGATGAAGGTCGAGGCGCACCCCATCCCCGAGCACCCGAGGCCTCGCCGCGTCGTCGGCCGCGTCGCCCTCGTCGGCGACGCCGCCGGCTACGTGACCAAGTGCTCCGGCGAGGGCATCTACTTCGCGGCCAAGTCGGGCCGCATGGCTGCAGAGGAGATCGTTGCGCTCACCGCCGGCGGCACACGGCTGCCGACTGAGCAGGAGATTAAGGACACGTACATCAAGAAGTACGACCGCGCGTACGGCCCCACCTACCTGGTGCTCGACGTGCTGCAGAAGGTCTTCTATACCAACAACGGCGCGCGCGAGGCTTTCGTGGACATGTGCGACTCCGAGTACGTGCAGCGCTGCACCTTCGACTCATACCTGTACAAGAAGGTCGTCGACCCCAACCCGGTCGAGGACGTCAAGCTGCTCTTCAACACCATCGGCTCGCTGATCAAGGGCGCGGCCACCGCCAAGCCCGACCAGGTCTTCAGCAACCCGGTTGAGAGCCTCAAGCGGATCTGAGCTTTCCTCTCACGGTTACATTTTATAGGGTATTCAGTGTGGGTGTGTGTTGACTGGTTGACTGTTTCGTCGCCGTCCTCAGTATAAGATGGATGTGTACAAGCTACAGCGTACAGCGCTGTCGCCCTGACCTCTGAGCCCTGTCCACTGTCTGTGACGTGTCAGGTGTCAGCCCCCCCGTGTCGCGTGTGCCCGTCAGCGTCACGCCCTCGCCGTTTTCAAGGTCTACTTCTTTTGGATCCTACTATTCACCGCGCTCGCACGGTCGCACTTCTAAGCTCAGCTCGCAGCGGACGTACGACACAGCACCACAGCGGACATACATGGGCACAGCCTGTGTCGCTGTGAGCCTCGCCGCACCTCGGAGATCTCCCGTGGCTGGCAGCCTCTCTCTCTGGTAGTCATGCACATGCGGACGCGTGTCCTCCTGCTTACCACGCCGCCCCCTCCCCAGACGCCGGCCTGTCAGGCGCGTCCGGCCTCTCCGGATCCGGCTGCACTGGCAGGTCGTCCACCGGAGCGCCGCCCACCGATAGCGGCGCGCCGCCCTCTCCACGCTCCTCGACCAAGAGCAGGTGCACTCCCCACTGCGAGTAGGCCTTGACCGGCACGTTGAGCTCGGCCGAGAAGAGCATCTCGTCGAACTCCCGCGTGTCCTTGCCCTGGTATGGCAGCTCGCCGACGAGTGGCAGTGAGCCGGCGGCGCCGAGGCTCGAGAAGGTGCCTGGGTGCCGACACGCCGCGAGATCGGCGCTTGTGGCCGGGCCTCACCCGCACCGCGGCCTGGCATCCCTGTGCAGCGAGGACCTTGGGCAGTCGGCCCCAGGAGGCCAGCGCAGCGAGCTGTGGCACCACCAAGGCGGCACTTTCGACGGGCTGGAGCGTGCCCAGATCTCCATTCAGATCGCGGCTAGGACAGCAGGAGAAGGCGCGCGCCGCCTCGCTAAAGGAGATCTCGCCAGCCACGATGCGGGCGATCAGCTGGTCCGCCTTCTTCTCGGCGCTCGGCTCGGCCAGGAAGAGAATGTGCCTCGCTTGCACACACCCAGCAGGCGTCGCCTCCTTCTGGTTGCCGGGCAGCCAGTCAAACAAGCCCATGCGCACGCGCAAAGCGGTGATCGAGGCCGGCCTGTCGGGCGCGGCGACCGGTCTGCCAGGAGGCGGGAGCAGCAGTGCCGCGGAGCTCGCGAGCACCGCCGCGAGCCACATCGCAAGGGTGATCGACGGAGGGGGTACAAGTGGGGGAACAACGCGCGCACACTAAACCTCCACTATACTGTCAGGTTCCCACAGTACCCCCTCTCATCCCCCGATCCCGACCGCCACTATTACACACAATATCACCCCTCCCCCACGCAACAGCTTTCTCGGTGTGGTATCAACACGTGGTACAACACAAAACTGTTACCACGTGTAGGTTGAGATGCTCCTTGCGCTCCTCTCTTCGATCGGCGGCTGCCCCCCCAAAATGGTGCTGATAAGCGAGGGCAGGTCTGGGAGCTCGGCCACCTTGTCGGCGATCCAGATGCTCACACATTCGCCTCACAGCTTTGGGAGTGAGATCCTTGGAAGTAATGCGGAGCAGATGGCCAAGAGCAACCCCACGTCGATCATGGAAGCGTTCTACCGTCATACTTGCAAGGAGCATCCCGGCGCCGCTTTGATGGGCTTCAAACTGAAGCCATATATCGACTTCGAGCCTGGTTAGCCATATCTAACCCTGGCTATAATAAACTCAAGAACTCAAGAAGCCATAGCCCATACTCTAGGCCCTAACCCTAACCCTAATCCTAACCCTAACCCTATAACCCTAACCCCAACCAGGAGGTCAACTTCGTGAGGAGAAATGGAGAGCTGCATTCGCTTGGCTTCGGGAGAACAACGTGTCGGTCGTCATGAACACGCGTAATCTCATGGACAGGATGATCAGTGGGGCGACGTACGATTTGGTGCGAGGGGAGATGGGCAAGCATTTGTCGCCGCATTGCACGCCCCAGGACACGAAGTGCATCGACGATCACCTCAACGCGCACGTGGACATGCCTACGGGCTCCACGTTGCTCGCCCGGTTGCGAGAAAATCGTTCGCCGCGCGTCGCGAAGATGCTGCACATCTACAATTTTCGCCACCTGCGCGTGAACTACGAGGACCTCTTTCTGGCCGACAGTGAGAATCGCAGCGCAACATGGCGCCGCGTGGTGCAGTTCCTGCAGCCTGAACGAATGGACGTGCACGCCATCAGCGAGAGTGACGTGGCGCGTGCGCTGAATCTCACGGCGAAGACAAGTCCTTCCCACCAGCGCGACAAGGTGACAAATTACGACGACGTGGTGTCGACGCTGACCGGCACTGAGTTTGAGCCGCTGCTTCACCGCCGGCGCTAGATGGCATAGAGTCGTGCGAGAGATCGGTGGGAGTAAAGATGGCGCGCTGACGGGGGGGGCGGTCCCCACCACTGTACGAACGGGCGATACAGCTTTAGAACGAGGCTGGGGTGAGTGCGCCAGTGCGCACCGTGTGGCAGATATATGCGGCGGGTGGTGAGCCGTAATTATAGCCGTGTACATGCTTCCATATATACAAATAACATTATATTTGCGTGCGCGCGACAGAGCGCGAGCTGCATGGCTATAAATATAAAAAGGGTCGTAAACACTTCCCCCCACACACGGGTTCGTGTGGGCAGTGGGGCTTGTGCGCACGCGTCTAAACGTGTCCAGGCCACCTGGACGCGTCCAAGTGGCCACCGACGACCGAGGGCTTGCCGTGAGAGGCTGTCGCTGTGTCCTGTGAGCCGACCGCGCGCAGCCCACGCGGGCACCATCGCGGATGATCAGGCCCGAGTGCACGAGTGGCGTCTTGTGCCCGGGGCAGAGGTGTCTCGACTCTCGTGGGCATGCTCGTGGGGCGCGTGCTCGCTGCTCCTGCGAGCTGCGTCCTGCTGCTGATCCGCCTGTGCTCACAAGAGGTGGGCGCATCGTCCTTATATAGGACGTCCTACACCTACACCTATTTTTAAGCAATGAGCCTCACATAAAATGAGGGAGCAGCTCATTGCGAAAGCTCATAGAGACGCAAAGACGAATACACAGTATATAGTTTGGCAGCACCGACGTCCGCACGGACGCACGCCGCGTCGGACGCGGAAGTTCGAACCCGTCCGGCGCTAGCCGTCCCCAAAGCCCCCTCGCTGGCACAGCCCCGCACGTGCCACGTCAGCTCGTCAGCTCCACAGCTCCTTGACGAGCCGCCCGCCCGCCTCCATCTCCTTGAGGTACTTGGCCGCGCCCTCTGGTCCCAGCGCGCCGTGCCGAGTTACCGCGCCGGTCAGCGCCTCGACCACGTCACGCCCCATCAGCGTGCCTCCGCAGATGTACACGTGGCCGCCCCGCTGCAGCATCGCCCACAGCTCGGCGCCGTCGTCGCGTACGAGGTGCTGCACGTACACCTTGGCCGCCTGCGCGCGTGAGAAGGCGAGCCGCAGCCGCGCCAGCGTGCCCGCGGCCAGGTGGCCCTCGAGCTCGTCGCGGTAGAGGTAGTCCTCCTCCTCGCGCCGGCAGCCAAAGTAGAGCCAGGTGGGACCGGTGCGCGGCGCCGCCCCCTTGTCGGCGGCCATCTGCTGCAGGAAGGCGCGGAACGGCGCGACGCCGGTACCCGGCCCGACCATGATCACGGGCGCTGCGGGGTCCTTGGGGAGCGCAAAGCCCGACGATCGCACGAAGACGACTGCCGAGTCGCCGGGCGCGAGATCGCCGAGCTGCGTCGAGCAGACGCCCACCTTGGTGCGCCCCGCAGCGGCGCCGCGCATCGGCTCGCGCAGCACCTTGACGGTGAGGTGCACCGTGTCGGCCGCGGCCGCGGGAGACGACGAGATCGTGTAGTAGCGCGGCGAGAGCTTAGGCACCAGCTCGAGCAGCGCCACCCATGGAGGCTGCGCCGACGGGAATGCCTCAAGCACGTCGGTCAGCCCGCGCCCGTCGCGCTGCACCCACGACTCGAACTCGTCCCGCCCTGCCGACGAGGCGAGGTGGCGCAGGCGAGAGGCGTCGGCGGGCGCCTTGGCGTGCTCGGCGAGCAGCAGCAGAAGGGCCTTGCCGACGGGCGCGCGAAGGTCGGCGTGGAAGCGCAGCGCCTGCTCGACGGTGCACGGCGTCGGCATGGGCGGCGCCGCGCCGCCCGACGCGCTGCCCGGCACGCGGCGCAGCGCGAAGCGCTGCTCGGCCGCCAGGCCTAGGCGCGCGGCGACGCGCGCGGCGAGCTCGGCGCCGTTGTCGCAGCAGACCGCCAGATCGTCCGCCGTCGCGTACTTGAGCGCGTCCGAGCCGTTGCCGTTGCCGTTGCCGCCGCCGGTCTCGATCTCGAGGTGGCGCACCGAGCCGTGCTCCGGCTGCAGAGTGAGCTCGCGGTTGACTCGCACGCGACACTCGTGCAGCCGCTGCTTGGGCATCGTCGCGCCCAGGAAGGCGGCGGTGGCGGGAGGCGTGCCGCCCGGCAGCATCTTGCACTCGAACTGCGGCGTCGGCGCGCACGTGATCTCGCCGCCGCCGGGGCAGAGCGCCTCCCATAGGATGGCTTTCCACTTGTCGAAGTCGGCCTCCAGGTTGTCGTCGTCGTCGCCCTCGCCCAGCGCGCACAGCCGCGTCGCACCGTAGCCGACCAGCCTCGCGTCCATCCAGCGGCCCATGAAGCAGTAGTGCTCGTACTGCCGGTTGCCCAGCGCGAAGGTCGCGCACCGCACACCCTTTAGCTCGCCCGGCTGGCGCACCGCCTCGTTGTTCAGGTGCTTGTACCACTGGACCGCATTGTCGCTCGGATCGCCCTCACCTGGTGGGGGTTGGGGCTTGGGCTTGGGCTTGGGCGTGCACGGCCGGGGGCTAAGGTGAATGGACTAGCGTGCTGCGTGGCCGCTCGCCGTGCGTCGCCATCAGGAAGACGACCGGCGCCTCCTCCTCGGCGAGATCGTCGGGCTCGTAGTCCTCAAGATCGATCGAGCGCGCCTTGAACCCGCGCTGCCGCGCCTCGCGTGCAAGCGTCTTGCCGAAGCCCTCGGCGGTGCCGGTCTGCGAGCCCCACAGGATGACGAGCGGCCCGTTGGGGAAGTCATCAACCTTGGCCTTTTTTTTCGCTGCGGCCGGCATGGCGGCTGGAGTGGCCGTCGATGGGCTGCGTTTGCGACTCATCAGCACCAGCATCGTGAGCAGGACGGCAAAGATCGCGAGGAAGAAACCGAGCAGCTCCTTAGCGAAACTCTCCCGAGCGAGCCACTCACGTGGGAAGACGATCGCCATGGCGATCGCTCCACAGCGAGCGATGGCGATCCTCCAAAACACCGCACTGCGAACTTGCCGCATCGTCCGCTGTTTTGCACCTCCTCAGCGGGGGTCCAAGCTCCAAATTTTTTGATGTGTAGCAGATATATTCATAGATATTACAAACAATAACAATACATGTGTTACTACAGACGGCTGCGGACAAAGGCAGATACATACTAGCGTACACGTTGCGTCGCCGAGGTCAAGCGGCTCCTCACGGCCATCGCTGAGTGCGGTGCCGTGCGCGCAGCCATTGCATCAATAGCCCCCAAGTGTCAGCTTGGGCGCGGGCGTGGTCCGCTCCATCTGAGCGCGACTCCTTACTTCCGGCAAACGCCGCGCGCGCAGGTGCCATAAGCGCAGCAGGATCTCCATTCAGCCAGCCGCGTCGACCACAGCGACGTGCAACCTGGCATCGATGTTTTCAGCTCGCGGATTCCTGCACACCCTCTTAGGCGGCCTCCGGTGTCTTCTCCACCTTCCCGTCCTTCTGCTTCGTCCCGTCCTTCTCCTTCTTGGCCTTCTTGGCCTTCTTGGCCTTCTTCCTCGCAATCTTCTTCTTCTCCTTCTTCTGCCTTTTCTCCTTCTCGTCGTCCTTTGACTTTGACTTCGACTTCGCCTTCTTGTCCTTCTTGGATTTGTCCTTCTTGGATTTGCTCACCGCCTGCTGCCATTCTGCCACTGCGGCGCTGGTGGCCTGCAGACCCGTTTGGCTCGATGGGAGGTTGGCGCCCGGCAGGTTGGCGCGTCGTGCGGCGCCAGCGAAGCGCGTCGCGTTGACACGCCCCGCTTTCTTGTCGGCAGCTGAGCGCCTCTGGGTACCGGCCATTGTGGGCGTCGACGGAAGGGTACCCGCAAATACAGGCGCGGACGGAAGGGTACCCGCAAATGCAGGCGCCGACGGTTGCGTGCTTGACCTGCGAGACGGCGGGGGGAGGGCGTCTTTTGGTTGGGTGTGTCTTGCGATGTTAGGTGAGGGAGCTTTGCGCACTTGTCTTTCTTAGCCTTCTTCTTTGCACTCGTCTCCATTAGTGGGCCTCCAGGCTCGGTCGTTTGACGCATGGCACCCAGCCGAGCCTGGTTGAACCGAGGCTGGTTAATCTTGAGGCCCCCACTCACTCCAGTCCCCTGCACGTCCTGCGAATGGGTCGGCCCGATGAACGCCACCACCAATAGCGCAGTGGCGAGCATCGCGCGAAGCATGGGGCGCCCGTCGCCGACCGAGCGAAGGCCAGGCCGCGGGAGGCAGGTCCTTTTTTTCACCCCCAGGTTGATGCCGTGCGTACACTCCCCTGTTAGGTTCTCGCCCTCTACAGAGGGCGAGAACCTACAGGGGAGAAAATAAACCAGCCTGGGGCCGAGGTGTTTAAGGGCATGTAAGAACGACATGCCCTTACCGTGTTATTTGTAGTTTCCGCGTGTATGGGGCTTGGGGGGAGCAAAAATCACACGAAAGCCCCCGCATCTTTGTCTTAAAGGCTTTACCCAGGTGGAGACACCACAGCCGCCCGCATGGCGTCGACGATGGCCTGCGTCGTGACGCTCTCGGCGTGCGTCCACTCGTCTAGCTCGGTCTTCCCCGCGCGCAGCGCCGCGTGCACGGCGCGCGCCTCGTAGACGAAACCCTCCGAGCCCGGGTAGTTGAACGGCAGCGCCCCGGCAGGCTTTGGCGGCAGCGGAAAGTCGAGGGTCTGGTCTTCGGACGCCTGCCGCCCGGCCGCGATGGAGAGGTGCAGCCGTGACGGCGCGTGCGCTGGCCGCAAGATGCGTAGCGTGCCCTTGGTGCCCGTGTACACGGCCTCTTCGGGCGTCGCGCCGCCCAGCGTGCACAGCACCGTCGCCGCCAGGCCCGACGGCCATGAGAGCGCCGCGCCGACCGACCTAGGGTGGTTCGGGCTCGGGCTCGGGCTCGGGCTCGGGCTCGGGAATAAAAGGGTCAGTGTCAGGGTTAGGGTTAGGGTTAGCGTTAGGGTTAGGGTTAGGGTTAGGATTTGGGCGAGGGCGAGGGCGAGGGCGAGGGCGAGGATTAGGGTTAGGGTTAGCTTAGGACCAATCGACGACGATGCCGCCGCCGCCCGCCGCCGGCTTGGACGTGCCTGTCGCCACCACCGTGGGCATGCCCGCACCGGCGGCAAGTAGCGCGTGCGCCACTGGGTACATGGCCACATCGAGGCAGACACCGCCCGAGTGCGGGTCGAGCGTGCGGGCGTGCACCGCCGGGTCGGCTGCCCAGCCTAGCCATGGTAAGTATAGCCATAGTGAGCATAGCCAAAATATAGCTGCGGCGGGGCGGCGAGGCCGAGTCGCGCACCAAAGTCGGCGGAGAAGGCTACCACCTCGCCGATGGCACCCGCCGCGAGCAGCTCGCGCGCCTTGCGCACCGCCGGGAAGCAGCGCGTCCACATGCCCTCGAGAAGGAAGAGGCCGCGCTCGTGCGCCTCTCTCGTGAGCGCCTCCGCATCGGATGCGCACAGCGCCAGCGGCTTCTCCACGACCACGTGCTTGCCGGCTGCCAGCGCGATCCGGCAGCACTGCACGTGCGCCTGCGCCACCGTGCCCACGTAGATTACATCCACCTCGGGGTCGGCCGCCAGCGCCTTGTACCCCTCGTGCACCCGCTCGATAGACAGCTCGCGCGCAAACGCGGCTGCGCCCTCGAGATCGCGAGCGCCGACCGCCACCACCACGCCCTCCTCAGGGGAGAGCGCCTTGAGCGCACCCACGAAGTCGCGCGAGATCAGACCGGCACCCATCACGCCCCAACGGATCGGGCCGTCGCGATCGATCACGCCACACGCGAGCAGGGGTGTCGAGAAAGCTGTGGCCATCATGTCGCCGCACACGGCGCGTGTGGAACTTGCGCACACAATCGCCTGATCCGCTGGTTTAACTCCCTTGAGCGCGTCCCTCGTCCGCTGTGTTGCCCCTCACGACACGGGCATGG
>MDSY01040478.1_pt1 | contig 11848 bp, 11 predicted proteins | sample 811131 | NCBI WGS metagenome assembly MDSY01 (sample SAMN05326643, study PRJNA326480) | marine metagenome | isolation source: seawater | place: Atlantic Ocean: South West | collected 2010
ACAAGGATGCAGGTCGCTGGTTTAATAGCAAGGATATACTTGAAATACAATTTAAGGAACGCAAAGACACGGCACGTGCTATCACTTTTGAGCAGCGCAGCGACTATAGTGGCGCGCAATATATCGGAGGCGCTATTTTTAACACAAAAATAGATCGATCGCATCCTATTAATTTTGGCTACAAAAACAACGAACTACCTGTTTTTAGAAATTCAACACTTTTTATGGAAGCTGAGAAGAATAGCTATGACAACCCGATACAATACACAAAAAACCCATTGCTTAGCGGCTATATTTCAAAGCCCAATTTGGAAAAGCTATCAAATACTTCGGCAGTAAAAATTGAAGGCATGGGTCGAGGAACGATTCTTTATTTTACCGATAATCACAACTTTAGAGCTTTTTGGTATGGGACAAACAAATTACTAATGAATTCTATTTTCTTCGGAAATGAAATGTAAAACAAGCTCTTGGTTCAGTTAACGAGCTAATGGCAGCCAGACTAGCAATTTTAATTCAATGAGAAAGTGAACTAAACGCCTTAGCAGTAGCCATTTTAAAACAGTAATTGATAGAATAAAATTGCTATTTTAGTAGGGATCTACTAAAATAGTAGCACTAAATAACAGAAAAACCCGAATAGAATGATAGCGTTAATTGAAGCGCATTTCATCCAATAATATCTCCTAAAATAAACTACCTTTGCGGCCTCAAAAACTGAAGGTATGCTATTACAAAAGACCATCAAAAATTTCACGCAAAACCCCAAGAACGATATTCTTTCTGGGCTAACTGTTGCTCTTGCGCTAGTCCCAGAGGCTGTGGCTTTTGCATTTGTTGCCGGTATAGACCCATTAGTTGGTTTGTATGGCGCCTTTATGATGGGAATTGTCACAGCACTGTTTGGTGGACGTCCAGGAATGATTTCGGGCGCAACCGGCGCAATGGCAGTGGTAATGGTTCATATGATTCAAAAAGGAAATCAAGTGGGTGATGCAATGGCCATTCCCATAGAAAATCTTGGATTACAGTGGTTGTTTATCACTTTATTACTCGTGGGGGCGATTCAGGTAGCTGCGGGAATATTTAGACTGGGAAAATTTGTAAGACTAATTCCACATCCCGTTATGATGGGTTTTGTAAATGGATTGGCTATCGTAATCTTTCTATCACAAATTGGTCTCTTTAAAGAAAATGTAAATGGCACGATGCAATTTATGCAGGGAAGTAATCTTTGGGTAATGCTTGGGTTGGTATTCTTAACGATGGGTATCATGTTTGGACTGCCTAAAGTAACTAAGAAAGTACCAGCAGCATTGGTCGCAATAGTTGTTGTGGCTTGTATTACTATTTTTGGAGGTGTTGAAGCGAGCACTGTAGGTTCGTTTATCAGAGACGGTGGTGGCGCCGGACTGCAAGGTGGTCTTCCTACTTTTCAAGCTCAAATATTTGGATTGTTTGATACTTTAAATGGCCACTGGGGGCTTATACTATCCACTGCACTTATACTAGCAGCTGTTGGCTTAATTGAAAGTTTAATGACCTTAAACTTAATCGATGAGATGACAGAAACACGTGGAAGTGGTAATAGAGAATGTATCGCCCAAGGCGGTGCAAATATTCTAAATGGAATTTTTGGAGGAATGGGTGGTTGTGCTATGATTGGCCAATCGATAATTAATGTAAATTCTGGTGGTCGCGGAAGACTCTCGGGAGCAGTCGCGGCAATTGCATTGCTGTGTTTTGTATTGTTTGGAGCACCTCTCATTGAACAGATACCGATCGCTGCACTTGTGGGCGTTATGTTTATGGTTGTAATTGGAACTTTTGCCTGGAGTAGTTTTAGAATACTCCATAAAATACCAAAACCAGATGCATTTGTATTAATTGCGGTTTCAGCAATTACCGTTTGGCAGGATTTGGCAATAGCTGTAATTGCTGGTGTTATTATGTCGGCGCTGGTATTTGCATGGAAAAACGCAACGATGATTCGCGCTCGCAAAACAACAAAAAACGACGGAACCATGGTCTATGCAATTTGGGGGCCTTTGTTTTTTGGTTCTGTTCAAAACTTCAACTCAAAGTTTAGTCCGAAAACCGATCCAAGTAAAGTCGAAATAGACTTTATTGAATCAAAAGTAAGCGATCATAGTGGCGTTGAGGCATTGCGAAACATGGCCAACAAATATTTAGAAGCTGGAAAAGAAGTTAAGCTCACTCACCTCAGCCCCGATTGTAAGACCTTATTATTAAAATGGGACCCAGAATTTAAGGATGTTATTGAAGAAGCAATAGATGATCCCCGCTATTATGTGGTTACAGACATCCTTGATAGCGAAGTTTAAAACGAGTGCACTCCATATTTTTAAAGAATACGCAATCCATTTTCAACTTCTATTCCCGGTTGTAAGAGGATAACATTTTTTGAGTTTACCGCTCCTAAAACCAGGCACTCACTCATAAATGTTCCTATTTGCTTTTTCGGAAAGTTAAGGACTGCTATAATCTGCTTCCCAACAAGGTCTTCTTTTGTATATCCAATTGTTATTTGAGCCGAAGACTTTTTAACACCAAGCATCTTACCGAAGTCAATTCGCAATTTATACGATGGCTTTCGCGCCTCAGGAAAATCCTGAACGGCTAATATGGTGCCGACATACATTTCAACTTTTTCAAAATCAGACCAGGAAATTTCCATTACACTTAATTTTATGTGAGGAAGATACAAATTTTGCTGCCTATATACTACCTTGCAGTTTCAATACTTAAGATATTTAAAACATGTCAATAACCCCATCAAATATGCTTCCTTTGGGCACAATAGCACCCAATTTCCTCCTCAATGATCCAATCACCACCGATACTGTTTCTTTGCAACATGTAAGAGGTGAAAAAGGCACCGTGGTCATGTTTTTAAGCAATCATTGTCCTTACGTAAAGCATATAAATGACGAAATTGTTAGGATCGCAAATGACTACCATGTTACCGGCTTTGGCTTTGTCGCCATTAGCAGTAATGATATTAAAAGCTACCCTCAAGATGGCCCTTTGCTAATGAGAGAAACGGCACGAAAAGAAAACTATAATTTTCCATATTTATATGATGAAACTCAGAAAATTGCAACATTGTACGATGCGGCTTGCACTCCAGATATTTATTTGTTCGATCGCCAATTAAAACTAGTGTATCGAGGACAAATAGACAATTCGCGACCAGGAAATGGAATTCCCAGCAACGGAAGAGATTTACGTGAAGCGCTGGATAACATCTTAAATAACAATGCACAGCGCAAAGATCAAAAACCAAGCATGGGATGTAATATCAAGTGGAAAAGCTAACCATAGCGTTTCGATAGTTAATTTTTTTTGAAATGTACTGACAAAAAAACGCCCATGTCTCCAAGGGCGTTATAATATATTATTTTTTTGATGGTTAGGGTTTGGCTACTGCCAAAGATCTACCCTTTAATATCCATCAATTCAACATCAAAAACCAATGTGGCATTAGGAGGAATTACACCTCCAGCACCTGCTTCTCCATAGGCTAAGTGCGACGGGATTACAAAACGAGCCTTATCTCCTTTGTTTAACAACATAATACCTTCGTCCCATCCTGCTATTACTTGTCCTGTTCCAACAGGAAACTCTATAGGGTTTCCTCTTTTGTATGAATTATCAAATTCACTACCATCTGGTAACATCCCTTTGTAATGAACTGCAACTGTTTGTCCCTTGTTGGCTTTTATACCATCTCCTTTTTGGATGTGTTTGTAATGCAAACCACTTTCTGTTTTATCAAAACCCTGCGTGAGTTCAGCCATTGCAGATTCTTGTGACTTTTGAGCTGCCTCTTCGCGTGCTGCTCTGGACCCCGTAAATTGTCTAAATGCTTCAACAGCATTCCAATCTTGAGCATCTGTACCTACCCGTACAATTTCAATTTGCATAGTATCACCCTGTGCAATGCTATCTACGACATCCTGTCCTTCAATTACATTTCCAAATACAGTATGCTTATTGTCTAACCAATCTGTTGGGATATGCGTAATAAAAAACTGACTTCCATTGGTTCCTGGCCCTGCATTCGCCATTGAGAAAACACCCGGCTTATCATGTCTTAGTTCGGGATGAAATTCATCGTCAAATTTATAGCCAGGCCCACCTGAACCAGTACCTGCTGGATCTCCACCCTGTACCATAAAATCTGGAATTACTCTGTGAAAAGTTAAGCCATCGTAGTAAGGTGACCCTTGTGACTTTGCATCATTCTCAAGATTACCCTCTGCTAATGACACAAAATTTCCGACAGTTCCCGGTGTCTTTTTGTAGGTCAACTGACCTAATATCGTTCCCTTTTCAGTAGTTATTTTTGCGTAAATACCGTCTTGCATTTTTTTATTCTTTAAGTGGTTAGCACCAACCGTTTTAGACTGGTGATTTAAGTCGGCAAAGGTACGTATTGATAGTTAAAAAATGAAAATACTTTTTAGGGAATTTTTATAGAAAAAAATCGATTGATTTTTGTCTAATGTAATTAATTTGCAACATCATTTATAAATTTAATGCGGTACAATCTGAGTTCCTCCAGATCATAATCGCCGTCAAATTCGTCCATGGCAGCCTCAATTTTATCAGTTTCGGCCTCTAAAAAGTATTCGTGGATATCCTCTTGCTGTTCTTCATCTAGCAAATCGTCAATCCAATAACTGATATTTAGCTTTGTCCCGCTGTAAACAATCGCCTCCATTTCTTTAATAAATTCTGGCATCTCTAGTCCTTTCGATGCAGCTATGTCTGTCAATGGCAATTTTCTATCAACATTTTGGATAATATACAATTTTAGCGAACTATTGCTGCCAGTTGATTTTACAATAAAATCATCGGGTCGCATCACATCATTCTCATCAACGTATGCTTGTATCAGCTTTATAAAAGGAGCACCATATTTTCTTGCCTTACTATCTCCTACTCCATGAACATTTGACAATTCATCGATATTCACTGGGTATTTCAAAGCCATATCTTCCAGGGATGGATCCTGAAAAATAACAAAAGGTGGAAGCTTCAATTTATCTGCAACTTTTTTACGTTCAGATTTTAAAAGTTTAAATAACACTTCATCTGAAGAACCGCTGCCTTTCTGTTCCACAATTATGTTGTCGTCATTAGCGTCTTTAAACGAATGATCCTCTGTCATCATAAATGAAACTGGATTTTTCAAATAATCCCTTCCGGAATCTGTGATTTTTACGATTCCATATGTTTCAATGTCTTTTCTAAGATAACCAGCTACTAACAGTTGCCTCAATAAGGCCATCCAATAGCTTGCATCTTGACTTGAACCAATTCCAAAAAATTTCTGAGCATCTGTTCGATGAGACTTAATCATAGCATTTACAGTACCAACAAGCACATTAACTACCTCTTTTGACTTATATTGCTCGTTGGTCTTATCGACCACTGACAATAGTTTAATGACCTCATCCATCGATTCATGCTTATTCTTTGGATGCCGCATATTATCATCTAAGTCACCTCCCTCTCCGGTTTCATTATCAAACTCTTCGCCAAAATAATGCAAAATAAATTTACGCCTAGACATGGAGGTTTCTGCAAAAGCAACAACCTCTTGCAAGAGCGCATGCCCAATTTCTTGCTCTGCTACAGGTTTTCCGCTCATGAACTTCTCTAACTTCTCGATGTCCTTGTACGAGTAATAAGCCAAACAAATTCCCTCTCCACCGTCTCTTCCTGCACGCCCAGTTTCTTGATAATAGCTTTCAATACTTTTCGGAATATCATTGTGAATAACAAACCGGACATCCGGCTTATCAATCCCCATACCAAAGGCTATAGTAGCAACCACAACATCTGTGTTCTCCATCAAAAACATATCTTGATGCTTTGCTCGCGTCTTGGCATCTAAGCCTGCGTGATATGGAACTGCCTTGATACCATTAACCTGCAATATCTGCGATAATTCTTCAACACGCTTTCTGCTTAGACAATAAATTATCCCACTTTTTCCTTCGTGTTGCTTTACAAATCGAATGATATCACTATCGACATTTTTTGTCTTAGGGCGAATTTCATAATAGAGGTTTGGACGATTAAATGACGCTTTAAAGGTATTGGCATCTTGAATACCCAAGTTCTTTAAAATATCTTCTTGTACTTTGGGAGTTGCCGTGGCGGTAAGCCCTATAATAGGTATGTTATCTCCAATACGCTTGATTATTGCTTTAAGGTTTCTATATTCTGGCCTAAAGTCATGTCCCCATTCACTGATGCAGTGCGCTTCATCTATGGCAACTAACGATATCTTTTGTGCTAATAAGAAATCTACATATTCTTCTTTAGTGAGCGATTCAGGAGCTACATAAAGCAATTTAGTAACGCCATTTTCAATATCATACTTCACCTGTTTAACCTCCGATTTATTGAGAGAGGAGTTCAGCACATGAGCAACACCATCCTCAGATGAAAGCGCCCTAATGGCATCAACTTGATTCTTCATCAACGCAATTAAAGGCGAAACCACGATTGCAGTGCCTTCTTGCATCAAGGCTGGGAGCTGATAACATAAAGATTTTCCGCCGCCTGTTGGCATAACTACAAAAGTACTATGCCCTGAAAGGATGGACTTAATAACTCCTTCTTGCAGCCCTTTAAACTTTGAAAAACCAAAATATAATTTGAGCGCTGCATATAATTCTGTATCAATCACGCTGCTTTAGTTAAATTGTTAATATATTCATTGTGAATCTAAAATAAATTGTTTTTACAGAGGAACAATTGTAGTTTTGCAACCAATACAATAAAACTGTATATTTTATTTATGTGTAACTATTGCGAAACTGACTCTTGAGATATGTTTTCACTCTAAATATACTAAATTATAAATCAGTTACAAACAATCAAAAGCGTAAAATTTTGAATAAACATTCTCAAATTATTTCAGTCGCAAGAAAAACTATTGAAACAGAAAGCGAAGCTATAAAGAACCTAGCAACACTTGTAGATTCCGAATTCGCGGAAGCCGTAGATTACATATATAACTCTAGAGGCAGAGTAATCATAACTGGTATTGGCAAAAGCGCAAATATTGCTACAAAAATTGTAGCCACTTTAAACTCTACAGGTACGCCATCAATATTTATGCATGCAGCAGATGCAATTCACGGAGATCTTGGAACAATTCAAGAAAACGATACTGTTATTTGCATCTCAAAAAGTGGGAATACACCAGAAATAAAAGTGCTGGTACCACTTATTAAGTCGATTGGAAACAAGTTAATAGGAATTACTTCTATGAAAGATTCGTTTCTTGGTCAACAAGCAGATTATGTTATGAATGCGTATGTTGAAAAAGAAGCGTGTCCAAATAACTTAGCACCAACAACTAGCACAACTGCTCAGCTCGTCATAGGCGATGCATTGGCTATGTGTCTTCTTGATTTACGCGGCTTTTCAAGTAAAGATTTTGCCAAATTTCATCCAGGGGGCTCACTCGGTAAAAAACTATATCTTCGAGTAAGCAATCTCACGTCTTTGAATGAAAAACCTGAGGTACATCCCGACACGAATGTTAAAAATGTAATTGTTGAAATTTCAGAAAAACTACTAGGTGTTACTGCAGTTGTCGAGGACAATAAAATTGTTGGTATTATAACTGATGGCGATTTACGGCGAATGCTCGCAAAAGTTGACTCATTTAAAGGGCTTACAGCACGCGATATCATGACTGAAAACCCAAAAACAATTAGCAATAATGCTATGGCTGTAGAAGCCATGGAGATTATGGACAGCTATGGAATTACACAAATTTTAGCTGAAGAAAATGGAAGATATAGCGGGGTCGTTCACATCCACAATCTTACCAAAGAAGGTATTATTTAATGTCAAAACGAGAAGAAAACACGATTAAAGAAAAAGAAATGTCTTTCCTTGACCACTTGGAGGACCTTCGCTGGCATCTAATTAGGGCAACCGTAGCCATTGTAATTGTGGCTTCGGTTGCATTTTTGGCAAAAGACTTTATTTTCGATGTTTTACTATTTGGTCCAAAAAACCCTGATTTCCCCACATACAAATTACTTTGTAGACTGGCCACGAGTATAGGGTTAGAGGACAGCTTCTGTTTTACAGAAGAGCAGTTTAGGATTCAAAGTCGTACGATGGCTGGACAATTTTCTGCCCATATTTGGACCTCTATAATGGCAGGATTCATTATCGCATTTCCTTACGTTCTATATGAATTTTGGAAATTTATTAGTCCTGGCCTGCATAAAAATGAGCGTGCTACTAGCCGCGGTTTTATTCTTATAGCGTCTCTACTCTTTTTTACAGGTGTCCTGTTTGGTTATTATGTAGTCACACCGCTATCTATTAATTTTCTAGGGAGTTACCGCGTCAGTGATCAAGTGTTTAACGATTTCGATTTGAGTAGTTACATTGGCCTAGTTCGTGCCTCGGTTCTTGCAAGTGGAATTATATTTGAATTACCCATCATTATCTACTTCCTTACCAAGGTAGGACTTGTAACACCCGAATTTCTTCGCACATATAGAAAGTTTGCACTGGTAATAGTACTTATTCTTTCAGCCATAATAACCCCTCCAGATATTGCCAGCCAAGTAATAGTTTCTGTACCGGTGCTAATATTGTATGAAGTAAGCATATTTATTTCAAGATGGGTCGTTCGGAAGCAGAAAAGGAAAGCCAAAGCAGCAACCGCATAATATTTCTAAAATAGCCAAATCTGTTAAGCCAGATGAATATTAGAAATCCTAGAAGCTGCCTAACATAATTAATTATTACATTTACCATTCTTGAACAAGAATACTATTAAATGAAATTAAAAGCAGAAGGTCTAGTTAAATCCTATAAAGGACGGAAAGTCGTCAAAGGCATTACTGTGGAGGTAAATCAGGGCGAAATTGTTGGCCTACTTGGCCCGAATGGCGCAGGAAAAACTACTTCCTTTTACATGATTGTTGGACTAATAAAGCCCAACGGAGGCAATATATACCTCGAAGGAACCGATATTACTAATTACCCAATGTACAAACGTGCACAAAATGGCATAGGCTATTTGGCACAGGAAGCCTCGGTATTTCGAAAATTAAGTGTTGAAGATAATATACTGAGTGTTTTACAATTGACGAAATTGTCGAAGAAAGAACAAGTCCATAAAATGGACTCACTTATCGAGGAATTTGGTTTAGGCCATATACGTAAAAGCCGTGGAGATTTATTGAGCGGTGGAGAACGTCGACGTACCGAAATAGCACGCGCTTTGGCTACGGATCCTAATTTTATTTTACTAGACGAACCGTTTGCAGGAGTAGACCCTGTTGCCGTTGAAGATATTCAGAGAATTGTGGCTCGCCTTAAGGATAAGAATATTGGCATTCTTATTACAGATCATAATGTACAAGAAACATTAGCCATTACAGATAGAACATATTTAATGTTTGAAGGCAGTATCTTAAAGCATGGAGAGCCGGAAGAACTGGCCGCAGACGAGATGGTGCGCAAGGTATATTTGGGCCAAAACTTTGAGCTACGTAAAAAGAAATTAGAGTTTTAGTTCTTGTTATCCTTCCATAAAAGCGAAAGCAGGATATAAATTAAAATTATTATCGGGATTGCTATAAACTTCAGCAACACAAGAAGTAATGCACATATTCCTAGAAACAAATATCGAATTGCATTGCTTTTAAAATCCCAAGTTTTAAATTTTAATCCGAACAATGGCAATTCAGCATTCAATAACATACTACTTATAAGAGTTAGTCCTAATAAAAACCACTTATTCAGTATAATTTCCTCAATCCATTCTGAAGACTGAAAATTTAAAATTAGCGGCAAACTCAATATTAACAATGCATTTGCAGGAGTTGGCAATCCAATAAAACTAGTAGTCTGTCTTGTATCAACATTGAATTTCGCAAGTCGGTAGCCAGATGCCACTGCTATGACTAAACCAATTAAAGGAAGGTAATTTGCCAATCCTGAATTCCATCCATCTGCCGAAAAGGTTTCAGTGATGGTAAGAGTACTTCCAAAAAAAGACTCGTTCAGCAACTGCACCATAACTATGGCGGGCACCACTCCACTTGTAACCATATCTGCCAGAGAGTCAAACTGTAAACCCACATCACTATGTGCATTTAATAAACGTGCGGCGAGACCATCAAAAAAATCAAAAAAAATACCGAAGAACACAAAGAAAGATGCTGAAATTAAATCACCGGATACTGCAAAAAGTAGCGCTACACAGCCACATAATAAATTAAGGGAAGTAATAATATTGGGTATCTGCTTTATCATACTAAAAATGTATCAAGACAGGTATATTTCGCCCTCCCATATAGATTCTATGTAAAAATAACAAAGTATTTGCGTCTAACCGTAAGAAAACACAATATGTACCTAAAAATGTTGTTTACATTTCTATAAAATAGTAAGATATTTGTATAAATTTTCAAGCTTGAAGAAGAAAATAGTTTTTGCCTTTTTATTTGTTTCATTTATATCCTTTTCACAAACCGTTAGAAAGTACTCTAACGAATTTATGAATATTGGTGTTGATGCTGCTGCCTTTGGAATGGCAAATGCTGTTGTCGCATCTACCTCGGATGTAAACTCTGGCTATTGGAATCCTGCAGGGCTGGTAAATTTAGAGGACAAACAGCTTTCTCTAATGCATGCCTCCTATTTCGCAAACATAGCAGCTTATGATTATGCAGCTTTTGCCATGCCATTAGATAATGGCAGCGCTGTTGGATTGTCAATCATAAGGTTTGGTGTGGACAATATCCTGAATACAACTCAGCTCATCGACAATCAAGGAAATATAGATTACAATCGTATCAGTATTTTTTCTACCGCCGATTATGGCTTTACTTTTTCATATGCTAAAAAACTCCCACTAGAGGGTCTCAACTTTGGTGTAAATGCAAAGGTGATACGTCGTATTATTGGAGATTTTGCATCTTCTTGGGGGTTTGGACTGGATGTTGGTGTTCAATTTAAAAGTAAAGGAGATTGGCATTTTGGCTTAATGGCAAGGGATATAACAACTACATTTAATGCGTGGTCTATTAACGAAGATGAGTTTGCAACAATTCAGGATGCTGTGGCTGGTCAAAACCAAGAACTTCCGGAAACTACAGAAATTACGATTCCCAAACTTCAATTAGGATTCGCCAAAAAGTTTGTGTATCGCTATGATTATACATTTCAAACCGAGTTAGATTTAAATTTCAGATTTGCTCAAACAAATGATATTATCTCTTCCTCAACAGCTAGCATGACTCCCTCCTTAGGCTTCGAATTTGGTTATATCGATATGATATTTGTGCGCGCTGGTCTTGGAAACTTCCAAAATGTAAGACAATTAGAAGGTAATGACGCTGTAAACTTTCAACCTAATATTGGAATCGGGTTTAAATACAAAGGGGTTTATGTAGATTATGCTCTTACCGATATTGGTGATCAAAGTGTCGCCCTATACTCCAATGTTTTCTCATTAAAACTAGATTGGAGTGTTTTTCGCTAAAGCAATGAACCCGTGGTTTGTTTAACTGAAAATTTATTAATTTGACATCTACATTTAGAATTTTAAACCACTTGATTAACAATTGCTGCATATATTTGATAGCACTCACAGCCTCGACTGTTTTGGGACAAGGTATTACGTTAAGCGAAAATGCTGAAATTAGCATCATTACTGTTGGCCCTGGAACTAATTTAAATGACTCTTTCGGGCATAACGGATTTCGTATTAGAGATACGAGTACAAACATTGATCTTATTTACGATTATGGTCGCTACGACTTTA
>MDSY01036343.1_pt1 | contig 11844 bp, 10 predicted proteins | sample 811131 | NCBI WGS metagenome assembly MDSY01 (sample SAMN05326643, study PRJNA326480) | marine metagenome | isolation source: seawater | place: Atlantic Ocean: South West | collected 2010
TTTGTAACTCCATATAAAAAAGATTTTTCTTTAATAGGTACTACTGAAGTTGAGGTTGAAAATCCAAATAATCCATCCATAAATAATGCTGAAATAGAATATTTAATAAAATGTATTAATAGTTATTTCAAAGATAAAATTGATAAAAAAAATATTGTTGAAACCTATTCGGGAATACGTCCATTAATTGAAGATTTTAAAGAAGCTTCAAAAATCACTAGGGATTACGCATTTGATTTAAACAACGACAATGGTTTGCCTCCTTTACTAAATATATTTGGAGGAAAGTTAACAACTTATAGAAAATTAGCTGAAAAAGTGTTGTATGAATTAAATGAATTTCTACCTGTTAATACAAAGAAAACGTGGACAAATTCTAGAAAATTATTCTGATTTTCTTAAAAAAAACTTTTTTCTATTAATCATGGATTTAATGAGCAGAGTAGTAACAAGAGGAATACTTCTTTAGGAGGAAATAATATGAAACTCTCTGCTCCAATCAGAATCTATAACTAAAACGTTTTGGTTCAATATAATGTTAAAGAATCGGTAAGAATACTAAAAATTTAAGATCTAAATATTATGCGATTCGTTAAAACTTAAGTAAAAGCCTGATTATTTTTATCAAATAGATGACATCTACTTGCAGTAAAACCTACTTTAACAGTATCGCCAACTTTTATATTTGAGTCTCCTTCAGTTTCGACAACTAATGGTTCACCTTCTTTCTCAAGATATAAAAAAGTTCCAGAACCAAGTTTTTCGACAACAAATACTTTGCTTTCCCAACTAGCATCACCTTCTTGGTTAATAAGAAGATGCTCAGGTCGAATGCCTAAATGTACTTCTTCACCAGCTGAAGCATCTTTAGAAGTTTTTTGTATAGATATTTTTGATGATCCAAAAATATCAACTTCAGTACTATTTTGGTTAGCACTTAGAACCTTTGAAGATATAAAATTCATTTTTGGTGATCCAATAAAGCCACCCACAAATAAATTAGAAGGATTATCATAAAGCTCCATTGGTGAACCTTTTTGTGAAACAATTCCTTCATCTAAAACCACTATATCATCAGCTAAAGTCATTGCTTCTGTTTGATCATGAGTAACATAAATCATTGTAGCATTTAATTGATCATGTAATTTTGCTAACTCTACACGCATTTGGACTCTTAATGCTGCATCTAAATTTGATAAAGGCTCATCAAATAAGAAAACTTTTGGTTTTCTAGTAATTGCTCTACCTATTGCTACTCTTTGTCTTTGACCACCAGATAATTGCTTAGGTTTGCGCTTAAGATAATCTTCAATTTGTAAAATCCTTGCAGCTTCTTGAACACGGTCATTTATTTCATCTTTAGAACGTTTTTCTAGTTTTAAGCCAAAAGCCATGTTGTCGAATACTGTCATATGGGGATAGAGAGCATAAGATTGAAAAACCATAGCTATATTTCTTTGTTTTGGAGGTAGATCGTTGACTATTTGTCCATCAATTGAAATAGTTCCTGAATTAATATCTTCTAAACCTGCAATCATTCTAAGCATTGTAGATTTACCACAACCACTTGGTCCAACTAAAACAGTAAATGATTGACTTTTTATATCAAGAGAGATGTCTTTAATAACATGAACATCTCCATAGTATTTATTTATAGTATTTATATTTATATCTGCCACTTCATCCTCCTTTGAGCGATCTTTCAAGTGTAATTTAAAGACCTTATCTAAAAAAATAACTAGTTCAAGAACTATTTTAAGTAACTTAAATGTTCTTTTTGGAAAACGAGCATATTATCTAATAAGTTTTTGGCATCTTTGACATTATTGACTATAGGATCTGCTAATAAAGCTAGATATGCAATATCCTTTGATTTGTTTATTACAGCTTCAGTTGTTAATTGTATTGTGCTAACCTGATTATTAAGTAGACTTCCAAAACTTGAAGGATAATTTTCAAGTTTTAAACCAGTCACTCCAGCTTTATTTAAAATACCAGGTACTTCTACAACTATATTATTTGGAAGGCAGTCTATGAAGTTTTGATTAGGCACATTCACTGCAGACTCTTCAAGATTTTGATCTTCAATTATAGCTTCTATTATTGGAACGATTCTTTCATTAGTCTTTTTATCTTTTTTAAAATATTCTAAGTAATGAGATTCATCATCATAGAAAGTTAAACATCTTTTTTTATAATTATCATAGAATTCCATTATAGTTTGGTGATCAGCTACACTATAAGCCCATTGAATATATTCACCTAAATGACTATCAGTTGTTATAGGGAGATAGCCATATAATTTATATAATTCAAAAAATACACCTCTTTCACCCCCAGGTTTAGATGGATAATATTCACTCGTTATTTTAGAATAATAACTCTCAAATTTTTCATGTATTTTAGGATAACCATCTTTCTGTGAATCTTTGTATTTAGCTTCAAGCAAAATACTTAAATGATTTAAACCACCAGCTTTTATTTCTATATTTGAAAAATCAGTCTCCATTATAGTGGGCAACTGTCTTTCCATTGAAGCGATTTCATGGCATAATCCAACAAATTTTAAATCTGGATATTTAGTTGTTACAGCATGACATATTCTTTGCATTGGATTAGAATAATTAAATACAAAAGCATCAGGACATATTTTAATAATATCTTCGCAAATATCCAATATAACTGGAGCTATTCTTAGAGAATGAAACAATCCCCCGGGTCCTCCATTTTCTCCATAAATTTGTTTAAAGCCATATTGCAAAGGTATTTTCCAATCTTGATCCCATAAATCAAAACGATTTCCAATTTCAATTGAAATTATGCAATAAGTTGCATTCTTCAGTGCTTCAGAGCGCTCAGTAGTTGCTTCAATATTGTAATTAACATTAAGTTTTTCTTTAAAATTATTTGCAATACTTTTTGTTTTTTCAAGTGCTTCAGCATTTATATCATGAAGAGTTATTGTTGAGCCTTCAAGAATCTTTGATTTAAATATATCTCCAATCGTACCAAGACCAAAATTAGCACTTCCAGCTCCAATTAAAACAATTTTATTCATACTATCTTACTCTTTCCCCATGTAATCTATGCCCTAATAAAGCTAGTAATATAATTAATCCATTAAAGAATTGTCGCCATGTTCCACTCCATCCAATTGCAATAATGCCTATTTCCATATAAGCAATAATACCAACTCCAAAAATAGCGCCTATAATTGTTCCTAAACCACCCCAATAAGGAGTACCACCAACAAAAACTGCTGCAAGTGCTAATAATAAATAACCAAAACCCTGTGTTGGGAAAAAGGTATAAGTAATTAAAGTGGTGAAAATTCCCCCTAATGCGGCTCCAATACCTACAAACATAAAAGCTTTAATTTTAACGGCTTTTACATTAATTCCCATTTGCTCTGCACTAACCGCATTATCACCTACATGGTGAATATGGATTCCAAAAACATGTTTACTAAATAAATAGTACGAATAAATTACAAATAATGCAGCCCAAAAGATCTGCATCGGAAATCCATAAAAATTTCCAACGAGAACTGAATAAGTCCAATGAGTATCAATTTCCATAATAGTAATTGATCGACTTTCAGTTAATAGTAAAATGATACCTCTTAATAAGAAAAGCACTCCTAGAGAGGCTACTAGAGAAGATAATCGAAATATAACTATTAAAGCACCAACTAAAGCACCAATTAAAGCTCCTGTTAATATTCCTGCTAAAATTGCTATAGCAGGATCGATTCCTGTTTTGACCATTATAGCAAAAACATATGCAGCAACTGCATATGTAGAAGCAAAAGATAAATCAATTTCTCCTGACGCAACTAAAAAAACTAATGGAATAACTAAAAAAATAAGAGTTGGAAGCATTACAAAAACTGATTGATGCAAATTTAGTCTCATCCACGCTTCAGGAGCTCCAATAAAAAAAACAAGCATTAATAAAATAAAATAACCCATGCTACCAATTGCTCTTCCATTTTTATGAAAAAGATTACCTATGAATGATTCTTTATTTTTCATTTTTTTAATGCTCCTTGATTATATCTCTCATCATTTTCATTAATTCTTCAGGAGATTTTATATCTTTTTTATCAAGTTGATGAACTACCTCGCCACGATCTAAAATAACAAATCTATCAGAAATATCATAAACATGGTAAATATTATGTCCAATAAATAAAACTGATCGATTTGATTTTTTTACATTGTTAACAAACTCAAAAACTTTCTGAGTTTCATTTAGAGACAAAGCATTAGTAGGTTCGTCAAGTATAATTAATTCTGCTTTATTATAGATTGCTCTTGCAATAGCAACTCCCTGTCTTTCACCACCAGATAGATTACCTACTGGTGATTCTGCATCAATTAGTTTAGAGGTAAAACCTATTTCTCTAATTAATCTATTCGCCTCATTTATTTGTTCTTTTTCTCTTATAAATCCAAAAGGATATCTCAACTCTTTTCCCATAAAAATATTCCAAACGATGGATTGTTGAGGGCACAAAGCTCTATCTTGAAATACTGTTTCAATACCAGACTCTCTTGCTTTTAATGCGGTCCAATTTATTACTTTTTGGCCTCTAATTTTTATTTCTCCTTCATCAGGACCATAAACACCTACAAGTGTTTTTATTAATGTAGATTTGCCAGCACCATTATCTCCTATCAGGCCAACCACCTCTCCTTGATTGACATAAAGAGATGCTTTATTTAGTGCTGTAATTCCACCAAATCTTTTTGTTACATTTTTTAATTCTATTATTTTTTCCATTAATTATTTTGAGATAAACTGACCCATGAGTAATGGGTCAGTTAATGATTTAAAAATTATCTTAATCCTGCATCTGCAAGAGCTTTAACAGCTTGATAGTTGTTAGTATCAACAAAACCAGCTCCAGTATCTTGATTTATAGCACCAGTACCAAGTACTGCTGTTTGACATAAAGAAAGAACAGGAAGATAACCTTGCAAGAAAGGTTGTTGATCTGAAGTTAAATGAACATAACCTTTTTCAAAAGCTGACATTATTTGTGGACTAGTATCAAAACCAATTTGAAGTAATTCATTTGGACCATAGCCAGAAGCTTTTGCTATACCTTCTGCTACATTCATTATATCACTTCCTGAATGTACTATTACTTTTGTATCTGGATTAGCTGCAAGAGCTGCAGAAAAAATTGGAATAGACATGTTTGGATCTGAAGCATACTTTGGATCTCCATCTACAACAGTTACTGTCATACCATGTTCTTCAAAAATAATTCTAGCACCATCTTCTCTTTGTGCTCTAGCATAGTCACCTAATGGAACCATAACTATAGCATGATCACCAGCTTTAAATCCGTACTGTCTAATTGCTTCTCTTGCAAGAGCTTTACCTTGTGTTGCTAAATTAGCACCAACATATCCTCCGCCATATTTTGCTCTTACTCCAGCAGGGTCAACATTTTGATATGTCATTAAAATGCCTTTTTCAGCAGCTTGTTTTGCAAGTGGCATTAGCGCATCATCTCCAGGATGTCCCATCATAGCTATTGCATCAACTCCTAAGCCAACGGACTCTCTTAGTTGACGAACCATTTTTTCAAAATCCCATTCTGAATAAATAATTTCTGCATCCGCACCAGTATCTCTAATTGCATTCATCGCACCTGCAGCAACGATCCCAGCAAATCCTCCTGCTTCAGGTCCTCCTGCATAGAAATGCATTTTTACTTCTGAGCACCAGTTGTCACCCAAATCTTGACCCGTTGGAGCTGCATTAGAAAAAGAAGACAAAGGTAATAGGAATAGTATCGATATTATAAAATTTCTATATTTCATTTTTCCTCCTAATATAATTAATAAAATCAAATATATTTGTAGTTAAAGCCAAAGCGTTTTGGAAGTCAATTCAAATATCAAAAAATAAGAGGATTTAGGAGTACAATATTAATATTATATAATTTTAACAAATGAAAATATCAAAAATTAATGTTTTTTAATAAATTTTTCATATTCAGTGTCAGCAATACTAATATCATGTTTTTTTTCAGGATATTGCTTTGAAGTCACATCTTCTCTAAATTTCTTATAAGCTTCTACTGACTTTAATTTAATTTTTTCATAATCTTTTGATAAATCAGAATAAACTTTAGCATGTCTTGGGATGTGACCTTGATTGTAACCTAGTATATCTTCAGAAAACAAATACTGCGCATCACATCCTTGACCACTACCCATACCAATCATGAAAACTTTAACATTTTTAGAAATATATTCTGCGACTCTATATGGTACTATTTCAATTTCTACAGCAAATGCACCTGCGTCTTGTAGTTTTAAAGTTTGATCATAGATACTTAATGCTTCATTAGCATTTTTGCCAAAAGCTTTAAATCCACCATACAAAGTAGATTTGTAAGGTATAAAACCTGTATGCCCAACAACAGGTATCCCTTCATCCGAGATAGATTTTATAAATTTATTACTTTGAGGGCAATAAATTGCGTCAGCACCATTTTCAAAAAGAAAAAAAGATCTTTTTAAAATTTCAAGTTCATTTAAATATTTTCCATATTGCAAACCTACAGTTAAAAAAGTATTTTTTGCAGAGTTCCTAATACCTTTTATGTCATTAAGTTCTGATGAGACTATCATTTCTATGCCAGCAAGCTCACAAGCTTCAGCTTCTATTGGATTATGAGTATAAACTTCTGTAAGTTTTTTAGCTCCTTTACATGCTATAATTTCTTTAACAGTTAATTTCTTTTTCATAACAATTATATTTAATTTAAACGTTTACTAACACGCTTTGTTTGTCCATAGCTATATAAACTATCTATGCCCCCATCTCTTCCATAGCCAGATTTTTTATATCCACCTCCTGGTAAGTTTACTCCATCAACAAACCAATCATTGTGCCATATTACACCAGCTTCGATTCTATCAGCAGTCCATTTAGCTTTTTGATCATTACTAGTAAAGACACCCGAGGCAAGTCCGTAATCAGTTGAGTTTACTATTTTTATTGCTTCTTCTTCATTTTCAAAATTAAAAATACTTATTACTGGTCCAAAAATCTCTTCTCTTGCAATAGTTGAATTAATATCAACATTATCAAATATAGTTGGTTTAAAAAAATTACCATTATGAATTTCTTGTTGCTTTCCCCCAGTAATTAAATTTGCTCCTGATTGAACTCCAGAATGACAATAGTTAGTCACTCTTTGTAACTGTTCTTTTGAAATTAAAGGAGTAACATCTGATTTTTCATCATTTCCAGGACCAATATTTAATTCTTTTGTTTTTTGATTGAGTTTAGTTATGTATTCATCTTTAACTTTATGATGAACTATAGCTCTAGACATCGCAACACAAATTTGACCAGCATTTGGTTTAAAAATTCCTTTAATAGTACTTTCAACAGCTTGATCTATATTTGCATCAGGATAAATTATTGCAGCAGATTTGCCACCTAATTCAAGATGACATGGAATTATTCTATCTGCAGTTTTTTTTAAAATTTCTGAAGCAACTTCAGGTGAGCCTGTAAATACAACTTGATTTACTGATTTATGATCTACTAATTTCTTTCCTGTTTTATCTCCATATCCATGAACAATATTTAATATTCCATTTGGCATTTGAACTTCACTGAAAATTTTACCAAAAATATTTGAAGAAATTGGACATAACTCTGGAGGTTTAATAACAATCGTATTACCAACTACAAGGCTTACGGCTACAGATCTTGCAAAAAGTGCTATTGGATAATTCCAAGGAACGATTTGTAAACTAACACCGTAAGGTTCTAAAATTGTATAGTTAAAAGAATCTTTACCTGACGGTATTAGTTTATTTTCAATTTTATCAGTCAAACCTGCATAATAGTCAAATACATTAGCTGCTCCATCAAATTCTCCCTCGCATTGTTTAATAGTTTTTCCATTTTCTTGACTTAAGATTATTGAGCTACTATTTTTATATTTACGGAGCTTGTCCGCTATTAATCTCATTATTTTAGATTTATGAGCAGCATCCATATCTTGAAGAACTCTTTTTTCAAAAGCATTTTTTGCAGCTGCGAAAGCTAAGTCAATTTCTTCATCTAAAGCTTCATCTATAAATCCAACTACGTTTTGGTTGGCTGGATTTTTTACTTCTATATTTTTTTTTGATAAGCTATCAATAAAATGTCCATTAATATAATTTCTTATCTCCAAAATTTACCCCTGTATCTTTGTATTAATTATATAATTAAATCTAAAGTTTTTATTATGTCAACACGTTATGATAAATTTGCATAATAAATAAAGAAATAAATTTCTAAGATGCTTTATTTGAAGGTATCTTTACTGGAATATAGTAATTTGGATCCTTAGATTTCATTATAATTGCTGGAATAATCTCCCTGTACGCTTCAAGTAAAGTTTGAGGTTTAGGTAACTGATCTTTTATTACTTCATGCAACTTTGGCAGATTATAAGAAGGTACCATTGGAAACATATGATGCTCGATATGGTATTCCATTTTCCAATAGATAAAACTAAAAATTGGATTAAGTCTGACTGATCTTGTTGATTCTCTATGGTCTTTAGTATTTTCTTTTAAACCTATATGTTGAGTCAGCCCCCAGATAACATTTAAAAAAATAAAAAATTTGGGAATTAATAAAAGAAATATAGGAAGTAGGGATCCAATATAAATTGAAAAAATTATAATAAATATCCATAAAATAACAAAAATTCTTGAGCTCAAAATACATAAAGATTTTTTCTCTTGAGGTATGCATTCTTTCATTACTCTTGTTTCAATTCCAAAAGCATGTTTAATAATTTCTAGATGAAGTGACTTATGAAGTATTAAAAAATAATAACCAGGAATAAATCTTACTAAAAAAGAAAATAATGAAGGTTTAGAAAATATACTCTCATCTACTTCAAAGTCATGAGGATCAATTGAAGCGGTGTAGCTATGATGCAATGAATGACTCCATTTCCATCTTATAGGTTCAAAATTATTTAAAAAACTAGCTATATAATAAAAAAAATCATTTAATTTTCTTGTTTTGAAAGCTGTGCGATGCCCACACTCATGCCATATAGCATCTGCTCCACCCCAAAGAGTGCAATAACTCAAATAGAATAGAATAAACCACCAAGAACCCCAAAAATAAGTACAAAGCCAGCCTAAACATAAAAGCGATGATGAATATAAGATTATATGTCTCCATCCAGGCCAATCACTTCTTTTTGATAAATTCTTGAGAATTTTTCTATCAATATCAGCCCTAAACCATTCATTTGAAGGATTATTTATATCTAATTTGAGTAATTTAGATTTGCTCATTAACAATTTTTCAAAAATATTTACTTTTTAATTAAATATATTAATTTAAAAAAAATCAAATAATTATAGCATTTTTTTATGAGTGATTGGGTATATGTTTGTGAAAATAGTGAAATAGATTTTGAGGATCTTAAACGTTTTGATCATCAAAATAAAACATATTGTATATATAATATTAAAGATGGTTTTTTTGCTACTGATGGAATGTGCACCCATGAAGATGTTCATTTAGAAGATGGCCTTGTAACTGATAATGAAATAGAGTGCCCAATGCATCAAGGAATTTTTAATATTAAAACTGGCAAGGTTATACAAGATCCCCCATGTGATGATTTAAGAACTTATCCAATAAAAGTTGAAAATAATAAAATTTATATTCAAATCTAATAAATTTATTTAACCTTTAACAGAGCCAGCTACCAATCCTCTAATAAAATATCTTTGTAATGAAAAGAAAATTGCAAGAGGTATCACCATTGAAACAAAGGCACCTGTTGTCAAGATTTCCCAATTTTCACCCCTTGAGCCTAAAAGTTCTTTTAATTTAGCTGTTAAAATGATTTCACTTGGAACTTGATCTAAAAAAACTAAACCAACTAGTAGGTCATTCCATACCCATAAAAATTGAAGAATAAAGATTGATGCAAAAGCAGGAATAGATAATGGTAAAATGATACGAATAAATATATCATAATGAGTTGCGCCATCTACTCTTGCAGCCTCCATCATTTCATGAGGTAAGGATTTAATAAAATTTCTTAACAAAAAAGTTGTAGAAGCTAAGCCAAAACCAGTATGAGCCATCCAAACACCTGGATAAGATTTAGCGGCAACTCCAAATAAAGCCCCAATATCATTGTAAATAGTTAAAATTGGAATTAAGGACATTTGTAGTGGAACAACAAGAGAAGCAATAACAATTGCTAACAAAGTGTCTCTTCCAAAAAACTGCATCCAAGACAAAGCATATGCAAAAAAAGAGCATATAATTAATGGAATGATAGTGGAGGGTAATGCAACAGCCAAAGTATTGACAAATGCTTGCCCAATACCTTCTTTAAATAAAACTTCTTTATAATTTTCAAAAGTAAATTTTGGAGGACTTAAAGAAGTGGTAAAAATTCTTTTACCTTTTTTTTTCTCAAATTTTTCTAATGATTTCCAAATATAATCCCCATTTTCAAAAACTTTAACTTCAGTTTTATCTTTAAAAATAGCAGTTTCTCCAACTATAAATTCATTTATATTTTTTGAAGTAATGCCAAAGCTCTGAATTTTTTTTCCTTTAATATTATCAAAAAAATTATCTTTAATTATAAAATAATTTTCCTCTTTAATCTGTGACTCGCTGCCCGACATTCTGTAAATTTCATTTACCTGAGTTGTAGTTAAAGAAGTCCACCAACCACTAATAGCTAATAAATCTTTATCTCTCAGTGAGCTAATAAACAAACCAAATGTAGGCATTATCCAAATAATTACAAAAAATAATAAAATTAGTTGCGCAAAAATTGATGAAAGATTTATTTTTTTTATCATATTTTTTGCTCTTCTCTGTGTTTGTGTATATTCCATATCATAATAGGTATAACACCAATCATAATAACAATAGCTAAAACACTCCCTCTTCCTGAATCTCCACCACCTCTAAACATCCAATCATACATTAAATTTGCTAGGACTTCTGTTTGCCATTCTCCATTTGTCATCGCAAAAATTATATCAAATATTTTTAACACCAATATTGTAATGATAGTCCATATTACTAAGATAGTTTGTTCTAGAAATGGAATTATTATTGAAATAAATATTCGTAACTCACTTGCTCCATCCATTCTTGCAGCTTCTAACATTTCTTTAGGGATACCTCTTAGCGCCGCACTAAATATAACTAAAGCTAGTCCAGTTTGTATCCAAATCATAATAGCCATTAAAAAAAGATTATTCCAAATTGGAATAGTAATCCAAGCCTGGGGTTCAAATCCAAAAGATACAATGATAGCATTTAGTAAGCCAATTTGTTCGTCTCCAGGCCCCCTATATTCATAAATAAATTTCCAAATTACGCCTGCTCCAACAAATGATATCGCCATAGGCATAAAGATAATAGATTTTGCAAAAGTTCCCCACCATATTTTATCAGCAAGTGTAGCTATAACAAGTCCAAAAAACGTACTTAATGTTGGTACAACTAAAAGCCAACCAAGATTATTTAGAATGCCTCTTCTAAACTCAGGATCTTTTATTGCCCATAAATAATTATAAATACCAACAAACTCTCTTCCATATTTATCAAAAAAACTAAGTCTTATAGTTTCAAAAACTGGGTATAAAATAAAAACAAATAAAACAATGAAAGCTGGTGCTATAAAAATTATAGCTCTTATTGAAGATTCATTTGAAATTTTTTTTATTTTATTATTTGCATAATGATCCAATATAAAATTTGATACATGAAAATAAAAAATGAAAAATAATATTCCAATACAAACGTATAAAA
>MDSY01078109.1_pt1 | contig 11843 bp, 7 predicted proteins | sample 811131 | NCBI WGS metagenome assembly MDSY01 (sample SAMN05326643, study PRJNA326480) | marine metagenome | isolation source: seawater | place: Atlantic Ocean: South West | collected 2010
ATATCCGCCAGTGTGCGGTGACCCGCCGAAGGCGAATTACCGAAGTTTGGCGAGGTCTGTGGTCGCTTCGCTCCGGGTATGGCCCCAACCCCGTTTAAAATAGGCTCTCACTTCATAATTGCAGCCTATGCAATAACAAACTCAAGACGCTATGCTTTTAAACAATAGATAAAACTGTCAAATTGTCAAGAACGTGTTGACGAGTCATTTCGTAGGGGTCGTAGGGGGTTGGTTGTACGACTTCCATGCGGAGACTGTTTGCTTGTGATCAAAGAATTGGTGGCTCTCCGAAGACGACGTGTTTTGGGACGACGGTTGAGGCTCACCCCAGCATACTACCCCTCGCACCCCTCCACTTGACGGCCGCGATGGCGTCGCTCGCCGCGCGTTTCGCCGTTCCCGTCGCCGTGACTACGCCAAAAGTGCGTCGCGCCACGCGCCACTCCAACACAAGGGTCGTGCTTGCCGTGGCTTCGGACACGACGGGCGAGGATACAAAGAAGGATGAGTCCCCTGAGGATCGCGCGGCGAGCGCGCAGGCGTGGATCGATAATGCTTCGAAGAGCAACGAACAGGCGGTTGATGCTATGGAAACCAGTAGCATGGACACGAAGGCCACTGCGGCGAGCGACTTCGCAGCCGCGGTGGAGGCGGCGAAGATGTCGGCTCCGACGAAAGATCCACCCCCGGTGTTCGAACAACAAGAATTCGATCCCGACGTCCAAGAGCGCTCTTCCTTGACTCGAAAGCTGTTATCACTAGCAGCCGCGTCCTCGCGAGGCCAGCAAACCAACCGAGACACAAGCGAGTTAATCGGCGATATTCTCGTGGAGCTCGAGTTTCTCAACCCGACCGATTCACCGGCTAAAAAAGTCGACGGCGAGTGGACGTTGGTATACGCGAACGTCGAGGCGTTTCGGAGTTCGCCGTTTTTCTGGGGCTTCCAGAAGATCGTTCCTGGGGGGGAGGAAATGGCGAACCAGCTGTTTAAATTCACTGCTGGGCTGCCGGTAGCCGGCACAAGAGGCCCCTTCGGCCAAATAAACCAGACTTTATCCATCGAAACCGAGGAGCTCGTGTCGGAAGTGGAGATGAAGATTTTCGATCCGTTTTTCGGGATTGGGAGCGGCATCGCAGGAACCGTCGTGTCCACCGCGAACGTCAAGGTGTGTTCCGAGAGCGACGGGGACGTGCTGCTGGTGACTCCCAGAACCACCCGCGTCAGGAACTCAAACGTGGGCGGGGCGTTGTTGGACCAGCTCGTCGTGCCCACCTCGGATTTGATGTCGTCAGTCATGGGCGGCGGCGCTGTGGAAGCGAAAGCCACTGTGACGTACCTGGACGACTCAATTCGAATCACCAGGGTTGGGGAGAATCTGGACCAGGTGTTCGTGTACACCAGGGCGAATTAGGGTATGGGACTTTAGACCTTGGAGGTTCAGGGCATGAAGTAGGGTTTATTTATATAGCGCATATACTCTAAACCTCCCAACACGCCGTTTCCCCATCCGCCGACCCCGCTATGACCATCTTTTTCCCAAAATCGTTCCTAAAACTTCCAATCGACCAAACTTTCCCTTTCCGTTTTTGTTTTTGTTTGTTATGGAACACACAAGTTTTCATCTCCGACCCGTCCTCGGCGTCGTACACTCGGACCGTGCCGTCTTCGTTCGCGGTTGCGAACACTCCGGGGGCGATGAACTTGACTTTGTGTACGCTCTTTTGTGGAGCGGCGGATACGTTCCTTTCGCAAAAACCTTTCACTTCCAAGCCGTACAGCGTCGTGAGGACATCAACGTCGATCGCAGTGACCCAGCCGTGGACGCCGCACGCGAGCAGCACTGTGGATTGGTCTTCCAACGTGCCTAGGGTTATGTCGGAAACACGACCGCGGTAGGTTCGTAACCCACCTGGGATAGCGTGGATGTACCCTCGGATTTCTAAATACTTTTCGCGGTGGTCTACTTGCGGCTCGGAATCAGAATCAGAATCGCAGTCCGAGTCAGAGTTGGAATCACCACGATCATCGTCTTCTTCCTCTTCTTGTATCGCCTCTTCCCACGTTCTATGCACGTTCCGTCGCCCCACTCTCCACAGCAGCAACCGGGAGCTGTCGTTATCGCGCGAGTAGTGCGCCGTGCAAAGTCGGTGGCCATGAAATGGGTTTATATTAATGTTCTGACTTTTGCCTTCGTACGGCGCCTTGCTCGGCAGAAACGCGCACTTTGTTATCGCGTCATCCTCTCCTGGAACCCACTTTTGCACGTGCGCCAACGCGTTCGAGTGTAGCGCCCATACACAGAACACACCGCTGGTGTCTCCAGACGCGAGATACGAACCGTCACTTGATATGGCGCAACAAGTAACGCCTGACGCATGTGCTTTTAATACGGTTTTTGAAAAGAAAACGGTTTCGTATTTGAATGGCACCGCTTGACTTTGCGATTTCATTTGTCCAATACGCTTCCTTTCAAACCTCCAAACACGGACCGTGGTGTCAAGCGATGCAGAGCACAGCGTGAATTGTTTCGAAGTGGGTTCGTTATCATCCCCACACCACGCCGCGGCAACGACGCGTTTGGAGTGCCCCGTCAAAACAAGCGCCGTCCCGAATTTTGGATCCTTTGTGACTGTTTGTCCATATGAAACACTGTTCGTTGCGTCCTTCTTCGTATCATCGTCACCCCCACACAACACATCATGCCACACCACCAATTGTCCATCATCCCACGCCACGAGAAGGCACGTGTTGTCGAATACCCACCACGCGTCGGAGGCTCGCGGATTTATTTTTTCTCTTTTACCTTTTGTTTTCTCATCGTCGTCGAACGTACTGGGTAGTATATGCTGATACTCGTACACCACCTTCCCTGTAGCACCACACCACACCCTCACACCCGCTTCGAGACACGCGCACGCGACGATTCCATGGGGTGACACCGCGACTGACGTTACAGGGCATGTTTTGTTTTCCACGACCGCCTGGTCTAACGAATGGAGTGGAAAAACTGCGTTGCGCGTTTCGTGGGAATCGGTCACGTCATCCTCGGAACCGTCCGAGGACGACGCGTCTGTGTCAGATTCGGTGAGGGAAAGTTGGTCGTCGTCGTGGTTGTGTTCATCTCGTGAAGTGCGGTCGGAGTCTCGTTTGTGTTCGCGGCGACCGCGCGGTGCCCCTCCGCCGCCGTCATCCCTCCCGCGCCGTTTCGCCTCCCCGTTTTTCCCATCACCGCCGGTCTCGAACGATGACCGTCCTCGTCGCCAGTCGTATCGCGGGCGCGTTTCAACCCCAATGGTTTCGAACTTGGAAGTACCACCGGAAGTTTTAACATCACACGCGGCGTCGTACGCCTCGGTTATCTTTCGAAACCTATCCGGGTCACCGCCTTTGTCCGGGTGATGCACGCGAGCGAGTTCCCGGAACGCTCGTCTCAGATCCCGCTCGTCGCATCCCGGGGAAACGCCGAGAGTGGCGAACGGATCCAGAATGGGGACCATTTCTCCTCGCGTTGTGGTTCGTCACGGATAAACAGATCGTCAACGATGAACAAACCAAGAGGGTCGTGGCCGTGCCTCGCACTGAGACCCGCAGAGTCATCTCGCCGTTTCACGTTTTCTGACAGCCAAAAAGCAACGACCTGACGACGCGTTTTGAGAAAACGCGTGCAAGCGCCGACTTTGTCAGATCGCTGCTGCCACCTCACTGGCACCCGCACCGGTATCGGGGTGCGCCGACGACTTTGGGCTCGGCTTTAGGGTTGACCTTTCGAGCAAAAGAGGTTCAGGGGCCAACGTCTCGGTCGGGTTGGCGCGTCGTCGTGCGACGTTCAAAACAGTTGGCAAGATGAGCGCAAGTGTACAAAGCGGCACCACCGAATCGATTGAACCCGTGGGTCTGGACACCCCCCTGGACGCGGTGGTTTTCGCCCCAAACTCCGATATCGCGATAGAGGCCATGGAAACCACGAAGGATGCGTTGGAAACCCTCGCCGCGGATGCAGTGTCCAGAGCCGGTATCAGGTTCGACACCCTGATAGTGCACGCCGATCGTTGCATCGTGCAAGCCAACACGGTGGTGATTCCCGTGACGACGCACGACAAGCTGCTCACCACGAAGGATGTCAAGGACACGAACATCCCAAGACACAAGCCACTACTATTAGGCACCCGGCATTTGATCGTGAAGCACGTGGACTTGAACGCCACGTCAGTTCCGTTCCGCGACGATGACCACCGTTTGCGCGTGCAAAAATCCTTTGCGTGCGAGTGCGCGATGTACCGCGAACGGAGCTGCGCGCCGAACGCGAACGGCGGAGATTCAGGGACGTGGGCCACGCCGTTCGTGTACCTTGTGGAAGGCGACGCGACAGCTGACACGTTCACCGTTGTCATGGATGACGTAGGACGTCCTCGACCTGGTAGCATCCAGAAACAACAGGAAAAGGAGGGCATCGCCGAGGCGAAGAATATGGAAAATGACGACTTGACGACGATTACCACGCGCGGCGGAGCGGAAAAGGACGTCGCGGTGGTATCCGTGGGCGAGGTCCCTGAAGCGACCACTTCATCGAAGGTGAATCGAACCGCGAGCGTGATGATCCACGAAACGAACGAAACCTTGAACACGGAGTCCACGAACGCGACTGCAGACGTCGATGCGAAAAATCGTACCACGCCTCGATTGCCGGGCGCGTGCGGATTCCCCCGAGCGGTCGCCGCCGTTCGTTGGCTCGCCTCGTTCCACGCGCACTGGTGGCGAGGGCTGCCTGATTCGCCCGACATTCCGAAGGACCTATGGGCAAGAGGGGGTTACTGGACCCTTGAGAAGCGAGAGGGGGATGTGGGTGATGCGATGGACACGACGTGGCGGGGGTTACTGGCATCGTTTGAAAACGACCCCGATCCAAAATACGAAAAGGAGTCAAAAGAGTTTGCGCTCAAGTTGCGAGAAATGTGCGGCGAGGATTTCGGGGAAAGGTTGAGAACTGGCGCATCCGCGGTGTCGCGGACAACTCAAAGATTCGAATGGGGCACGCCGCACAACGAAAACGGAGGCGCGACGTTGGTGCACGGCGACTTCAAAGCCGCGAACATCGTGTTCAGACGGGCGGCGAAACAAAAAGCAGGTTCCAAACTTGGCGAGAATTTCTTCGAGGACGACGACGAGCAAGGCGACGAGACTGTTTGCTCCAGTCACTCCCCCTCGCCCACTGTTATCGACTGGCAGTGGACCGGGCCGGGGGCGTGTGCGCACGACCTGGCGTTCTTCCTGACGACTTCCGTGTCCGAGTTTTCGCTTGACAAGACTGATGAGTTGATCGAAGTATATTATGAGCGGCTCGCGAATGATTTAAAGGCGCGCGGCGACGCTGGAAGGTCCGCGGCTACAGAGTATTCCATTAGCAGATTACGCCGTGATATGAACATCACGTACGCGGATTACGCGCGGTACCTAGTGGGGGATGTTTGGAAAGGCGTGACGCCTGATTCCATGCGAGTTAACTACAATAAAACCAACTACGGCGCGCACCGACGATCGATTCCACATTTACTGTTTTGCGCGAAGAAAGGGGCTGACGGGTTAGCTGAGTGTTTAGGTGGTGAGACTGACGATAACCCTGCGTTTGATCCGGATGCGCCGCCACCTCGGGCGGATGCGGATATACCGCCATTGCGAAGGGGACCTGTGTCGAAACTTGTCGCTGAGGTTCTTGGGGTTTGCGTCGCCTTAGCGGACGATGCCGGGGACATCATACGTCAAGTCGCCGAGAGCGGACACATGGGCACGGTGAAGGATAAAAGCACTGATGATGCGGGGGGTGCGAAGGTGGACAAGAGCAGTGACAAAAAACGTCAAAAAAGTACAGGTAAAGCAGGCACCGGCACTGATAACTCTACGAATAAACCCCCAATCGCGTTGGACCCGCAAACGCAAGCGGACCGCCGGGCGGAGCGTTTGATTTGCGAAACGCTGCGCAAACGGTTCGGGAATTTGGTTTCCGTTTTCGGCGAGGAACAGTTAGAGGGGGCGCTGGGCGGGAAAGGAGGGATGAATGCGGACGGTACCGTGGATGCCGATGACGGTGCGTTAGAAATGACCGAAGATGACCTTAAAAAAGCAAGCGAATACGTCAAGGACTGGGAACTCTTGGTTCCGCGGGAGCTGGAGATGGGGCCGAGACGCGCGAAGGAACTGAGGGAAAAGGTTGCGAAAGAAACGGCGGATGCTGAAAAAGATGCGTCAAAAGAATCAAAACGACCGTCTATTACCCCTGAAAACTACCTTACGCACGCCTCTTGCGTAGAGAGTGACGTCACGATCTGGGTCGACCCATTAGATGGCACGCGCGAGTTCGTAGAAGGACCTGAGTTTTGGTCGGGCGTCACCGTGTTGATCGGCATCGCGGTCAAGGGCGTTCCAGTCGCCGGCGTTATTCACCAGCCTTTCGTCGGGCTGGATGGCAACACGCCGCAAGGGATGTTAGACATATTGGTCGAGCGAGCAGCTGCAAAGGCAGCTCTTGAAGCGGAAGGGTGGAAGCCGAAACGTAAGACCGCCGACCCGGAGGATGACTTGGAGACGTTTCCCAAAGGGAGCTTTGGAAAAGGCCGCACGCTGTGGGGCGGGTTGGGCGTTGGGGTTTTCTCGCACGCCGGACGCGAAATGTTTAAATCTTTTCCCGTTCCGAAGCCGAAAGCAGCTGACCCTAAGAATTTGATCGTCACGACGACAAGATCACACCCCTCGCCGTTCGTGGAGGGCGCGGTTTACAACCTGCACCCTTCTTTGGTGATACGCACGGGTGGCGCGGGCGGTAAGGTTGCGCTTATGCTGGACGGGAAGGCCGACGTCTGGGTGTTCCCGGCGAAAGGCACCAAGCGGTGGGACACGTGCGCTGGCGAAGCGCTGCTCGCGGCGAACCGGGGTGGGTGGATCGTACGGGCTACGGACGGGAGCGGCTACGAGTATGGGAGTGAGATATCCACGTGGCCTGGCAACGTGGACGGTTTAATCGCCGCGGTTGACAAAGATCTGTACCCGTGGATGGTCAAGAAGTGGCCGTGGCTCAACGAAGCGGGTGGCGACCGGAAAGGGCCGCGCGACGACGGCGTGGAGAAGGACTAGGTGTTTGGTTAGGGCAGGGTTACTAGGGTTTTCTAGGGTTTTCTAGGGTTTACTAGTGCTAGTATAATTGATGCTTGTATTCACAACACGGGTGACACTTCTCAGCCGACGCTAGGTGCTAAATCGACTTGATGTTCCTGAAACTTCCGTCACTGGAAACATCATCGCTCATCTTCTTCAATACATAACTCATCGACTCGCTTACTCCGGCCTGAACATGATCAAGTTCAGCGTCGCACTGTTGGTTTCCATGGCGGCGATTGACGACGCGTAGGGTTCGCCCTCGGTGTCGAACCACCCCACCGTCGGTGTGCCCCACTTCAGCGTTTTGTTATCGGGATCGGCGACGAGCTCGGTGTACGTAGTGGCGAGACACACGTCTCCGATTTTCAGCTTGTTCTTAGCCGTGCCTCCCGGTCGGATCGCTGAGACCACAGGCCGGCCTTCGTCCCCCTCACGCATCACGATGCCCGTGGAGTTGGTGCCCATGTGGCAATCGATCTGCACGCAGAACACGGGGCCGCCGTCGGGGTACTTTCCGAGAACCGTGGCTTCATCCATGGTTTTCGCGCGGACGGAAAGCGTGGCGCGGGATGTTTTGCAGGAGACGCGCTTGTTGTGTTTCAGGGACACGCCCGTGAACGCTTTAGAGGAAAACACGGAGGAGGACATGGATAAGGCCATTGTAGCGAGTGGGGTGACGTAGGTTGACTGTAGGGAGGGCGGATCGGTCAGCGATGGATAATCAATTAGCGATGAGTGGGGACGTTTGTCACAGTTTGCGCGAAATCCCGAAATCGTCCCGAGAATGGTTTTATCCCGGGGACGTCCCGGGGATGGCGGGTCACGGAAACGCGGAGTGCGTTGTCGCAGGAGCTATGTGATACGCATGCATCGACGATGATGGATGGTTTGGGTGTAAATCCGCGGAGGGTGACGTGCGTACCTCGCTTGATGTGCGATCGGAAATGCGACTTCTAATCCGAGTCAGGGGAACAATAAAAAGCTGACTGGATTTCTTGAACGAACAACGAAATCCGCCAATCACGATTCGCAGAAACGAAAGCAATTTTGCATCATTCCATCGTGCGCACGTGTGCGCATAAGGTGGCGCTGGAGGTGCATGTGACCTGTGGGGGGATGCGGTACTGGGCGACTGACCGTGCTTGATGCCTCGGAAGCGGTGCTCCCACGGAAAGGTGAAAAGCGACTGCGCTGAGTGCAACCCGTGTCCGCTTGGTAAGCTGAAAAGACACTGCCCGAAGTGCAGTGGTTGCCCCCCACGGGAAGGATAAACACCAGTGCTTTGAGTGCAACCCGTATCCGCATAGGAAGCTGAAAAAGCGACTGCGCGGAGTGCAACACCTACCCTCACGGCAAGCTGAAACACATCTGCGCGGTGTGCACCCCCTGCCCCCATGGTAAGTTGAAATATGACTGCGCGGAGTGCAAGTCACGTTCGCGCAAAAGTTGAGTAGCACAGTAGGGCGAGCGCATCGGTACTCTCTGACTGACACTGCATTAAATATACCTATTACCTAGCTCTATTCCCCCCCGTTCAAGCGCTATTCCCTTCGTAAAACTCCCTCAGCGTGGTCCTGCCGACCGGTTCCCCAAACAAAGTCGACGCATTCGCATGGACAACTTTAACCGCCACGTAGTCGCCCACGCGCAGAGGGACGAGTAAACTGGAATATCTCAAGACGTCTTGAGTTGAACCGCTTGGAGTATACCTCACACTCGTCACGTTCGAGTGAATCACCACCCGCTTGTTCGCACACGTCCTCCCTGAAAGCTCTGAGTCTGATTTCTTAGACAGACCCTCCACCAGCACGCATCTTATCTCGCCGATTTCATTTTTTCGGTTAACAGCAAGAGCTTCGCTTCGTTGCGTGTCGATAATCTCCTGTAGTCTTCTCTTTTTCACCGCCTCCTCCACGTCATCAGTCAAGTGCCTCGCCGCACTCGTCTTGTCGCGCAAGCTGTACGCGAACATGAACGCCTGTTCGTACTTAATCAATTCCATTAACGTAACGGTATCGGAATGTTCGTCCTCGCTTTCGCCGCAGAAGCCGGTTATGAAGTCGCTCGAAATCGCGACACCCGGAATCGTGCGTTTAGCGCGTTCACAGAGGTCGATGTACGCCTCCCTGGTGTACCCCCGTTTCATGCGTTCTAAGACCGATGTACTGCCACTTTGAGCGGGTATGTGTAACATCTTCCCCACGTTGTTCTTAGTCGTGATGATCTCCAAAACCTCGTCAGGGAAGTCCTTCGGGTGAGGTGACGTGAACCGCACGCGCATTTCGGGATCCACGTCGGAGACTTTGTTCAGCAGTTCTCCGAATCGCAACGCGTTGTCCTGATTTCTGCCAGGCTTGTACACAGATTTGAAACCCTTGGCGTAGTACATATCGAATGGGTCGGAAGGGTTTACGGGTGGCTTTAGGGTCTCACGGTTCAGGGTATTCGAGTGGTCGCCAGATTTCACGATTGGTTGAGAAAAAGTGACCGAACCACTTTTGTCCGCGTAAGAGTTTACATTTTGACCGAGCAGCGTTATTTCCTTGTACCCTTCGTTGGATAGATTTCTGACTTCATCGATAATGGAGGCGAATGGGCGTGAGCGTTCGCGCCCACGCGTAAACGGGACGATGCAAAACGCGCACATGTTGTCGCAGCCGCGCATGATCGATACGAACGCCGCGGGGTTTACGTTCGGCGAGTTTTTTCGGACGGGCGTAATATCAGCGTAAGTTTCCTCGATGGAGAGCTGCACGTTCATGGCTGACCCTTCCCCGCCTTGTACTGCTGATATTAAATCGGGCAGATCCCTATATGCATCAGGCCCGACGACGAGATCTGCGAGCTGGTCTGCTTCCAGGAGCTTGTTTTTCAGTCTTTCAGCCATACACCCGAGTACACCAACGACGGGTCTTCTGCCGGTACCATCACCGTCCGTCACCGGAAACACCCCCGAGACGTCGAGCTTTGCCTTTTTCATTTCCCTTTTCCTTTGTTTTTCGTGTTTAACTTTGATCGACTTGAGCTGCCGCAGTCTGTGCCAGATTTTCTGCTCCGCGCCGTCGCGAATGGCGCACGTGTTTATCAATATCGCATCCGCGGCGTCAGGGGCGTCGACCATTTTGTAGCCGCTGTTTCGCAACACTGACGCGACGATCTCGGAATCGCTGACGTTCATCTGACACCCGTACGTTTCCACGTACGCCCTGCGGTTTACGATTGATGTGGATGTCACCGGGTGGAGCACCTCATCAGCCGCGATCGCGGTGGAACCAGAGGCGCCGCACGAAGCACCACTACTCGAATCGAGGAAATCAGACAAAACTTTTCCATCGGAAGTGAGCACCCTCTTTGCGGATTCGTGTGTGGGGGGGGGCGCTGCGTACGACCGAACGCGGCAAATATCTTGGGGATGCGTCTCGGGTGACGCCCGGGCTCCCATCCGGAGCCGCTCCGCGATGCGCACCAACCGCCGCATGCCGTCCGTAGTGGCGGCGCGGCGAACAGTGGGGACGACTTTCGGGACGACCTCTTCTGCGAGATTTTATTCGTGAAAAAAGTTTCGATTGCGCTCAACCTTCTCAAATCATCGTGCGCGACGAGCGCGCAGAAGGTGGAGGTGCGCTTAACGCGAGGGGAGATGCGGTACTAGGCGGCCAACCGTACGTGATGGTTCCGAAACGATGCTCCCACAGGAAGGAGAAATTCCACTGCGCTGAGTGCAACCCCTGCCCTCACGGCAAGCGGAAAGACATGTGCGCGGAGTGCAATCCTTGCCCCCACAGCGCGCTGAGAAAAAACGGCGCGATGTGCACGTACTTAGTAGACGTGTACTCACGTAAGAAAATTATGACTAGTTAGTGAGGGCGATGATGTGTATGATTAGAGACGAGATTCTTAGTTGACAACAATACGCATCGCACGCTTTCTTATTCGTCGTTCGTCCGGAGCGTCTTTCGAGGCACACAGCAGTACTGCTAACAGTACGCAACCCCTAGTACTTCCTGAAGTTCAGCGCAGTCCTCTCTTCCGCCATGGCTTTACCGTACGCCTGGACCCACTTGAGCTTGGCTATTTCGGTGTCAAGCCCCTTCGCGGCGCTCCACTTGTCCCAGCGTTCTCGGCCGTCGAAATCTAACCCGCCGTGTGCCGCCCACATGGGTTTCTCGTCCCGGCAGTTCCCCTCTTCGACTTGCTTCTGTAAGCCGAACAGGCAGTACCAGTCATCGGGCTTGATCACCGCGCCACCGGGCTTGGGGAGCATGCGCCACTTCTTGTCCTCCCAGGTGACGACCAGTTGGTCGTACTCGGCGACGTCGGGAACGGACCACGTGATTTTCTCCTCCTTAGGCTTGTCCTGGTTTTTTGATATGTATTCGGGAGAGAAGAGGTCAGTCGTCTGAAGAAAGAGATGTTTTTGTGTTTTTGGTGCGTACTGCGTAGGGTATGCTTCTGCTTGCGATGCCCTGCTCTTCCTCCCGTACCTTCTCTGCGATGAGGGGGGTCATGTCGGGGTACGGGCACGGCAGCTTTTCGCCGTGGAAGCGTTTCTTGAACCCGGAGACGCAGGTCACGCCGAGCACCTTGAAGAACCCGTTAAGGTTCGCACGCTGCGCGTTGGGTTTTGAGGAGACGACCCCGGGCTTGGTGAACCCACACTCCACCGCGGCTTCTTGGATATCTTCCAGGGACA
>MDSY01003373.1_pt1 | contig 11842 bp, 9 predicted proteins | sample 811131 | NCBI WGS metagenome assembly MDSY01 (sample SAMN05326643, study PRJNA326480) | marine metagenome | isolation source: seawater | place: Atlantic Ocean: South West | collected 2010
CCGCCGCGGCCGCCGCGGCCGCGCCCGTGCCCGCGACCGCGCAAGGGCGAAGCCGATCGACCGGACCTGCAAGCGGCGGCGAACGTCGCGACCATGCGCGTCGGCGGCGGCGGTGGGTGCGAATCTCGCCGCGAAATCCCAAACGCACAAGGGGCACCCCACTCCCGCACCTCAACGCGAGCACTGACCCTCCGCGGACGCACATCACGTGGCGTACACGCGACACTAAACGCAAGGGAAACCAACGACGACATCGTCGACGCGGGACGAAGTGAGGAACAGATGAGAGAGGGTCGATGGTTTAATTGAATTCGTTTTATTTCACTGCAGAAAAGCACTTCACAGTTTCGCTTCGCACTTTTCGCATCTCGTGTATAGTATCAGGACTGATCCTCCCTCTACTCCTTTTTTATGGGAAGCACTTGAATCAGATCATCAAACTCGATGATGAACCAGTCCGCGTTTTCTGCGACAGTGTCCCTGACTTGCACGCCTCCGTATCCGATAAATACATCAGCTCCACCGTGCGCGCGCGACTCCAAATCAGTCGCCCCATCGCCGACCATCGCCATCACGGCGTGCCCGTCCTTCTTCTTGATGTGCTTTACTGCGTCTGCCTTACCTCCTGCTTTGCTGGTGAACTCGTTTGGGTCAAAGGTGTCATATGAACCGTCATCCTCGAACAAAATGTCGTTCGCGAACACGTTTTCACGCGGGACGTCAAGCAAGTCAGCGACCGGGTTGATCATGTGCCTGAACCCGCCTGATACGAGATACACGTTTTTTCCATTTTGACGCAGCGTGTCGAACAGGTTCTTGATCCCGGCACTGAGTTTCGGGGGGTTTTCTGTGACGAACTGCTCGATGGATGACTTGGTGGGCTGCATAACCTGGAGTCGATTGTCCAGCGCTTCCCGAAAGCTCACGTTGCCCCCCATCGCCGCCGCGGTCATGGCAGCGACCTCTTCGCCCTTGCCAAGATATGCCGCGAACTCATCGATGCCTTCGTCGACGCACACGGTGGAGTCCACGTCGAAGCAAAACGCGGATGACTTTTGGATCAAGTCCAGGACATCGCTAGAGGGTTCCCTGTGTGGATGGTAGGTTGGAGGAGTGATGGAGATGGTGAGTTGGAGCGGAACGAATGAGATTTGAATGAAAATATCCAAAAGAAAACACGTCTCAAAACACCGCTTCGTTGGGTTTTCATTGTGGTTGAGGTGTAGGGTAGGTGTAAGGTAGTGGTAGTAAAGACATGTACGCTTCGGTATTCGCCCCTGCTTACCTGTTGTTCGTGGCGGCCATTGAGGGCGCGGCGACGTTGATCACGACCCGTAGCCTGTTGGTGTGGCGTCCGCGGCGCGCGTTGGCCGAGCGGGGGGTGACGCGCGGGACGAGATTCGAAGTCTGCGCCAAGGAGAACATCGAGATGTGTGATGCGAGTAAGTCGAAGATAACTCCAACCTGTACGTTCTTCAATGGAACCCTTAGTGGTTCACCACAAGCGGTTCTTTCGGCGCGAGTTTCTTGGCGACTTCAGCGAGCCTTTCCGTTCGTTGCGCCTCGGTTTCCACGGACACCAAGTGCTTGACCTTTTCAATTTGACCTCGCACAGCTTCGTTGTTCCCAACCGCGACTTCTTGCCGAACCTTGTGAAGGCCCAAGGACTTTAACGTCTGTACGTACGTTTTCTGTTTGCCAGCCAAACCGCGACGCAGGGTCACGAAGAGCATAAATCACCGAAGAGCGGCGAACGAGTCGGCGCGCGTGGCGAATGAGCCGCGACCGCTCCACCGAAGACACGAAAAAGAAGGGCTGAGAACTCGCCGCCGGATGAGAGCATCTGATTTTTCTTGAGTCATTCTTGAGTTACGGATGTGAAAAGCTCTTAGAGGAGATTCGTGGCTCTCATTCTGACTGAAACGAAAGAGAGATTGACCCTTCGCGCGCGTCGATGAAACGACGCACGGCTCGAAACGTTTTTTGGAAGGTTCTACGTGTATTAAAGTCGTCTCACTCGCACACTACCACACTTAATCATCTCTCTGCAGGGACTGCGCATCCCCCGCGAGCCCCATGGCGTGCAGCCCATTGTCCACGTACACCAAGGAGCCGGTGATCCCCGAGGCCAAAGGTGAGCACAGGAACGCGGCGGTTTGGCCGATCTCCATGGCGGTGAGGGGCTTCTCACTGAGGGGCGCGTTAGACATGGAGTAGTTGATCATGTCGTCGATGAACCCGATAGCCTTGGCGGCCCTGGAGCCGAGCGGGCCGGCAGAAATAGTGTTAACGCGGATGCCCCACTTGCGGCCGGCTTCGTAGGCCAGGACCTGCGTGTCGGATTCCAAAGCAGCCTTGGCGGAGCTCATGCCGCCGCCGTAGCCGGGGATGATCTTCTCGGACGCGATGTACGTCAGGGAAATAGCGGCGCCGCCCTTGTTCATGATGGGGCCGAAGCGCTGGAGGAGGGATACTTTGGAGTAGGACGAGGCGGAGAGCGCGGCGAGGTAACCGTTCCTTGAGGTCTCGAGCAGGGGCTTCTGCACTTCAGGGCCGTTCGCCAGGGAGTGCACCAAAATATCGATGGTGCCAAAATCCTTCTCCACTTCCTTGGCACACTCCGCGACGGTCCAGTTTTCGTTCCCCGCGTACCGCTTGTTCGTGCGGATGTCCTCGGGGACGTCGTCGTACGTGTCGAACACGGCATCGAGGGGGTAGACTTTGGCGAACTCCATCAGGGAGCCGTCCGAAAGCTTCCTTGACTCGTCGAACTTTCCGCGGCGAAGGGAAGTTTCGAAGATGTTCAGAGCGGGGACCCAAGTGCCCAAAATGACTTCGCACCCAGCTTCAGCGAGGCACTTGGAGATGGCCCAGCCGAAGCCCTGGTCATCCGCGACACCAGCGACGAACGCTTTCTTGCCTATAGGATTGATTTGTAAAAATGGGGAGAGAGCGGGTGAGTTTAGGGACTCGTGGAAGGTGAAATAAATGGACACGGCACTTCTTTGTGGTTTTTGGTGAGCACGCAAGTCGGCTCGCGAAAAGGCGGATGGCCAGCCGATGGAACGCGTTCGCGGTGTGCCGGCGTCTGCGCCTCTCGTCCGGTTCAATTCGTGACACACTTCGCGGCAATCACACGAATGTGACACGTATGTCTGTCATCCGATCGACGTGTCGTGACGGAATTCTCGTGCTCGCAAAGACCCGTGAGCCGTGAGTAGTCGCTGTATACGGTGCTAAAACTCACCGCGAAGGTCGATGGGAAGTCCGCCGTTCGAAGCCGCCGCGCGGACGGTCATGCGGGCAGCACGGACGGGCGCGGTGCGTCCCGCGCTGCGGGCGCCAGTGCGAAGCACATTGGCGGCGAACTGCTGGGTAGCCATGGCGGAGGACATGGTGCGTGAGTGAATCGACGCGTGTGTGTCTATGAGCGGCCGGACGGCAGCGCGTCCGGGATCGGCATTTCGCTTTTCTATCCACACGAGCGGCTGAGAGCAAATCGTGCATTCTTGGATTCGCCGAGCCAGCAAACAGTCGCGATATGATGAAAACGCGGCTGACTTGGCAAAAAGCGAGCGCTTGCTTGCCTGGTCTTCGTCGTGTGCATCCAGCCACCCACGCAATCCACAAACGCGCGCGCCACGGCTCACGTTCCACGTTCGTCTCACACCGTTCGGTTCCTATCACAGCATGCACGCCCTGTCCGCGCCCGCGCAAGCCGCGCTCGCGGTTCGCCCCACGACACGCGCATTCTCGACACGGTCTGCCATCCCGGCTTCCCGTGCCGTCCCCGTCGCGCATCGCGTTCGCACCACCACGGTCGCGATCGCGTCGTCCAGCGACACCTCTCCATCCGATATGTCTCCCGTCGCGGTCGCTGTGTATGCGTGCGCCTCTCTCGCCACAGCGCTGGCCACCGCGATGCCCGCGATGGCTGAGGAAGCCGCGAGCGCAGCTGCGGAGATCCCGTGGTACGCCGGTGTGGTCGACATCACGGCATTAGGCGTCGTAGGAGTGCTTGTTGCGCAGGGGAACAAAAAAGCAGCGGCGGGCGCGAAGAACGGCAAGGGTAAGAAGAAGTGGTAGAGTAAAGAGGGGGTGGTACGAGAAAAGCGCAGGGTGACTGCTGGTAGAGGGGGGAGGTGAACGTTGGAGGCGAGAGGGAGAGGGAAAAAACATCGGGGCTCGTTGGCACACTTTTGGCCAAAACTCGTTGAAATATTCGAGCATATTCAAAACTTGGCATACCACGGTCTCAACGTCACTCGAGGGGCGCGCAGACGTCTGCATCACGGTCCGCTCTCCCAAGCACGCGCGCGTGTTTTCTGTACCGCCGCGATGCCGGACGACATCCGCAGTTTCTTCGGGGGGGCTCCCAAGAAACCTGCGGAGGTCAAGCCAGATCCGCCCGCGCCAGATGCCATGGCAATCGATCTGACGGACGACAAGCCCCCATCTTCGGGCGAAAAAAGAAAAGCCCCTGAAGAGGCTGTTGATTTGACCGAGGAAACACCCGCAGCGAAGAAGCCCAAGGTTCCGGAGACTAAGAAGACACCTACGAAGAAAACACCCACCCCGAAGAAGACACCCACGAAGAAGACACCGACTAAAAAAACTCCAACAAGAAAAGAAGAGAAGAAGGAATTGCCGAAACCCGCTGGCTACCCCAAACCCGACTCCGAGTTGAAGTTCTCGGTGTTGGAATCGAATGGCGCGTGGGCTGGCGACGGCACAAGAGCCGACCCTCCGAACAAAGGCAAGGAGAAGCCAAGAGGGCCGAGCAATTGCCTCGAAGGTACGTTTTTTTCCTTTTCCCGTAAAGTCCTGCTCGCCTTGTACTGCGTGCGTCGCGTACCACGTTGTTGGTTTTTCACGACGTCCTGTGAGATATTCCTCACCATCCCGATGCGAAGAACGCACCCAATACGTCCCCTGACTGTTTGCCCATACAAAATACTGACATCTTTCCGAAGGCGTTACTTTCGTGATCACCGGGATTTTGGATTCCCTGGAGCGCGACGAGGCGGAGGATTTCGTGAAGCGGCACGGGGCGAAGGTCACGTCGGCGGTTTCCGGCCGGACAACCTACGTCCTAGTGGGCATGGACTGCGGCCCGTCTAAAATCAAGAAAGCCAAGGAACACCGCACGACGCTGATGGACGAAGATGGGTTGTTCGCGATGGTGAGGGAGCTGGCGGAGAATGCGCTGAAAGAGGAAGTTAAAGTAGAAACTAAACAAGAAACTACTGAGGAAACTAAGGCGCCTGTTGTTGCGCACTCCGCGCTCACTGCCGGGGGTAGCAGTGCTCCGTCAAGCAGTGCTCCTTCAGGCAGTGCTCCTTCCGCCCCATCCACGACCGACTCCACGCCCCTGTGGGTGAACAAGTACAAGCCAAGCGCGCCGGCTCAACTGATCGGCAACGGGAAGAACATCGCTGATTTGAGGAAATTCCTGTCCACGTGGAACGACGTCTTTATGACAAAGACGCACCCGAACGCAGAGCTAAAAGGAAAGGAGAAGCCCATGAAAGCCGTTTTGATTTCCGGGCCGCCTGGGATTGGCAAATCAAGCGCCGCGTCGATCATCGCCAAGCAGCTGGGGTTCGAAGTCTCGGAGGTCAACGCGAGTGACACGCGCGGGAAATCTTCCAATGACGTGAAGGACGGCGTGGGGGGCAAGGCGAGTAACGCGATCCGGGAGATGGTTACTAACCGCGCGATGAGCTTCTTCGGAGGTGCACCGAAAAAAATGTGCTTGATCATGGACGAGGTTGACGGGATGTCTGGAGGAGACCGGGGCGGCGTGCAGGAGTTGATAACCTGCATCAAGCTGTCAAAAATTCCAATCATCTGCATTTGCAACGACCGGTACAACCAGAAGCTGAAGAGCTTGACGGGGTACACGCAGGATATGCCGTTCTCACGGCCGACGAAGCCCCAAATCCTAAACAGGATGCTGAAAATCGCCACGGACGAAGGGATTGTCATGTCCTCCGCAGCTATGGAAGCGTTGATTGAAACCACGAACAACGACATCCGGTTGATTATCAACCAGCTGCAGATGCGACGATTAACTAAATCTTCCTTCGAGTACGACGACATCAAGGGTCTTTCAAAAAAAGACATCGACATGGGTCCGTTCACCGCGGTTGATAAATTATGTGCCCCTGGGGCGAACACTTTGTCCGTCAACGACCGGTTGAATTTAGTGTTCCAAGACAGTGATATAATCCCTTTATTCATCCAGGAGAACTATGTGAATTACCGGCCATACGCTGCGAAGTCTGAACTTCACCGATTACAATTATGCGCTCAAGCGTCGTCCTTGATCTCCGAAGGCGACGTGATGAACAAAAGCGTGCGCGCGAAGCAGAACTGGGGTTTGATGCCGTACGCGAACATGGTGTCGAGTGTCATGCCTACTTCTGTACTCAGAGGCAACCGAGAGGTGTTCGGCACGCACCCAGGCGAGCGCAATTTTAACCGCTTCCCGGGGTGGCTTGGAAAAAATAGCACGCAGGGGAAAAACAAACGCCTGCTGATGGAGCTGCACTCGCACTGCGTCGCGGGTGGCACGTTCAAAGCGGATAGCGCGTCGCTTCGAGGCGAGTACGTGCCTCTGTTCAAGAGTTTAATCACGCAACCCCTAAAAACAAGCGGAAAGGAGGGCATCCCGCTCGTGATGGAGCGCATGGACGCGTACAGTTTAACGCGGCAAGACTGGGACAGCGTGCAGGATCTGTCAAAGTTCAAAGGCTCCGGGTCGGTTTTCGCCGACCCCGCCTCAGGGATCGCCACCGTGGTGAAATCAGCGTTCACCCGGGAGTGTAACGCAGGTACCAGGACTGTGCATTCAGGGATCTTGGTGCAGGAGTTCAAGAAGGGGAAGAAACGGGGGAAAGGCGGGGCGGGCGCTGCTGCTGACGAAGATCATGACGACGACGACGAAAACGCCGACGACGACGAGGACTTAAACCCCAAGAACAAGAAACTTCCCTCCGCGAAAAAGCTCGCCGCGATGGGGTTCGTGGCCAAGGATGACGGCAAGAAGAAGAAAGCGCCGGCGAAGAAGAAGTAGTTAGTGGGGGTTGTGGTGACGTTTTCAGTTTTTGCCAAAAACTCACACTTGTGATTGAGAAATCGATCGAAGCGCACCGAAACGCAAACATCAGATGTTCAGCCGCCGACACGTCGCTCTTTATCCATTCGATTGCGTACATCGCTCGTCATTTTCTGGCCACGCACCTCGCATACGATGTCCGCCATGGCGCTCAACACCTGCAAGTTTGTTGCGCGCGGCAGCGCGTCGTCTCTCCGCGCGCGTTCCGGTGCGTTCACTCTGGGCAAGGCGGTTTGGTCCCACGCCCCCGTGCGAAACTTCCGCGCATCGACGGTCACAAGCATGGCGCTTAAAACCGGCATCGTCGGCTTACCCAACGTGGGCAAATCCACGCTGTTCAACGCGCTGGTAGAGAATAGCACCGCGGAGGCGGCGAACTACCCGTTCTGCACGATCGAACCCAATTCCGGTATCGTGCCTGTCCCTGACGAGCGCCTCCAAGCGTTAGCCACCATCTCCGGCACCACCAACATCGTCCCCACGACGTGTGAGTTTGTCGATATCGCCGGTCTCGTAAAGGGCGCGGCGGACGGCGCTGGTCTTGGTAACAAGTTCCTGGCGAACATCAGGGAGTGCGACGCAATCGTGCATGTCGTGCGGTGCTTCGACGACGACGACGTGATTCACGTGGACGGGAAGGTTGATCCTCTTTCCGATATTTCCGTAATCAACTTTGAACTCGCGTTAGCAGACATGGCGCAGATCGAGCGCCGATTAGAGCGCCTTGGCAAAGGCCGAGCCAAGAGCAACGCGGAAAAAGAGAGTGAACAAGCCGAACGTGACGTTTTAGCGAAACTTTCCGAAAACCTTAACGAAGGCAAACCGGCGCGGTTGGTTGACCTCACGGACGACGATTGGGCGTTGGTCAAGGACTTGATGTTGCTCACCGCAAAGCCATGCGTGTACGCGGCGAACGTCAACGAGGACGACTTGGCGGACGCCGGTGCCAGCAACGAGTACGTCAAGTTGGTACGAACACACGCGGACGAGGAAGGTGCTTCTGTCACGATCGTTTCTGCGCAAGTAGAGTCGGAGCTTATTAAGTTGGACGAGGATGAGCGGAATGAGTTTCTGGCGGATCTCGGCGCCACGGAAGGCGGATTGAAATCGCTGATAAGAAACGCGTACTCCCAACTCAACCTGCAGACCTACTTCACCACTGGCGAGAAAGAAACCAGAGCGTGGACGATTAAAAAGGGGTTCACCGCCCCTCAAGCAGCTGGTGTTATCCACACGGATTTCGAAAAAGGGTTCATTAAAGCCGAGACGGTTGGTTATGAAGATTTCGTTTCCAACGACGGGTTCTCTGGGGCGAAAGAGAAAGGCGTGTGGCGGTTAGAGGGCAAGGAGTACGTCGTCAAGGAAGGGGACGTACTGGTGTTCAAGTTTAACGTGTAATAGGTATTAACGTTCAAAAGTCTAACTAGTCTAACTAGTATACTAATCTACAATTTATCACCCGAACTTTGAAGTGACGTCCCGGAACCTGTTTGGTTTTCTTGTTTCTTCGGTACTATTCGGCTCGGCCACCGCCCGACGTTGTCCGCGCCGTACACCTTCACAGACCGCTTGCCCACGAGTCCTATAGGCAATCCTCTTGAGACGTATACTGTCTGTAATCTGTTCCCATAAAATCTGTCTGAGTTTGGCAACACGTTCACCGCGTCGCCGACGTCGCCGTGGCCGAAACTTACGCGGCGGCGGTCGGCAAGAGGCAAACCTCGGTGCGCGGAACCGGGCGACTTAGGCTTGGATGTAGTCTTGGGGACAGCATCCTCGTCATCAGTATCGTCATCATCTTCCTCTCCTACCTCTGGCCAGTCCGCCAGCGAAGTGATGGCGGTGTGTTTGGACTTTGAGAGCTTTTTGCGTAGCGTTTCGCCGACGCGTTTGCCTCTCACCGCCGCGTTCGCGATGTTGGCCAAGGAAAGTTTTCCCGTTGTTTGATGTGATTCGTTTTCCTTTTCCGCGATGGACATGTCACCTCTGTACGTGAACTCTGTGCGCTCTGCACGCCCCTCCGAGGGGAACTTAGGCGCCGTGTCGATCTCCTCGGAGTGGAACGAGTTTGCTGACCGTTCCGACAACGACGGGGTACGTATCCGTTCGCCAGTATGACCGTACTCGTGGTGACCGTACGCGTCAACATCATTCGCTTCGAATTGAAAATCGTCGCGGAAGTCGTCAAACTCCGCGAAGTCCTCATCCACCGTGCGCGTGTCGTCGAAACTTTTTTCAGAATATATGCCGTCTGGAATCGCTCGGCGCTTTCCAGTTTCATTATCGACGTAATAAGCCACCCACCGCCCTTGCGCCGTGCCCAGGTCTTCTTCGATGAATCCGCCTTGCACAGTCGGCGTGCGCATGAACTTGAACACTGGCGGAGGTGGCTCGAATCCGAGCTCCGGGTCGGTGCGTATCTGTGCACCAAACTTTGCGAGATAAATATCGTCGTCATCGTCGAGATTCTCTTCCTTCTCCTTCCAAACACTCGACACTAAACGCGAAAGCGCGCCGCACACGGAACCCGCGACGCAGAGCGCAATGACGGCTACCGCGACGCCTATGAGCGCGCGTACCGCGGCTTCGCTTACTGGGGTGTCTGAGTCATCTTCTATAACTACGGACGTATCGTTTGTCGTCACTGTCGGCGGCGATGGCGGCGACGGCGCCTCCAACATCCTCCGCGGCATGCACTTTCCCCTTGATAGGAAGTATCCAGCAGCGCACTCGCCGCACGCAACCCCGGTGTACCCCCCGTTTTTGAAGCAAACGCACGCGCCCGTGGAGGGAAGACACCGTCCGTTGCCCCCGCACGGGATTGTCGAGCCTTCCGGTGAAGGGCATGCGACTGGTACTGGGCAGTCTGTTGCGCAGCACGTCGCCGCGGCCAATGAAAGCGCCGGGCCCAACACACCTTGGCCGTACGTTGTGTGTTGAGTCGACACCTCAGCCACTGAGGCTTGCCACCCAGTGATGCCCAACGTAATGGCGCTCGCGTCGTACGCTTCTATTCGAGCCGCAGTCTCGGAAGTATCGCTCATAATGCCACCTGGCACCACGGTTCGCTCCACATCTCCGTACCCGCAAGACTCGAGCGCGTCGCAAACGCCGTCGCCGCACACACCCGCGTGTGCCATGCCCAGCACCCTTCGCGCGCGCGTGTTCCACAGCAAATCGGTCGCGCCGCTGTCGGTTATACTCACAAACGCCCTGTTGTTTCGCGCCTCAAGCTGCGCTAATTTTTCCAACACAAATCGTATGGGCTCCACGGGTTGCGTTTCGGTGATGGTACCGTCAGTCGTTTCCGTTGACACGGTAACTCGGTTGACCCTGATGGGAAACGCCGCGGCGATGGGGTACTGCGTAGTTTGCGTTAATTTTCTGGTGGATTGTAACTTTCTCGAGTTCATATTCTCGGGTAACTTTCGTGAGTCGTTCTCGAGTAACTTTCTCGACCCGGCGTCCGTGGCGTTCGTGGCGTTCACAGCAGGCGGCGGCGAGGGAGGCGGCGACGGCGATAACGGCGGTGGAGGCGACGGCGCCTCTATACCTGGTGGGTTTGGCGGCGGCGGCGGGTTTTGGGTAGGGGGGGGAGGCGCCATCACCGTGGTGGTGAAGCTGGTTTGTCCCGAAAGACGGGCGTCTGGGTCGAGGTACGCGTCTGGGTTGTCTTCGTCCCCGTATATGGTCACAGTTCCGTTTGTAGATGACGCCTCGCTCCACACCCCTGACAAGTTCAACGCCAGCGTGGCCCACTCCCACACGTGCGTTGCGGTGGCTGCTTGGCCCAGCTCATACACTTCCGCCGGTACCACCACGGACATCTCCAGCCACACCGGACACGTCTCGCCTTGCCCGTCGCACGCGCCACACTGATCGAACACCCCTGATGCGCAGCAATACCCACCAGCGTCCAGGCTCCCTGCGCAGCAGTTACCGGCAATATCAACCACCCGTGAAGGCCCGTCACACACCCCGCACACATCTACCACGCCGCTTTCGCAACACAGGCTTTCGCCGTCCAGCGTCGCGACGCCAAGTTGCGTGTGGCAGCACTGACCGTTTAAATCAACCACCCCAGGACAGCAGTCCCCATTTGCGTCGCTGTAAATCAACTCGTCATTCAGGGTTCCACAGGATGTATCTATGTCACAAAAAGAACCAGTTCGGCTTGAATCAGAGTCGCACACGCACTGCCCTGCATCAGAGTCGCAAACACCAAACCATGAACACGTCTCGGTGTCGCAAAAATCATCGAAGCACGTCTCCGTGGAACAAGGGACTTGTGTTACCGGTTGCGTTCCTATGGATTCTTCAAGCGCTTCGCACTGGCTCACGTCCACCTCTGTGAGCGTCACTGCATTCTCACCATCGCCGTCGCCATAGGTTACACACCTCACAGTGCGTTGTAGAATTCCTCCACCACAACTCTCCGAACAAACACTGTCATCATCCGTGAATGCGGCGACGTCCCAGCGCGGCGACGAAGGACACACTCGCGTTCCACAAACCTCAGTCTCCGCCGGCGCGTCTCCTATAAAGCCCTGGTAGCCCTCGCATACTTCTCTATCCACAACCCCCCGTACTGTCGACCGCGGGGGAGGTGGGTACGGGGGATGCGGCGGGGCCCCCCCAACCCCCGGGGGGGGGGGAAGGGCGGCAGTCGGGGTGGAGTCGGCGGCGGCGGCGGCGGCGGTGACGTTAAATTAAACGTGATCG
>MDSY01151241.1_pt1 | contig 11837 bp, 9 predicted proteins | sample 811131 | NCBI WGS metagenome assembly MDSY01 (sample SAMN05326643, study PRJNA326480) | marine metagenome | isolation source: seawater | place: Atlantic Ocean: South West | collected 2010
AAAAATCAACGCCCATACAAGGTGCTTTATCCAATTCTGTAGGGATTTTAGCATTATTTGGTTTCCTCTTTATATTTGTTTCAACAAGCGATATCGGTGACAAGGATGCGGGAGTAGGTCCGATAATTTTCACCGTAGTTGGGGCATTATTCGTGATTCTATACATCGTCAACTGGCAATTTTCTAAAGCCAGTGACTATAATCAAGGTCTTTACGACGTTATGTTTGGAGCATACATGGTAAAACACGTACCAACTGCAGAAGAGAAAGCAAGTGGATTCTGGGCTAAGTTTGAGAGCATGGGAGATTATGGCGATAAGTTTGCTGCTAGTAGGGAAGCTAAAAAAGAGGCCCAAGAGAATGAGTCAGCTAAAAATTCCAAGGATGAATCAAAAGCAGCCAATAGTTCTGATGTCGATAAACCCAAAGCCAAGGCAAAAGCCAAAGCCAAGCCAATAGCCAAAGCCTCTAAGAAATAAGCGTCCTTTGACTCTTGACAGTGAATTCTATGTTTCTTGTTAAGTATAGGTGGGTACGTCCATTTTTGCTATTATCATTGTTAGTCATCTTTATTGGTCGTTTATTAATTAGTTCAACATTTCTAGAAGCTGGTATATTTATTTCGTTTTTGTGCTTAATATTTTATAACTTTATTTTAGAGTTATGGATCGCAATGGCATTTATTTCACCTGGTAACAAAAAGAAAATGTTCAATGAAAACGGTTGGCGTTCTTCATTCCACAATTTATCAACTAATATCCATGTTAAATCATATTTTGATGATGTCAAACGCCCTTTAGTCATAATTATCCATGGCTGGAGGAGTGGAGCCATATCTATGGAGGGTAGAGCAAACAAATACATCCAAATGGGAATGCATGTCATGATTTTTGAGATGCCAGGTCATGGTGCAAGCGAACCGGTAGCAAAGTGGACTGCAGGTCATGCGGCAGTAACTTTCCATGAATTCTTTGAATCCATCGAATCTTATTTCAACATGGATGATGTATCAGAAATCTACTTACATGGACACAGTATGGGTGGGTTTGTCCTATTGAAATTCAACAAATTAATTGGTTCTAACAGCCAATACCAAAAGATTAGTGGGTACATATTAGAATCACCTTTAACATGTTATTCCTTTATTTTTGAAGAGACAATAAGTCAGTTATTTATTCCAAATTTTATGATCAATAACTATTGGAAAAGACTTCGTATACACTTTAACTCTGTGAATCCAAAGTTGACCTCAGTCGAGGATCTAAGTGAGGTTGATGTACCTTCATGGGGGTCAATAACTAATGATTTATTATTAGTACAAGCAGAACAGGATAATATACTAGGCAGACGGCATTATGATGCATTGGTTGATGTGCAAAATGATTCATCAGACAATGAATCAACCTTTGACCATTATCTAGTTACAAGTTTAACACATGCGAAATCTAGAACTAATACAGACAGAGAAATAATTATCGGTGACTGGCTAACTGAAAGAATTCACTCTGATTCGTTAACATCAGCCTGATCTCTGGCTAACTCCCGCATATCTTCAACTTCGTCTAACTCGTCAACAATTTCTTCACCAAGTAATGTTTCTAGAACATCTTCCATGGTTAGAATACCGGATGTACCACCAAATTCATCTATAACAATGGCTATTTGTTGTTTGTTAGTCAAGAACATATCTAAAGCACTGTCAACTGAACTGTTGGTGGAAATTGTCTTTACTGGTTTTGACAACTCTGAAATCGATAAACCCCACTCGTCGCGACTGGCCGCCATTAGTAATTGTGATCGAATTATGATGCCCTTTATGTCATCAATTGAGTCCCCAAAAATAGGAATTCTCGAGAATCTTATTACTTGATTCTCATCCATTACTTGTCTGATAGTATAATCTTGTTGAAATGCAGTTATTACCACTCTAGGAGTCATAACTTCATTGACAGCAATTTCTCTAAGCCTGAGTAAGTTGTGAATCACCGTCTCTTCATCAACTTCTAAAATCCCTTCTTCTTCCCCTAAATCCGCCAATGCTGCTACATCATCACGGGTTACTAAAGAATTACCCCCCGAAGGTAAGATTCTTTTTAGCCACTGTATTGGGATTATAATTAACATCAGTGTGTAAGTCAAGAAATTAAGAATATGGCCTGCAGTTGGAGCAAGCTGTTTCCAGTAGGCAGTTCCAAGAGTTTTCGGAATTATCTCAGACAGGAATAGTACTGCTAAGGTAAGTACTACAGAGGCTATTGTTAGGTATTCTTCACCAAACTGTTTGTTTACCTCAGAACCAACACCTGCAGCACCCATCGTGTGAGCAATAGTGTTTAACGTAAGGATTGCAGTTAGTGGTTTTACTGCGTCATCATCTTTCAGTTTAGCCCAGGTTTGTCCTATTTTACTGCCATTCTTTTCCATTACTGCTATGTGGGTGTAGGGTATTGAAAGTACAATTGCTTCTAGAATGGAGCAAAGGAAAGATACTCCAAGTGCGAGTGTGATGTAAAAAATCAATATTGTAATTTCCATGAATTTACGACGGCCCCTAGACGATGCGCTAAACCTGCGTAACGATTCTAGTTATTCAAAATGACGCATAAATCAATATTGATGGTGAAACTCAATAACGGAAGTCTACACGCACACACATAGAGGCCTCTATATGACCGATGTGACCGAATATGTGATGATTTGTGTCGCATGGCCATATGCGAACGGACCACTTCACTTAGGCCACGTAGCCGGATGTTATCTGCCCCCTGATATTCAAGCAAGGTTCGAACGTGCTAAAGGGAATCGGGTACTAATGGTATCGGGTTCAGACGAACATGGGACTCCTATTACTGTTTCAGCAGAACTTGAAGGCGTCAAACCACAAGATATTGTAGATCGATATCACAAAATCAACCAACAAGCACTACTAGACTTAGGATGCTCTTGGGAGCCAAAAATAGATCCTCGCGGTATTGAATACGGAGGATCACTATTCAATAGAACTTCAGATATCAGGCACAAGACCATCGTTCAGGAAAATTTCACTAAATTACTAGATGCGGGATTATTTGAACGCAGAACTAGCAAACAATATTACGAACTGTCAAGTGATAATAAGGGACGATTTTTGCCAGATCGATATGTAGAAGGTATTTGCCCTGCATGTGATTCAGATGGAGCTAGAGGTGACCAATGTGATGAGTGCGGTGCCACTTACGAAGCAATTGAATTAAAGTCTCCAAGATCAAAAATGAATCCAGAAGCAGAAATTGAAATTCGTGATACAGACCATTTCTTTTATCGACTAGATTTGTTTCAAGACGTCTTAGAACAGCATGCTGAAAGTCGAAGTAGCGTATGGAAGTCTAATGTCAAAGCAATGACAAAGCAATGGTTAGACATGGGTCTACGCCCAAGAGCAGTAACTAGGGATTTATCATGGGGCATTCCACTGCCACTAGAGGACAATGAATGGAAAGGTAAGTGTGTTTATGTTTGGTTTGAAGCAGTTCAAGGCTATACTACTTGTGCACAAATTTGGTCTGAATCTATTGCTAACAAGGCTGGACACCCAGACGGCAAAGATTCATGGAAGAAATGGTGGATGGTTGACAAAAATGGAAACTCACCAAGACACCTTTATTTCCTAGGCAAAGATAACATCCCATTTCACACCGTGATATGGCCTGCTCTTATCATGGGACTCAATCATGCCAATGCAGGGAAGAATTCTACTCAACCGGTTGAATTGCCATCAGTCGGTGAATTAGCTCTAGAAACTAATGTCCCAGCAATGGAATATCTAATGTTAGCCGGTGGACAATTTTCTAAATCTAGAAAACATGCTGTCTGGTTACCCTCATTTTTACAAAGATTCGATCCTGACACATTAAGATATTATCTGAGCATTAACATGCCAGAAAACCATGATACTGACTTCAATTGGCCAGACTTTGTTGAAAAAATAAACTCGGAACTAATCGCAGCATATGGTAACTTTGTCCATCGGATTTTGACTTTGGGCGCTCGCTTACCTAAAACTGCAAATGGACCATTTGAAAATTTAGAGATGAATAGTATTACCGCTAAGCACTCTGAAAAATTAGAAAAAATACATTTAGAAATTACAACATCTCTTGAGCGACATAGGTATAAGGAATCGTTGAGGTATGTGATGAATGCAGCCCAATACGGCAATCAAATTATTCAGGCTGCAACACCTTGGAAATATTTGGGTGATAAATTTGATGGCTCTGATGCGGCTAAAGAATCTTTAGCCAGCCTAGCATTTGGCTGGAGAATTTGTCGATATCTTGCAGTGGTAACACAACCATTTTTGCCTTTTAGTGCTCAGAGATTATGGGAATCTCTTGGCCAATCAGGGCAAGTAGCCCAAACAGATTGGTATTCAGCAATTGACTGGCAAGCCGATATGACGTGGAAAGACCAAAACCCTGAACCATTATTCAAACGCTTAGAATTAGATGAAATATTAAAACAAGAACAATCATTGGTATCTAAAGAAGTAACTGATAGCAACCCTATATCGAATGTCAAAGGTGGAAAGAAAGGTGGAAAAAAGATGAATAAACAAGTAGAAGGAATACAATATTTAGATTTCAATGATTTTATGAAAGTTGAACTAAAAGTCGGTAAGATAACTAGTGTTGAAGAACACCCTAATGCGGATAAATTATACGTGGTAAATTTGGATGACGGGGATAATGGTCGAGTGATATGTGCAGGGATTAAACAATATTACACTGCAGAACAATTGACTGGTATGCAAGTTGTATTTGTGAGTAATTTACAACCAAGACCAATTAGAGGTGTGACATCTGAGGGAATGATGTTAGCTGCAGATGATGGAAATGGCCAAGTTAAATTAATTACCGTAGATGGGCAAATTTCAACAGGGTCTACTGTTAGATGACTAATCGGCAATTCTTTTTTTGACTGATTGCATTATTTCTCTAGCTGTTATGCTACAATCTGTCAATATTTGTGGGCACGCATCTCTCATTGTTTGACCATATTCAGCTGGCAATGAATTAAGATTAATATCAACATTGAATAATGCCCCTTTACATGCTGCACTAGCAAGTAATCCAGCTACTCCTATATCCGAAACCGCGTTTGCGTTACCATAATTCGCTAAACCGTCTAATAATTTTAGTAGGTCTAGCGATAAACATGCAGTTTGGTAAGGTATCTCCGCTGCTTGTAATGTGGCTTGTCTGATACTTTTTTTTCTATGTGCCTTTTCTTCATCTGTAGATTTAGGTAACCGATAAGAACTCATGACCAAATCAAAGGCGTCGCTATCTTGATTTGCTAATAGACCTGCTTTAGTTAATATCTCCTCAGTCTTATTATTTGCATTCTGTGCATAAACCCAACCTGATTCCCATTTTTCTTTCCCTAGCGTCAGTTCAATCACCATTTTAGTCAGCGCTGCTGCTTGGCCTAAAGCAACTGCACTGGCAGTACCTCCACCTGGAGTAGGTGCAGATGATGACAATTCATCTTGAAATTCACTAAGTGTTTTTTTCATCCAACTCAATTAGCATCACCTGCCATTGCCCACTCGATTATTCTCTCATGTGGATTAAAATCGTCAATTTCAGATAATCCTAGTCCATTGATTGCAGCATCAACACATTCTTGATCTGAATAATTTCCTTCTCCAAGATACCATAAACCAGTTTCAAGCATTGATTTTAGTGGAACTAAACCAACTAGTTCGCTACCTTTCAGCGATACTGAATGGTCATTAGCCAATGATTGACAAATTTCAAATGCCTTATGTATTGGACAATTATCTACATCTAATATATTCATTGAAACTTGGCTAATAGAGTGAGTTTCTAATGTCACACCCATGCCTTGTATTTCCTGGACCATTCCCCTAACTCGCATCTTCTGTCCGTTTTCTCGTTTGATTAACCTACCACTACCGCGGATGATTGATCCAATCTTCTTTGCCACAACCGCATCTGTTTCGTCAATATTTACATTATAGGCGATTAATATATCCCGAGAACCAATTGTTATTCCTCCCGATTTCTTGGTTGCATCACACCATTCGTTAGGTCCAAAGTCCGGATATCTAGTTGATTTTTTGTGATTGGTTTCTCCATTTGTCAATCTATTTTCTAGGCCTTCGTATTCTCCTTTACGCAATGTCGAGAGGAGTTTCCGGTCTGCATGGGTTGCGGAGTAACCGTACAAAAAAGTACTCACACCCAAATCTTTAGCCACCTTCATAGCTAATTTTTCTGCGAGAGAGGAGCATTCAGCCATCGTGAAATTATTGAGCGGGATAAACGGACAAACATCAACCACACCCAGTCGAGGGTGTTCACCATAATGACTGCTCATATCGATTAATTCTACAGCCGTTTCAATAAGTTTGTATGCTGCAAAATAAACCTCATCAGGACTCCCTGCTATGGTTATCACAGTTCTATTATAGTCTGCATCAGGCTCTACACTTAGTACCGAACAATGCTCATTTTGAGGTATACTGCTAACAATTTTATTAATTAACTCAAGATTTCTACCTTCAGAAATATTAGGTACACACTCTATCAATGCCTTTTCCATGCACGGTGGTAATAAAAGGCGGACTTTGAAGTTAGCCTTAATTGTAAATGGTATCTGGTGAATCTCTGAGTCCACCTTTAATTTTCTTTAAGTTAATCCTTTTTATTGAATCCATAAAATCAGTTTGTGTTATGTATCCACGTCCTTGTCGAATGGCAATCATACCTGCTTCAACACAAGTTGCTTTGATTTCTGCTCCTGAATAACCATTAGTCTTGTCGACAATTGGTTTCAGTTGTATTTTTTTGGTTGACATTTTATCGATATTTAGTTTGAATATCGCCTTCCTACCGACATCGTCAGGTATTGGGATTTCAATAACTCTGTCAAAACGACCCGGACGCAATAACGCTTCATCAAGTATGTCTGGGCGGTTTGTGGCAGCAATAATCTTGACATTCTCGAGTGAATCAAAGCCATCTAACTCGGCAAGTAATTGCATTAGAGTTCTTTGCACCTCTCTATCTCCACTAGTAGATCCATCCAAACGTTTTGCACCAATAGCATCAATTTCATCTAAGAATATTATTGATGGAGACTTTTCTTTTGCTAGGGAAAATAACTCTCTTACCATTCTTCCACCTTCTCCAATATATTTTTGTGCCAGTTCACTACCAACCATTCGGATAAATGTAGCTTCTGTATGATTTGCCACAGCCTTTGCTAGTAATGTTTTCCCGCAACCTGGAGGACCAACTAATAAGATACCCTTTGGTGGCTCAACACCAACTTGTTCGAATAATTCTGGAGAGTTAAGTGGCAATTCAATCGCTTCTCTAACGTATTGTTTTTGTTCCTCAAGTCCAGCTACCGAATCATAATCTGTATCAGGTCTTTCAACCATTTCTGCCCCGCTGACCATAGGGTCCCAGGCATCATGTAATACTTCTATAACCGCCAAAGTGTCTTGATTTAGGGCTACGCGCACACCAGGTTTCAAGACGTTAGGAGTTAATCTTTGATTTAGCGCCACTTGGAAGACTGTCCCGTTAGATGAGCGCACAATACCCCTTTCTTGGTCTAAAATATCTTCTAGATGTCCAACGATTAACGGGGGAGATTTTAATGATCTAACTTCTTCATCTAACCTGTTTGCTCGCTTTTTCAAGGAGCGGATTTCTGATTCCATATGAGCCCTTTCATTGATTAAATCCTGAGTTTGGTCTTGTAAATTTTTGAAATCATCTTCCAGTTTTTTTAGGTCCTCATCACTCGAAGAGATGATGTCTTTAGTTGGTGTTCCCACGTCCCCTACCATGTCGCTCACTCCCTCCTAGCGCCAATCATCTATGAACTCTACCTAAAACCATGACAAGATTCATTTTGATGGTAGCATAGGAGAGCATGGTGGGGTAATGGGAGAATGCGAAGTTTGTGGTGCCATGAAAGTAGGTACAAAGCCGATAATGATGGGTAAAGCACAAGTCCACGCTTGCACACGTTGCGTTGAAAAACTCGGATTGGCGCCTAAAGAAGAAGCCCCTGGGATCAAAATGTCGCGCACAAGAACACCGTTTACCGGTTCTAAACCTCGCCGAAAAAATGACATAATGGCTAAGCGGGAAAAAGAATTAGCAGAAGATTTTGGCAACCGAATCACTAGTGCTAGAAAAGCCAAAGGTTGGAATCATGCAGAGTTAGGTAAGCGAATTGCTGAAACTGTTAATGTCATAAAATCTGCAGAATCAGGCAAACCACCTACCGATTCTCTGATTAAAAAATTAGAAAAAGTGTTGGGAGTAGTATTGCTTGTTGAATCTACACCTTCAGAAACCTCAAGAGTTGTACATCAAGGCAATAGAAACATGACTTTAGGCGATTATTTTAAACAAAATGGTGCTTGAATGAGAGAATTGAACATACATTCGTTATGGCTTGCTCAGGACGACCCAAAAAAAAACACAGCTGTATTATCTTCGAAACGAGGGGACATCACGCTGCACAAAAGAATCAACACTCTTCCTAAAAAGGGGATAATTCTAGAGCCTTTGTGTGGCAAGATTTTTGGTCCTGAAGATCATGAATTAGTCACGGAAAATAACGGCGCTGTTGTTGGTTTGGATTGCAGTTGGAAGCAAATTGAATCAAGCGTGGAATTGGTTATGCGAAGAACCAGGCTAAAGCCAAGGATGTTACCATTATTCTTGGCGGCTAATCCAGTCAATTGGGGTAAACCGGGGAAATTGTCAACCATTGAAGCACTAGCAGCAGCGGCTTACCTGTGTGGCAATAAACTGCAAGCAAAAGAACTCCTTGGTGGGTTTCGTTGGGGGCAGAGATTTATTGAATTAAATTACGAACCGCTAGAAGAATATTCTTCAGCCAAAACTAGTCAAGAATTAGTTGAACTTCAGTTTGAATACTTTGATCTTGAACACCTGAGAAGTGGTGATAAATAGTGAATTATCGCAAGATTCCAATATCTAGACTCAATGAGGGTGACAGATTAATTCAAACTGATGATATTGCGATTGAATCTCTCGTTAAATTGACTGTTAATCAAGAACCTTTAGCTAACTTATTGGCATCTCCAGATGATTGTGATGATTTAATCATTGGTCATCTATTAGCGGAAGGATATATTAGCTCAACAACAAGAATTGATAAGTCTAATATTATAACCAAAACCGATATTCATGGCACTATATTAGTCGATGTAATGATATCGAATCTCGAAATTACCCCAAGTAAATCATTAGGGCTTACTACAACTTCATGTGGTGCATGTAAGTTAGACGGGATGGAATTATTGGTAAATGGATTGCCCAGTGTAAAAGCATCAAATGAGTTTGATTCTAATGTATTGTATCGCGGGCTAATGGAAATGTCAGAAAATCAAACAGGATTCATCAAGACTGGGGGCATGCACTGCGCAGGTTTATTGACAAATGATGGTAAGTTACAATTCCAAAGTGAAGATATTGGCCGTCATAATGCTGTTGACAAAGTAATTGGCAATGGATTTAACCAAATTGAATTTAATGATTCTATTCTGTTACTGAGTGGCAGATGCGGATGGGATATTGTCGCTAAAGCTGCCCGTTGTAATATTCCTACCATTGCTTCGTTTGGCGCCTGTTCTTCACTCGCGGCATCTTGTGCGCGTAGTTTGGGCATCACAATACATTCTTTCGTCAAAAAAAATAGCTCGGTAATCATTGGCTAGTGTATCTATCTATACAGAGATTTCAAATGATTGATTTCAAAGAGAGTGGATAATAGGGGGAATATAATGAATGGTAAAACACCCTTAGAAGGCATCCCACTTAAAATTGGCAAGCCTAAAACGACTGCAGCAGGTATACCAGCAGTTATCTCCAGTGCAAAACATGCACTTAAGAAAATGGGTCTAAAAAATACCATCAAAACATTGAGGATGGTTAATCAAAAAGATGGTTTTGACTGTCCTGGTTGTGCTTGGCCAGACCCGGAACATAGATCCTCATTCGAGTTTTGTGAGAACGGCGCTAAGGCAGTGGCGGATGAAGCAATGAAAGCAAATGTTAATGCTAAATTCTTTGCCAAATATTCCGTTAAAGACTTATCAGGGAAAAGTGATTATTGGCTTAATAACCAAGGAAGAATTAACCAACCAATGTATTTAGGTCCTGGTGAGTTAAATTATAGTGCCATCAGTTGGGAAAAATCATTAAAACTTATTTCACGTAAAATTAATTCTTTATCTAGTCCTAACAGAGCTGTTTTTTACACGTCAGGCCGGACAAGTAATGAAGCGGCTTTTCTGTATCAGGCATTTGTAAGGTTACTTGGAACTAATAATATGCCAGATTGCTCTAATATGTGTCACGAATCTAGCGGTAAAGCATTGATCCAGACCATAGGTATCGGTAAAGGAACAGTAACATTGGATGATTTTAATCATGCAGATACAATCTTGGTGATTGGACAAAACCCAGGTACTAATCACCCCCGAATGTTGACTGCTCTAAGAGATGCTAAGTTGAAAGGCGCTAAGATAATACATATCAATCCCCTTCCAGAAACTGGTTTAGTTAGATTCAAGCATCCACAAGACTACATGACGCTTAATTTAGCATCAACAGGCCTTGCTGATATGCATTTACAGGTTAAAATTGGTGGTGATGCGGCATTATTGCAAGCGATAAACAAACTAACTATTGATGCTGGGTCAATTGATGATGGATTCATCTCTAAGAAAACTAAATCATATGAAGAACTAGCAAAATCATTAGAAAATATAGATTGGAACAGAATCGAAACAGACTCTGGGATTGCCAGAACTCAAATTGATAAGTTATCTAATATAATTATCAATTCTAAATCTATCATCTCTTGCTGGGCCATGGGTTTGACGCAGCACAGGAACGGAGTTCACGTAATTCAAGAAGTAGTAAATTTGCATTTACTAGGTGGGCATATTGGCCGTGTCGGCGCCGGTTTATGCCCAGTAAGAGGGCACTCAAATGTTCAAGGTAACAGAACTGTTGGTATTTGGGAAGCTCCTAGTGATTCATTCATTGAGAAAATGGAGTTGGGACTCAAGAGTTCTATGCCAAGAAAACATGGCTATGATGTTGTTCATTCAATTTCAGCAATGGAAAGTAATGATGTAGACTTTTTGTTCTGTTTAGGTGGAAATTTTATTTCTGCCACACCTGATACTACCAGAACCGCAACTGCTGTTTCAAAGTTAGATATGGTCGTACACGTTTCCACCAAACTAAATAGATCTCATTTAGTGAATGGAAGCGAATCTTTAATCCTACCTTGTTTAGGTCGTACAGAGTCAGATATTCAAGCTGAAGTTGAACAATTCGTAACTGTCGAAAATTCAATGGGAATAGTTCATAAATCTCAAGGCCAACTAAAACCAGCCTCTAATCTGTTGAGAAGTGAACCATGGATAATTGGCAACTTGGCAGATTTAACTTTACCTGAGTCCAATATTGACTGGCTGGGTTGCGTTGAAAATTATGATAATGTAAGAGATTTAATCAGCCAATCAATTAGTGGCTTTGAGGACTATAATTCTAGAGTTAGGCAACCTAATGGATTTTATCTACCCAATCCCCCGAAAGATAGTTGCGAATTTGAGACAGATGACGGGCTAGCTCACTTTTCAGTCAATCCTCTTCCTGATGTTTCGCTGAATGAAGACGAGTTTGTTATGATGACGATAAGATCGCATGACCAATATAACACCACTATTTATGGGCTTGACGATAGGTATCGTGGAATAAAAGGTAACC
>MDSY01016747.1_pt1 | contig 11836 bp, 6 predicted proteins | sample 811131 | NCBI WGS metagenome assembly MDSY01 (sample SAMN05326643, study PRJNA326480) | marine metagenome | isolation source: seawater | place: Atlantic Ocean: South West | collected 2010
AATTTGGAGTTTGTATTTCTTTGACGTTACTGAATGCGTCGCCGGTGCTATTGCGGTGATGAGTTCTTTCACGGATTTACTTGAGACTAGTTGGGCATACGGACTATTGAGTTGATTGGCAGCACCGTAACCTAGGAAGCTTTCCAGCTCGTGGTTGACAGCTCCGTGGGCGGTAGGATTGGCCATGGTACACGCCGTGACGGTGGAGCAGACTCGGTGCGATTTATCTTTGTAATCTTTTGACTTCGAGGTTTCATTGTCAGTCTCCAGATCCACGACCGCGAAGTGAAGGAACACTTCGCGAGTGCGTCTTGCTGTATTAGTTTCTCCTACATTAGTTCCAATTCCTCTGGCGAACAGACTGGCATCCTCGGGAACGGTAACCGCAACCGCGAACGCGTCGCCGACCGCTAAAACTTTTTCACGCTTGAAATATTCAGCAATAGCTTTGTCTATCACGCCGTCTTTGTGACTGTTTGCCCATACACCGGGTGGTAAATCACTGAATATTGACCCTGGTGATCCATCCTCACGTAACACCCGTACCGGCGCTATTGAAACTCTACTCGCGGTGGGGACGGGATCGGATCGACGCGTGACCCGGACAGAGACGTCTGAGCCAATCTCATTCTCGTCGAAAGAAGTACTCGTACTTTCTGCCAATCTATTCTGCGCAGCGAACACCGCGAAGTGCACGTGCAGCTTCAGGTTTCTTCGCATCGCGGGGGGGAGGTACAAAGCACCGGGGAGAAGTGCATTGCTGTTATCGGAACATCCAAACGTGGAGACAGTGTCGTAATAATTGTCTTCAGTGTCTTCGGTGTCTCCATCCGTCTCTTCGCCCACTGCACCTCCTTTTGCAGCCCATCTCGTCGCGGCGCAAATTCGCCCCACCCGAGTTGTACCTCCGACGTGTTCGGTAATGTCCACCGACTCGCCGTGCATCAAACCGAGTTGGCGTAACGTGTCCGGGTGCGCGCCAACTTCAGAATCGAAATCGCGTGAAGGGTTCGTGTCTTTACGTCGTATAAGGACCGGTCGTGGCAGAGGCTTGACGGCAATCCTTTGGGAATCGATGTGCCGAGCTGCATTCAGATCCTTTCCACCATTGGACACATCAACCTTCCCATCCCCCCAGTCCCCTCTCACCCACGGCGCTTCGAAGCCACCCGGGAACCCCTGTGCCTCGGGCAACACCACTAAAGGCGCCCTTGGTGGGTCCACCATCCCTCCGGAGTGACCGAGAGGAACCACGGAAGCCCCTTTTTGTTATTTCTCGATTTTTGTTTTCGTCATAACCAAGAAGCCGTTTCTCAACACGAGCCCGCCCCTCCTCGGCTTCATATCTCCGGACGCGTGGGCGTGAGATGGAGGCGCACCGCAGCGGGGGCGTCGCGTCCCGCGTCCACACCGCGCCCGCGCAGCTCTTCAACGAGCACACGAATAACTCGAACGACAACCCAGCAGAGGCTCCCACATCCACGTCCAAGAGCAAATGGAAGAAAGTCGCCACCCTAGGGCTGGCGTTCGCGGGTAACCTCGGCCGAAACACTGCGGGCAGCCTTGATCTCCTATCCCACGAAACCTGGGCGGACGCGAGTTCATCTGAAGACGAGGGTGCCGTACGGCGGTACGAAGACTCGGATGACAGCGATGTGGATGAGGAAGGCGTCGAGGAAGGGTTGGTGGCAAGTGTCCCGAAAAGTTGCAGAACGTTCGAGCGAATAAACAACAACGTGATGAATGGAAACGACGCGAAAGAACACAACAACACCCCGGTCACCTCCCTAATCTGGGCCTATCAGAACCTAAACCGAGTCCCTCCTGGGATGTGGAGAGTATTTCACGTTGAGCGCCTCACTGGGTTAGACCTGAGCCACAATTCGATCACCACAGTACCGAGCGCGCTTGGTAGATTCGTGAACTTGGAGACTTTGGACATATCGCACAATTTACTAAAATCAGTTCCCCGAGCATTGATACGGTGCCGAAGGTTACACACCTTACGTTTAAGCCACAATAAACTCACCCATATCGGCACGTGGGTATCAAACCTACCGAAGTTAAAAACCCTGGAACTTGGCGGAAACCCTGGGTTAATAGACCCTCCGAAGGTTGTTTATGAGTTGGGATTTAACGCTACGATTGAGTATTTGCGGAGCGTGCAAATTTCTCAAAGCTGGTCCGCAAACGAAGTCGTGGATGTACACCGCGTGACTACTACCAATAGGGAAACCAGCAGGATATCCCTCCCCGCCGCCGCACGTGAACGCCGCCGTAACTTGAAACTGCACACCCTGGATACCTTTGAAGTTGACCGGAGCAGCGGGGTTGATTCGGGCGATAATGAAGACAAGACTTCAGACGAAAGTAAAAAAAACGCGCACTCGCACAACGTGCTTCAACTTGCTTTCTCGGTGAAGTCAAAAAACGCTCATGACGTGCCTAGTTTTAAAAGCGAAAGAGCGAAAGAGTTGATCACTGAATTGGCAGTTAAAAACTCTGGAAAGGGGTTACGGTACTGCATCTTCCGTCCTGGGTTTTTCAGCGAGTTTCGACGTATTAACACCATAGATTTGACGGACTCAAGACTAACGAACTTACCCGCGTCGTTGGGGTCGCTATGTAATAATTTAGAAGCGTTAGTGTTGGACGGGAACTGTTTAACCAGCGCCAATGATTCGATACCGAACTTAAGTGGACTACACAAGCTAAAGATGTTATCCTTATCTAACAATAAAACGTTAACTGCGTTCCCGGACTGGTTAGACACGTTAACCAAGTTGGAAACGTTAATAGTCAGTGGCTGTAACTTGGTAAGCGACGCGGAAGGCACCGTGAAGTTAAAAAGCTTAAGAAAGTGCAAAGCGCTTTTTAACCTGAACGTCGGTAAAAACACAAAAATGAGAAGCCTTCCCTTGTTACCGTTACAGTTAAAAACCCTGAGCGCGGAGGAGTGCGTGTTGGAATTCATTGAGTCTATTACGGATGCGTACGACTTACGTGAATTAAACCTGCGAAACAACCGCTTAAGGCAGTTACCGGAAGACATAGGCGACTTAAATTTCTTAACGCATTTGGATTTGCGCAACAACTTTCTGAAATCAATAGACGCGCCTAATATGGACCGGCGGGCTGGTAAATTTGTATCCCTTAAATTCAGTTCTAACCCGTTAGGGTACGTGCCTTGGTGGCTCGCAGACGTCCCGTCCGAGGCGCTGGAACGAAGAGTACATAATGAAAGGACCGTGTCGTTTGAAGTAAGGGACCGGTGGAGAGCGGTTGACGACGATGCTATCGACGCTGATGCGCATCATTCAAAAAAGCTCGTGAGCTTATCATCATCTGCGCTGAACCTTTCCAACCGGTACTTGCTCTACACTCCAAGTATAGAGAAGTTTCAACATACGTTAACGAGGCTTAATTTAAGCCATAACCACTTGGATTTCCTACCGGGTCACTTATCAAGTTTAACAAACTTAACCGAGCTGTTAGTGAACGACAACGAGTTAACGTACTTGCCCGATTTAAGTTCTCTAGAAAACCTAAAAAACCTACGAGCGCAGAACAACAACCTTCAAATGTTACCGACTAGCTTGGGAAAGTTAAACAATATGACCGACATATACGCCGGGAACAACAGGGACATAACGCAAATACCTAATTTAAGCAACTGCACTAAATTAGAAACCTTAGTCATCGACCGGTGTTCGGTTTCCGTGTTACCTACCAGTCTCGCCGCCGCTCCGAATTTAAGAAAGCTCTACGTGGAAGGCAACCCGTTAACGTTTCCGTCTGCCGAAATTTACGAAAAAGGCGGGAACGTCGCAGTTCTAAAGTTCCTAAAGGACGTTTATCGGACGGAAGTTGAGACACGGGAGATGAATTTAGCGCGGGAGGCGTTCGCCAAGGATCTGGCGAGGAAAAGGAACGGTGAACAGGTTGGGGGAGATACGGACTCAAAAGACGTAGACTATACGGACTCAAAGACAAATATATCTCCAGGCAGCTCCTCTAAAACACCTCCCACTAAGCAGAAAAGCCTGGGTGCTTTACTATGGCGCGACGCACGCAGAGTTGTGGTGCACGACACAGAAACCCTAGGCGAGCAGTCGAAATATGGCGACGGAAAGTTCGACGCCGAAGACGCGGTGTTCAAAGCCAAGTCGATAAAAGCGGGTGTCCGGAAACATGCGGCGAGAGAAGAGTTAGGAAAAGCGCAGGAGGATCTTGTATGGGCAAATAGTCACGCGTTGAAAACAGGCAACGCTGTCGTTCAATTCCTGGAGCATGTCAAGGCGTTGCGCGTCAAATCGGGTGAACAGAAACGGCTACTTATGAAATTTTCCACCATGTCACCGGACGCGCTTGTTGAGTTGCAGGAAAATTTAAGAGCCGCGAAGAAGGAATTGAAGGAAAGTTCCGAGGCGAAGAGCGAGGCGGATTCGTACTTGGAAAAGTGTCGTGTGCACGTGGAGCAGTGTCAATTGGATGTAGAAACAATCATACTTGAAGTCAAGACTGTTACACAGGAGATGGAGGCCATGAAGCTGACGCGACGTGAGGAGGTCATGCGGGTGAGGAAAGAGCGGGTGGACGATACCAAAAGAAAAGCGCAAGAAGGCGCGCTGGACGCGACCATCACTACCAAACAGTCCTCGCTGAATATTCGCCAAAAAAGGACAAACTTGAAGCGCGAATCGTCACGCAAGTTGATTGGGGGCAAGCATCACGATCTGGGGTACCAAAGAACCGATATAACCAATTTGCAAATCGAAGACTCGGCGAACAAAGGCTGGGGGAAGGCGCAAGTCGCGATGCGGTTAGGAATGTTCGCGGGTGGGGTTGATAGGGTCGATGAAGAGTCTGGTAGGTAGTAAGATTTTTCTTGAAAGGTAATAAAATGTAGTTGATAGGCGGGGTCTACACCAGTACTAGGTAGGGTACATTGTTTTATAGCGACACAAGCGACGTCTTTTCTATTGTCTTTCCTGTCCGTCGACATACCTCTAAGCCGACCTTGTCCCGGCGCGCTGCAGGGTATCCGCGACGGCTTGAAAAACGTCCCCGTCGCTACGGTGGATCATGGTTTCTAAAACTTCCTTACAGCCCTATTTGGTATGCGTTTTTTAACGAACTTGTTTCCTTCGTAAAATCTAGTGGAGGGATTGCGTCTAGATCAAACGCGAACGAGTCGTTTATGTCGAAGCCTATTTTATCAAACTCGCGGATGATTTCGTGGATCTCGGGTGGTACCGAGAACTGGCCGTTTTGAGTCAGCGCGTCGGCGTGCGCGGAATGTTGATTTTCTTAGCTTCGTGCGGTGAGCTCCAGTGCAACACCGCCAGACGACACCGCCACTCCGCGAAGCCCATGGATTTGAGTTGCGAAACCTCCGAGTCGGGCGCGCGGCGAAGCATCTTCACGGCAGCAAAGCGCAAAGCGAATCGGATCCGTGTTCGCCAAACTCGGTAACTGGTTCATAAACTTCAAAACGTTTTCGTCTCTTCGCGACCCCTCGTGGCCAAAAGGTTTAAGCAAGTTCGTGATGCGCGACGCAACCGCTTCTCTTGACTCGAGGAAGGGGGCGGCAGGGGGTGCGTGCGTGGGGACATCGGGAGATGACGTAGCGGTAGACGCGGTAGGGGGAGCCGCAGTATAGCTGGGGACAGCAGCAGGTGGAGTAGCAGTAGCGGGGGTACCCACGTTCCCGGAAGAACTCCCAGCTTCTCCATTTATTCCTGACCGATTACCCTAACCCGCTCCGGTCTGTTTTTTAAGTGTAGTTTCCCTCGAACTTCGCGCTTCGCTTCGTCCGCGTCAAGCACGTTTAGCGCCGCTCGTTCGCCGTTGACTCAAGAAACTGTGTTAGTAGCCCACGTAGTGTCCATACTCGCCCAGTCGAGTTTCCACCAATCTCACTGGCACTGCGCTCGCATATCCATCGTTATGCGCCAGAGTTCCGTATCAATGACCACGCGCGCGGGGTGCCCGTCCGGCGCGGCTTTCAAACAAGTGTTGACGAATGTGTGCATATCAGGGGGGTTGGGCCCGCGATGTGCGGGCGGGCTGGAGGTGTTCACAGGGGGCGAGGACTTATGCGACCCCGATGTGCCGTTGCTCTGAGTAGTTCCTTGGCGTTCTCCCGCAGCAGTCGCAGCCGCGCTTGACGCCGCGGCGCTGAGCGAGGGGAACGCGTCAAGCGAGGCTTGTTGGTTGGTTTGGTTTTGCGAAGAAGCGCCGGCTCAAGGCGCGGGAGTCACCAGCGACCGACGCAACGCCGCTTGGCGTTCCGCTTCAGCAATGCCACTAGCGTTTCTTCCATTGGGTGACCCACCACGACCGCTCGCATTTATCGACAGCTGATCGATATCAGGATACGCGAAATCGCCGAGCGAGATGCCCCTGGGCTGGTACGAGGACTCTCCGTCGTTCCGCTCGTAGTCCTCGCTGTATCGCCGGTCGCCGGAACTCCCTGAACCGCCGCGCGAAAGCAGTTCCTTTCTAGAAAATTCACTCTTCGCGTTCAGCTTCGCGAGCTTCTCCTTGTTCTCCGCAGCCTTCTTGCTCGGTTCCTCAGCCGCCGCTTCTTTCCGCGCGGCCTTCGTGGCTGGGCCGAACAGCGGGGGTTCCGGCGCCACGGACTCGACTGCTTGTTTTTTCTTCTTCTTGTTACTCGTCGCGATATGGGTGCGCTTTGCCGATCAGCCCGGGGCATGGAGTGTCCTCCAGCTTGGGGCAGTGACCACGTGGGCACTTGAACCAGATTTTGCGTTGCCTGTGAGGGAAGGGGAGGGTTGTGGTGGAGTGTTGTCAGCAAAGCATCATGGATAGGTTCATGTCCGGGCCAAGGGTGAGGTTAGTAACGTCCTAGGATCTGGGATTTCTCGGGGGCACAAAGGTGATGAGTTGGTTCGGGTCAGTCAATCGCTACTTACTTCGGGTTGAGCCCTAGACTCTTCGCGTATTTATCAACGCAATCCTCGTGGTACACTGAGTTGTCGTCCGTGTCGCCTTCGTTCGGACACCCGTCAAACAAGCAGGAAAGAACGAGCAGGTCTCCACCGTCGCAAACTTCCTGGCAATAATCACAAGTACGGCCCGTGGCCCAATCGGAAAGCGTGGCGCCGCCAACGCCAGCCATGGCGAGGAGCTAGGGACGTGATCGTATGCTACGCGCGCAGACCCTCACAAGTACACCCTCACACCCGACGTGAATTGGAAGCACCGAGGGTGTGCGGTGCGCACGTCCACAATGAAGTGCCACGATACACAAAATGTTTTATCGGCACCGACTGTTGCTTGCCCGCGAAGACGAATCGTCGGAAGGTGAGAATTGATTGTGAAGAATGAGGCCAAGTGTTACGACGGATACTACTCCTTATCATTGATACTATAGCTGACCCACTGCCCTTTCACCCGTACCGGTCAACCCGTTAAATCTCCTCCAACGCGTGCCACACCTGTTCGTCTATTTTCGCAACCGTTACGATTACTTTAGTGGATCCTTTGTTTGATTCGACGGTCCATGTGCTTTCGTCCGGGCGGGTTTTTCGAAACAGTTTTTCAATAGAGACAATCGTGGACCCGACGCCTTTCAATCCCACGGTCATTGACTGTGTTTTGAACGTAATTGAAAGATCTTTCGCTTTCGTGCCATCCGGTACGTCCACGGTGAGCTCAACCTCGTCGTCCGTTTGCGACCACAAGTAGCCTTCGCCCGTGCCTCCGGGCAACCCTCCGTCGCCGCCGAGATCGCCGACCATACCGCCTTTTTCTCTCATCGCATCTTGGAGCTGCCGCATGCTCTGGTTGAACTCTACGTTTTCGGACGTGGCCTGTTTGAGCCACTGACTGCTGGAGTCCATCTCTGACATTGAGAAGTCACTGTTGTGCATCGGCGAAGGCTCAGCCAACACACTCCCGATGAACATGTCGCCGTAAAACGATACGCCGTCGAACCCGCACGCTTTCGCAAGTTCATTACATCGCTGATTCGATGGAAGTGACTTCAACAACCCGACTTCGTCCAAGTATAGGTAGATGCCTCTGTGACCGTTCGTGCTGCTGGGCCTGACCAACGCGAAGGTCTCACACGCGCCTTGCTGCGCCACGGCATCAATCGCGGATTGGCTCAACTCTAAACCTTTCTGTCCTAATTGCCTAACAGCTTGTTCCCTGGCTGCGTGGCCATCGATAGCACCGCCTCCCGCGAACTTAGGCGCCAACACATCAGGCAACACATCGCCGTGCGCGTCGTGCGCTAAAATCGCCTCTAACCGTTCGAAGGACTTTGAAGCATCGCACGGAATTCTGACGTACTTCACTCTGCGGGTGATGCCCTCCACGTGGTCCAGCGGGTGCAAAGCTTGTCTCGCAGCCTTCTCTTCCGCCGCTTTCTTGCGATCGGATAGGGACTCGATCTCCACCCCTCGTGCACGTAACCAACTCTCCTTCTCAGCCATCGTCTGGAGCTCCTCTTCTTCGCTCACAGGATGGGCATCAGCTGGGGTCTCGATTGGGGACGACATCGCGATGGGGCAACACTGTGCCTGCCGTAGTGGGGCTTCGAGGAGGAACGTTCTTCAGATCTGCAAAGTATTCAGAAGACTGACGAAAAATGAGACTGCTGGTTTTGGCCAGTGGGCACCCTCGAGGTACCACCGTATTTTCGCCCGGGCAAACGAACTCTAGTAGCTCAAAGTTGATCACAAGTGTTCCACTACTGTAGATTATCACACTATATACCCCTACCCCTACCCCCATCACACTTGTAGCCTTTTAATCTCGTCAAGGTCCTTTGGCGCGTCTCGGAACAACGGCGCTGACTTCTCTACGAATGTTCGCAGTTCCAGCGGCAGCTCATCGTGAGACCGCACTAGGCACGCGGACGCTTTAAAAACGCATGCCTCGCCAAACGGATGCACCTCCCCGAACCTCGTATACGTGAACCGATGAGATTGGGTTGTGCTTGAGGATGTAATTTCATTTCCCGAGACTGTTTGATCATACGGAAAGTAATCATACGCTTCGTACGCTTCGTGGTTTTGCCCATTTTCCATCTCAATATCAAGGAATGCGGGATTTGAAAAAGTTGTCACGCCGTCGGTACCTCTGCATTGCGTGATCGTCTCACCCTGGAAAGACATCTTCGACGCACCAGCGCCTACCGTGACGATCGTGGAGAAATATCCTCCCGTTGAAGAATTATTTTCCGAGTTCTCGTTGGTGTCAACTTTATGCACCCTAGTCTTGAATTCATCGAAGACATACTCAGTCATCTGGTACGGAAATATAACTGCCTCGACTTTTTGGCCATCGTGTTCGGTCAAGAGCTCTCCTGTGGTAGGGTGCTTGAACAGCAACAGCTTTCGCGAAACAGACGTGACTTTTTTTGTGCCCCTGGTACTCAGAATGTTCTCGTCATCGTTTACCTTGTCATCCGCACAATCCACCAGCCTGCGTACGACGTCGACACCAATTACTTTTGCCAAAAGCTTTCCAGTCGGATACTCGAAAACATCTCCCGAGATGGACCATCGGATTGATTCACCTTTCTCGCCCATCTTCAAAGCACACCACTTGTGGAAATCAGAAAGGGTCCAGATGCTGGTGGATTCAGGGTCGATAGGTATATTGATATTGTCTTTCATCTCCTTTCCGGTCGGTGTGTTCGCAGCGCCTTGGTTTTCCTTGTCCGCGAGATTGAGATTCCTCGGCGCGAGCACTTTGCGTTCGGCCAAATTGCTCTTCTTCAATCTCGTGGGCGACGCGAGGTTGGGGCCGAACTTGTTCGTAGTCGGAACCTTGGCCGGTACCGAGGTAGCATCGGTATCATTTTGTTTCAAGTCACGCACGCCGTCGCGCCGCCCGAGGACATACCCTAACACGACACCCAGTATGCCGCTGACCAAGGCGCCGAGAATCACAAAATCTGAGTTCCCCCCGTTCGGTGCCGAGCGAGATTTCGTGGTCGGGCGCGTTCGCCGAGAGGTACGCGTGGGCAAGGTGGATGCCTTCTCCTCGGGCACCGCATGTAGCGCTACCATTTCCGGCGCGCCATCGACATCGCCCGAAACCGAAGAGGACGCCACCACCGTGTCCGTCATGGCCAGCGCGTGTCGCAATGATGTGTCGTGGTCGGAACACATCTTTTTAAGGAGGTCTTGAGTTCAGCATATTTTTCGCAGCACGACGTTCCGAATCGGGAGTTGCCGGTTCGTTTCCGCGTCGTTGCCTTTTTCTCATTCGGGCCCAAAACAGAACACATACGCGCATGTGCGTTCGTGTTGCCATGGCTCCCGTGCATCCCCTTCCCGACCACCTCGTGGAAGACGATCGCGATATCGAATCCGCGGTTCCTGTTGTGGACGTCGATTCTCCAACCAATCCTGGGGATACTTCCCGGGACGTCCCTGGGGACGAAATTGGGACGAACCCCTTTTCCGTCCCCGAAGACGCATTTGGGGATGTGGAGGCGGGGACGAACTCGGGCGACCAGACGAACAACGCGATGAGCACGCAAATCGACAGCAAAAACACGTCACGCACGTTCCTACCTCCTGGCATACCAGGGCAGAAAGAAGCTCAATCGAAGACGACGACCGACGGCAGTCAACCCCCGACGGACAAATTCTCGGTCGCACCAACCCCCCAAGAAGTCTTGACGTCCAACGAGATTGACGCAATCATCGACGCGCCGTCTTCTACACAAATCTGGAGCTCAATCAACGGAAATTCCCCAAAAAGACCGTCAATCGGCGCGGACGGCGAGTTTATGGAACAGCGGAGCTTCAAGGTCCAGAAAAAGGTTGGAAGGCCTAACGTGAAGAGCATTTTTCACGCCATGGCGGGCGTCCAAGTGCACGGCGACGACGGCAGTGAAATGCACCCGAAATTGATTGCGGTTGACATTGATGCGTATGGTGAGCAGTGGACCACATATGAAAAAAAAATGACACTGTTTTATTTCATCATACATGCACTGGCGTGGCTCGCGCTGACGTTCGTGGACCCGGACTCGTGGCTGCGGGTTTGCATGAAAAACGACTATGACTTGCAGAGTTACTCCGAGAGCGATTCAACCATTGATTCCAGTGCAAAATCCTCAAGCCAGTTCGACACTTATTTCTGGAGCAAGATGGTGGTGCAGCAGTGCGCTATCTGGATCGTTTTTTCCTGCTGCGGTTTACTAGTAGTCACGAAAGGCTGGAACGAGGGGTACTCACGAAAAATATGCCACGTCGTGATGTATTTGATGCCGTTTCTGATGCACATCGTGTGGCCAAAGGACAACGGAGGCGAATCTCCGAAAAACGCACTACCCTCGATCTGGGTCATGTCCTGGACGGTTTGGTTCCAGTTCGTGCCGTTTTACCTGCAGATCAAGCCTGCTAGAAGGAGGTCAACCTTTCTAATGTTAGTGTTCAGAGCGTATGACAGAGCACAGGACAGGCCTTACACGTTAACCTGGCTCTTGACTCAATTGGGAGCCGGGTACGCCGTGATTTTAGCCCTATACCTCTACCTCCAAACCCGAGGAGTAGGCGTCGTCCCGGAGGGCGCCGAGAAAGCAATCTTGATTCCAATCGTCGTTAACGTCTTCGGCGACGGGTTAGCCGAGCCGGTCGGTATCGCGTTTGGAAAGCACAAGTATCGAGCAAGGGCGTTGTGGTACAAAGGGAAGTGCTGCGCTGGGGAGTTTAAACGCACGTTGGAAGGGTCATTCGTTGTTTATTTGTCAGCGCTGTTAGCGGTGATTCCGTGTCGCACAAAATATTTATCAATTTTTTCAGTGCCTCAATACGCGTTTGCGTTGGCGTTGTTACCGCCGTTA
>MDSY01015612.1_pt1 | contig 11835 bp, 6 predicted proteins | sample 811131 | NCBI WGS metagenome assembly MDSY01 (sample SAMN05326643, study PRJNA326480) | marine metagenome | isolation source: seawater | place: Atlantic Ocean: South West | collected 2010
TGGACGGCTCGCAGCTTGTCAGCGTCATGGGCACGGGGCTGCCTCTCGCGCAGGCGCCAACGTCGGTGCGAGTCGTGGCTCGCACGGGAGGAGACCAGGTCGGCGCGATCGAGGCGAGCGACGCTGCAAACGATGGAGGCGGCGGTACCAACGGCGTTGGCACTGTGGCTGTCGAGAAAGCCCAGCCACTGCTCGCCTGTTAGAGATGCTGCACTGGGTGCAAAGCTAAGTGCGGTCCGGCGTAAAACGATCAGCAAGTGTTCTAGGTAGGTTTTTGGGTCCCCACCAGCTTGCAGTTCTAGCCAATACTCAGTCAATAAGTTTACGGCGCTGCGGCGGTAGGCCTTAGCTCTGCGGCGGGCGCGCAAATTGCAGTATAACCATGCCAGTAAAGTAAGGCTGATTGCTAGCAATAACCACCACCCGGGAGCGGGAGGCCATATACCAATAGCTTCAGGTAGATGTATATCGCGCAGTTGCGCTAATGGATCGGCTTCTGGATTCATGTTGTAGATTGTACCTGTGTACTGCTGTGGCTGCGGCTTCGGCCATAGAGTTCTTGCAGTTGTGCCTGCGGGTCACCATCGGTGCTAAAGCCTGCCAGAGTGATGCCTAGTTTCTGGCAGCTACGCTGCAAATGTTGCGCGTGTGCGCCCACCGATTCGCTGTATTGCTTGGCAAAGCGAGTATCTAATGTGCCTAGGGCGCGCTTAGATATGCCGTCAGTAACATTCATGTCACAGGCAGCGGGCAGCGACTTTTCCATAGGGTCGGCAATGTGAAAAAGGGTCACATCACTGTGACGCGAAAGTTGAAATAATTGTCGTTCACAGTCGTTATTAAAATCGTGAAAGTCGCTAATAATAAAAACGGCGCTGCCAGGTTTGGCATGGCGTCGACTGTTTTGCAAAATGTTCAACAAGCTGTTGGTGCTAAGGGAGGCAAAAGGCTTGTCTAGCTTGTTACCATAGCTATGTAGCTGATGAATGAACTCAAGCAATGCATGTTTACTGCGTTTAGGGCGTATATCACGATGATCTCTGTCGCCAAAAACTAAACCGCCAACACGGTCTGAACCCGCCAGTGCAGCCCAACCCAAAGATGTGGCAAGGTGGCTGGCTAAGACTGATTTAAAGCACTGTTTAGTGCCAAAAAACATCGGCGAGCGTAAGTCGCAGGCAATAAAAATCGGCCGTTCGCGCTCTTCACTAAACAGTTTAGTGTGGGTTACTTGAGTGCGAGCGGTAACGCGCCAGTCGATGGAGCGAATGTCATCGCCAGCCTGATAAAGCCGCACTTCTTCGAAGTCTATACCGCGACCGCGAAAGCGCGTGCGTTTGCCACCCGCTAACAAGCTAGTTGCTGGTCTTTTGGCGCTGAGTAATAAATCGCGAGCGCTAAAACGCAGTCGCAACAAGTCATCAATTTGCGCGTAGGCACCTTGCGGACGCAACTGCAAAAAATGTTGTGTGGGCGTCTTCATTATCGATTACTACACCGCGCTGACAAGATTTAGCAAGCGGTCGATAACTTGGTCACTATTGACGCCCGTTGCTTCAGCTTCAAAGCTGAGAATCAACCGATGGCGGAATATATCGTGAATAACAGCCTGAACATCATCGGGGCTGACAAAATCCTTGCCCGCAAGCCAAGCATGAGCTCGCGCACAGCGATCTAAGGCGATGGTACCGCGCGGGCTGACTCCAAATTCTAGCCATTGTGCTAACTCGACGTCTAAACCAGCCGGTCGTCGACTCGCATCCACCAGCTGTACGATGTAATTTTCGACACTGTCACTCATATGAATGTCTAGTATCTGCTTACGAGCATTGAATATATCGCTCTGAGAAATTCGTTCTGGCTGAGCAACCTCAACATGACTGGCTTCTGCGCGAGCTAGACGCAGTATCTTTTTTTCGGCTTCTAGCGATGGGTAGCCGACTGTTACATGCAATAAAAAGCGGTCGAGCTGAGCCTCAGGTAGAGGATAGGTGCCCTCCTGCTCGATAGGGTTTTGGGTAGCCATTACCATAAAAAGTTCAGGCAGCTGGTAGGTATTGCGACCGACACTGACCTGACCTTCCGCCATCGCCTCGAGCAGTGCTGATTGCACCTTTGCCGGCGCGCGATTAATTTCATCGGCCAGTGCTAAATTGTTAAATATGGGGCCGGGCTGAAATTCAAAGGTAGCGTTCTCGGGGCGGTAAATATCGGTGCCGGTAACATCTGATGGCAGCAGGTCTGGAGTGAACTGAATGCGGTGAAAATCACCCTCGATACCGTCAGCTAAGGTTTTAATAGCTTTAGTTTTAGCAAGTCCAGGTGCGCCTTCAACTAATAAGTGGCCGTCGGCAAGTAAGCTAATTAACATGCGCTCGACAAGGTGTTCTTGACCGACAATCTGATTGCTGAGCCAGTCGCGTAATGCACTAATACGTTGGTGTTCTGGGCTTGAAATAGACATAGTGTTGGATCTGTTGTTAGGCCTTTAGGCTGGGTTCTAAATCGCGTTAGCTTGGATCTTTAAACGCTCAAAATACAGGCGAATAGTCGCAATTTTTACTTTGCATGTCACTCTGTCGCGCCTGTTTAATAACTGACTTTTAACGGACAAAAAAGTTCCAACGGCATGGTCTATGCTTAAAAGAAACTATGCAAGTGCTTTATAGTATTAATATTACCTATAATCGGGATTACCACATGGGCACTTTTAATAAGGGGTTTCAGCATGTCTGATCGCGACATTCACGATTATGTCAGTTCAATATCATCAATGACACAGCAGGAGCTAATTGCCGCTATTACATACTGCGCTCAGCAGAGGCTTAATCCCACTGATGCCGTCGCATTCGAGAGTTTTTGTTGTCAATACTTCGACTGTTTCTCTTTGGAAGATTTAGTAGACCGTCAGCTCGATGACGTTTTCGGTATGGCTTATAATTGCTGGTTGTTTCTGGCATTACGTGACGTGGACACCCCCAAAGCGACGCTGTTAAATCCTGTTTTAGATGAAGATGGTTGGGTCAGCAACCATACGGCTTTATTGATACTGCAGACCAACATGCCTTTCTTGGTCGATTCTATTCGCATGGAATTGACGCGTCGAAATATTGCCATTAATACTATCAAAAGTACCGTACTTGAAGTGCAGCGCAATAATAGCGGTAAGTTATTGTCGCTCAGCTCAAAAAAAAGTGGCTGTGACGAAGCGTTTATTTATATAGAAATAGGTAAACATAGCGATGTCGATGAAATAAATGGCCTGCGTCAGTCGATGCTGGATGTGTTGGCCGATGTGGCTGTGGTAGTCACTGACTATAGTGCGATTTTAACTGAATTGGACGGTGTACAGCAGCATCTTGTAGATGTGGCGCCTAATCTTATGACTGGGATGGTGCAGGAGAGTTGTGAGTTTTTGCAGTGGCTTGGCGCAAATCACTTTACCTTTCTTGGTTATTCAGAGTATGCGTTCGTAAATCGAGAAACTGGGCGCTGTCTAGAAGAAATAGTTAATTCTAGAAAAGGCTTATTCAGGCGTCATGATCATGTCCAGCCGAGTATGGATATAGATAGTTTTGATGCAGGAATGGCGCGTTTTCATTTGGCACCTCAGGCACTCACGTTCTCTAAATCATCAGTACGTTCGCGAGTTCACCGCCAAGCCTACTCTGACTACATAATTGTTAAACGCTACGATACAAACGGTAAAGTCTGTGGCGAGTGTCGTTTTTTGGGTTTGTACACCTCATCGGTGTACACTTTCTCGCCCTACAACATTCCCTTAATAAGACAAAAAGTGACTCATGTGCTGCAGCGCTCGGGACTTGATTTGCGCAGTCACAGCGGTAAGCAATTGCAGCAAGTGCTTGAGACGTTTCCGCGCGATGAGCTTTTTTTAAGTAATTCTTCAGAGCTGTTTGAAACTGCCAGCAGTGTTGCCCGTATTAATGAACGCTATAGAGTTCGGCTGTTTATGCGCAAAGATCCCTACGGGAAGTTTGTTACCGCAGTGATCTACATTCCTCGAGATATTTTTAATACTCGTACCCGCATTCGTATTCAAGATATGTTATCGGATGCCATTAATGCCAAAGAACTTGAATTTACCACACACTTTTCAGAATCTATTTTAGCTAGGGTCCATGTGGTGTTTCGAATTGATCCGAGCGATACATTGGCATTTGATGTTGCCAAGTTAGAGCAGCGCGTCATAGATTTGGCTAAAACCTGGGATGATTTGTTGCGAGACACCATTATTGAATCGTACGGCGAAGAAAGCGGCATGCGTTTGTTCCACGCTTACAGTGAAGGTTTTTGCTCAGCCTATCGCGATAACTATGATGGCCGAAGTGCTGTACTCGATATAGCGCGTATAGAAGCACTGAATGATGAGCAGTCTATAGCAATGAGTTTTTACCGTCCGGCAGGGGTTGATAACAATATTGTTCGTTTTAAGGTTTTTCATCGCGATACCCTTGTGGAGTTATCCGATGTTGTACCTGTGCTCGAGCACTTAGGTTTACGAGTGGTGGGAGAGCAACCTTATAAGATTCAAGAATCTAGCGGTAGAGAGATTTACTTACACGATTTTTATCTGCGTTTTAATCTGAAGACCGATATTGTCATGCAAGCTGTCAAAGAACATTTTCAGCAGGCTTTTGAGGCGATTTGGCTTAAACATACCGATAGTGATGCTTTTAATCGTTTGGTTTTAGGGGCTCGGCTTGACTGGCGCGAGGTGGCGGTCCTTCGAGTTTATGCCCGCTACATGAAACAGACGGCATTTAATTTTAGTCAGTCATACATTGCAGATACCTTAGCTAATCACCTTGATATCACTCGCAATCTTGTTGCTTTGTTTAAATCTAAATTTGACCCGAAGGTTAATAAAGGTAGTGTTAAAGAATTACAGCGTATAGAGCGCCTACATCGAAAGATTATCGACTCATTAGAACAGGTCCAATCGCTTAACGAAGATCAAGTTATTCGCCGTTATGTCGAAATGATTGAAGGGACATTGCGCACTAACTTCTTTCGAAAGAATGAAGCGGGTGAAAATCGTGATTTTATTTCCTTGAAATTAGCCCCACGTAATATTGACAACATCCCAGAGCCTCGGCCGCTGTTTGAAATCTTCGTTTATTCTCCGCGCGTTGAGGGAGTGCATTTACGCGGCGGTAAAGTCGCCAGAGGCGGTTTGCGCTGGTCTGATCGGCTGCAAGACTACCGCACTGAAGTACTGGGTCTGGTTAAGGCGCAACAGGTTAAAAATGCCGTTATCGTCCCGAGCGGGGCGAAAGGCGGATTTGTGGCAAAGCAGTTGCCTAGCGCATCTAATCGTGAGCAGTTTATGGCCGAGGGTGTGGCCTGCTACCAAATCTTTATTCGCGGCCTACTGGATGTGACTGACAACTTGCATGATGGCGAGTTGGTGCCACCCCCGCAGGTTGTTCGTTTGGATGAAGATGATCCTTATTTAGTAGTGGCCGCTGATAAAGGTACGGCCACTTTTTCCGATATTGCTAATGCGATCTCGCAAGATTACAACTACTGGCTAGGGGATGCTTTTGCCTCGGGTGGCAGCCAGGGTTATGACCACAAAGCTATGGGTATTACCGCGCGAGGTGCTTGGGTGTCGGTGCAGCGACATTTCAAAGAAATGGGAATGAATATTCAAAGGGAGGATTTTAGTGTCATAGGTATCGGTGATATGGCTGGCGACGTTTTTGGTAATGGTATGCTTTTGTCTGAGCATATTTGCCTAATCGCCGCTTTTAATCACCAGCACATATTTATTGACCCTAATCCAAATTCTGCCGCGAGTTTTAACGAGCGCAAGCGCTTGTTTCAAATATCAAGAAGCACCTGGCAAGACTACGACAATAAAATTATCTCTAGCGGTGGCGGGGTTTTCAGTCGCAGTGCCAAGTCTATTGCCATCACTCCTGCAATGCGTAAGCGGTTTGCGATTGATGCCAAGGTCCTTTCGCCTAATGAACTTTTGACTGCTTTGTTGTTAGCACCGGTGGATCTTATCTGGAATGGCGGGATCGGCACTTATGTGAAAGGTAGTAATGAATCCCATGCCGATGTTGGTGATAAAGCTAACGATGCACTGCGCATTAATGGCGGGCAGTTGCGTTGTAAAGTGTTTGGCGAGGGTGGCAATCTCGGTGTCACTCAAAAGGGCCGAGTGGAATTTAGTTTGGCCGGTGGCGCCTGCAATACTGACTTTATTGACAACGCGGCGGGTGTGGATTGCTCTGATCACGAAGTTAATATAAAAATTCTACTAAATGAATTAGTGGTCTGTGGTGATATGACCGAAAAGCAGCGTAACTTACTGCTGGTTAAGATGACTGCTGAAGTAGCTGAGATGGTTTTGGATAACAATTACAGTCAAACTCAGGCCATTAGTGTTGCTCAGGATGAAGTTGGTTATCGTATTGGCGAATATCGGCGCCTTATGACGGCCCTAGAAAACGATGGCCGCTTAAACCGCCAGTTAGAGTTTCTGCCTGAAGATGATGCTATTGCCGAACGCAATGCTCCCAGTGTTTTTCTCACGCGGCCAGAGTTGTCTGTGCTTATCTCTTACGTTAAGGCTGGATTAAAAGAAGATTTGGCGAACTCTGATGTGCCCGAGGATGCCTATGTTGCCTCGATTGTTGAGGCAGCTTTTCCGCCATTGCTGCGTAAAAAATTTAAAAAACAAATCTATAGTCATCGCCTTAAGCGTGAAATTATCGCCACTCAGGTAGCCAACGATATGGTCGACAATATGGGTATTAGTTTTTGTCATCGCTTGGTGGAGTCGACAGGGTCGAGTGTTGCGCATGTTGCTAAGGCTTACATAGCAGCGCGAGATATATTTGAATTTGATTTCAGTTGGCGGCAGATACGTGCCCTCGATCACAAAATCCCGGCAAAACTGCAAATAGAAATGATGTCGGCAGTTATGCGTCGAGTCCGCAGAGCTACACGCTGGTTGTTACGCAATCGTCGTAACCGTATCAATCCTGCGGCCGAAGTAGAGTTTTTTGCTGCGTCAATTAGTAAGGCCTTTGAATTACTGCCGAAGTATTTGCAGTGCGGGTCAAAAGAGGCGTGGCAGCAGCGCTATGAAAGTTTGCTTGGTCAGGGAGTGGGGGAGGAATTTGCTCGCCGTGCAAGCGTGCCCATTAATATTTATTCAGGTCTCAGCGTGGTGGAGGCGGCTCGAGAAAGTGGTGCCAGCGTTGAGTTGGTATTGGAGGTTTATATCGGCTTCAGTGAAATGTTGGGGTTGAACGTTTTCTCGACCCAAATCGCGGACCTGTCCGTCGATAATTACTGGCAGGCAATGGCGCGAGAAACCTATATTGATGATCTCGAATGTCAAATAAGAACATTAGTGGTGTCGCTTATTAGCTTAATGTCGGATGGGCAAAGTGTCAGCAAGGGCCTTGAGTTGTGGTGCAAGCAGCATAGCGTTTTGCTTGATCGCTGGTATGTAATGATTGCCGATCTAAAATCTGCGGCTAGTGCCGACTATGCTATGTTTTCTGTGGCTTTGCGTGAGCTGCTAGATCTCGCTCAAGCGAGCCAACACTGCACCAGCTTTGATCATTGTGAAGTTATTTGAGAATTCATTATAGATCAACTACTGATGCGATCTATTAAGCCTAAGATAGTCTAAATTTTATGGGTAAGGAGATGCTCAGTGTCGTTTCGTCACTGGCGGCGAAAGTCGCGAGAGTTCCCGTGGCGCCGTTGATAAGGGTGGATTGGTGTAAATAGAAAAATGCGCGCCTTTAGCGTACAATTTACGCCATGTTTTTATCCGCCCCAAAGCTCCGTATTTTAAATTAAGGTTTTTGCTTATGTACTCGTTGGCTCGCAAGGCACTTTTTGCCCTGGATCCTGAAGTCTCTCATGAATTGTCTTTAGATCTTATTGGTGCATGTGATCGCTTGCGCCTAATGAAGCTGCTAGCACCCAAGGTGGCCGACGATCCCGTCGAAGTTATGGGCTTAACTTTCCCTAACCCTGTTGGCATGGCTGCCGGCCTAGACAAGAGTGGAGACTACTTTAACGCTCTTGGTCAGCTTGGCTTTGGTTCCGTTGAAATAGGCACCGTTACTCCCAGACCTCAGCCCGGCAACCCTAAGCCGCGCTTGTTTCGGCTGCCAGAACACCAAGCTATTATCAATCGCATGGGCTTTAACAATAAAGGTGTCGACCACATGGTGGCACAGGTTAAGAAGCGTCGTTTTGATGGTGTTCTGGGGATTAATATTGGCAAAAACTTCGATACGCCGGTTGAAAACGCGGTCGATGACTATCTCATGTGCATGACTAAGGTTTATGAATATGCCGATTACATTACCGTTAATGTGTCGTCTCCAAACACCCCCGGGTTGCGCAATTTGCAATACGGAGACAGTCTTAATTCATTGCTAGAATCTTTAAAAATTGAGCAGCGTCACCTGCATCAAGCTTATGGTAGCTATGTACCCTTGGCAGTAAAAATTGCCCCTGACATGAATGCTGATGAGGTATCTCAAGTGGCGCGAGCCCTTAAAGATCAAGGGTTGGATGGTGTAATCGCGACTAATACCACTATAGAACGCGACAGCGTTCAGGGTAGCGTGCATGCTGACGAAGCGGGTGGTTTGAGTGGCGCGCCAGTTAAAGATCAAAGCACTGATGTTATCCGACATTTAAAAGCGGCTTTGGGTGATGCTCTGCCTATTATCGGAGTGGGTGGCATTGGAACGGGGGCTGATGCCGCTGAAAAAATGCTTGCAGGCGCAAGTATGGTGCAACTATATAGTGGCTTTATTTATCGTGGTCCGGAACTGATCGGCGAATGTTGTGACGCCATTGCTGGGCTTGGAACCTACAATAGCGTCTAAAGGCCACAGGTATCTGGGGGTATGTCTACATATTGCAGAGTTTTTGTGCTTGCGCAGCTCGATTGAAGCCAGCCCACTGGTCTTCCCGAGCTTCGCGCCAACCGTTCATCCACTCTAGACGACTAGCTCCTGAACCATGAGGACATAGGTTTCTCGATCTGCCGTTTACTCCTGATTTATAACCTTTACAAAATGCACGTTCGATCTGGTTTCGTTTTTGTCTTTTCATAGTTACTCCGTTTCAAGCAAGCGGTGTCGGCATATTTTAGCGCCAACAGTTTTAGTAAAACAAATGATGACAACACTGTGAACGACTTGTTTTTTATATCAAATACCGTTGTTAGCTAATTTATTAATAATTGGCTGGCGCACTAAGAGAAGAAATTATGCAACATCATTATTTTGCAGCCTGCCCGAAAGGCATCGAAGGTCTTTTGCTAAAAGAACTTGGCGATATGGGAGCGACGGATACACGAGAAACTGTAGCGGGTGTTTATTTTAATGGTGATCTGGAGTTAGCTTATCGAGCTTGCCTGTGGTCGCGGTTGGCTAATAAAATTTTATTACCGTTAGCGAAAGTAGAGGTAGAAAGTGGTGATGAGCTTTATAAGGGCGCTCAAGAAATTCCATGGGCCGAACACTTAAGTATTGATGGCAGTTTTGTGATTGATTTTATTGGTACCAATAAAACCATTCGTAATAGTCAGTTTGGCGCTCTGCGGGTAAAAGATGCCATTGTTGACAGTCTGCGCGACAGTGAAGATCGACGCCCATCGGTCGATAAGCAAAATCCTGATATTCGTATTAATGTTCGCCTTAGCCGCGGTCAGGCCCAAATTAGCTTGGATTTGTCTGGGAGTAGTCTACACAGGCGCGGTTATCGCACCCAGCAGGGTATTGCGCCAATGAAAGAAAATCTGGCGGCGGCGCTATTGTTGCGCGCCAATTGGCCAGAGATTGCAAAAAATGGTGGCGCTTTGCTCGACCCTATGTGTGGTTCGGGCACGTTACTCATTGAAGCCGCGATGATAGCGGGTGACATTGCCCCAGGACTTGAGCGCTCGTTTGGTTTCGAACATTGGCTAATGCACGATGACGAGGTTTGGCAAAAACTCTTGCAGGAGGCGCGATCACGCCGCCGCGTAGGAATGGATCAAGAATTGGTTGAGATTCGCGGCTACGACGCTAATTTGCACGTTATTCGCGCTGCCGAGAGCAATATTATTCAAGCCAAATTGGACGATTGGATCCGTGTTACCCGCAAAGAGCTTAAAGATTTTGTTCAGCCAACGCATAAGACTCTCAAGCCAGGCTTGGTGATAAGTAATCCGCCTTATGGTGAACGTCTCGGTGATATCGAGTCTTTGAAGCATTTGTATGCCCATTTTGGCGAACGTTTAAAAGAAGGGTTTGAGGGTTGGCAAGCCGCCATTTTTACTGGCAATACCGATCTTTGCCGCGGTACTAATTTGCACTCCTATAAAAAATACAAGTTTTTTAACGGTACTTTGCCGAGTGAATTACTGCTGTTTAACCTTGAGCCTAAGAACTTCATGCGTGTGCGCGAACGTGAAACGGGCAAAGCCCTGAAACTTGGTGAGGAGAATCTTACTGAGGGCGCGCGCATGCTGGCTAATCGCCTGCATAAGAACATGAAACAAATAGCGAAATGGATTAAGAAAGAAGATATCAGTTGCTACCGTTTGTACGATGCCGATATGCCTGAGTACTCTGCTGCCATTGATATCTACCGTGATATCAATGGCGATAGTTATGCGCATGTACAAGAGTACGCAGCGCCTAAATCGATCGATGAAGATAGAGCCGCCAAGCGCTTTACAGAAATTCAAGCCGCTGTGCCTTATGCTCTTTCTCTATCGCCGGACAGCGTTAGTTACAAACAGCGCCGCCGCAATAAAGGCACTAGTCAGTATGAAAAATTGGCCGGCGATGACAGTAAGCCGGCACTCAAGATCAAAGAGGGTGGGGTGAAGCTGGAGGTCGACCTGTGGCGTTATCTCGATACTGGTTTGTTTCTAGATCATCGACCTGTGCGGCTGAAAATTGCTGCCTTGGCTAAGGGTGCTCGTTTTTTGAATCTGTTTTGCTATACCGCTACAGCTTCTGTGCATGCCGCAATAGCCGGTGCCAAGTTCACGTTAAGTGTGGATATGTCGCACACGTATTTGGCTTGGGCGAAGCGCAACTATGCCATCAACGGTATGAGTGAAAGCGTCAACCGGCTGGAACAAGCCGACTGCATACAATGGCTCAAAGACGCCAGCGCTAAAGGGGTAAAGCAGCAGTTTGATCTGATTATGTTGGACCCACCCAGCTTTTCAAACTCTAAGCGCATGCTTGATGTGCTGGATGTTCAGCGTGATCATGTCGAGCTAATCGATGATGCTATGAAGCTGTTGGCTCCCGGTGGCACCTTAATCTTTTCAAATAACCTGCGAACCTTTAAGCTCGACAGTGAAGCGTTATCGGGCTATGTCTTACAAGACATCAGCCGGGCTAGCATAGATAAGGATTTTCAGCGCAATACTAAAATTCATAAGTGCTGGTTAATCACACATAATACCTAGTCATGGGTCTACGAGGGGCGCTCAATTTAACGTTTGTCGCTCTTTGTTATGATATTCATGAACGGTCGTCGATCACCTGTAAACATAAGAGAATTCACCTTTGAGCAAGGCATTTATAGTTAAGAGTAAGTTCGAGCCTTCAGGCGATCAACCTACTGCGATTGCCAGCTTAGTTGAAGGTATTGACGCTGGTCTGGCGCAGCAGACTCTGCTTGGTGTAACTGGTTCAGGCAAGACCTTTACCATGGCCAAGGTCATTGAGAAGATGCAGCGACCCACCATTGTCATGGCTCATAACAAAACCTTAGCAGCGCAGTTGTACGGAGAGTTCAAGGACTTCTTCCCAGACA
>MDSY01023862.1_pt1 | contig 11835 bp, 11 predicted proteins | sample 811131 | NCBI WGS metagenome assembly MDSY01 (sample SAMN05326643, study PRJNA326480) | marine metagenome | isolation source: seawater | place: Atlantic Ocean: South West | collected 2010
CCGGCATCTAACGCCGCACTGTCGAGAAACTGCTGTAGCGGAGTTAAATCTTCCTCGCCCTCATCTTGGTCGCTAGCAACAAAAGCGCCACAAGCATTAATGAGTTCTTCTAGGTTTTCTGCGCGCGCTTGACCCTTCTCACCCTTCTCGGATTTGTGAAACTCAAACAGGCCAGTCTTGTTTAGCATCTGGTCAGCAATAACTTCTAATGTTTTATCTTCAGTACTGGATTGTAAGCCAGTAACGGTTTGCATAAAGCCTAAAACTGCATTGCCGGCGCGGGCGGCAAAGACTTTTTTATCAACCATCATGGTCGAAGCCTGCCACATACTACAACCCTGTTCGCGAGCAAACAGTCGAATGTTATCCACAGTTTTACCACCAACACCACGAGTAGGGGTATTAATCACACGTTCAAATGCAGCGTCGTCTTCGGGATTGGCTATTAAACGCAGGTAGGCTAAAGCATTGCGAATCTCTAAGCGTTCGTAAAAACGTTGGCCACCATAAATACGATAGGGCACCGCTTCACGCAATAAGGCTTCCTCTAAAATGCGCGACTGAGCGTTAGATCGGTAAAGAATAGCGCAGGACTCTTTTTTATTGCCTTTTCGACACCATTGTTCAATTTGTTCAACAATAAAGCGCGCTTCATCCTGTTCATTAAAGCCAGCGTAAAGCGACACTTTTTCGCCAGTATCCCCCTCAGTAAAGAGGGTTTTTCCTAAGCGGCCGCTATTGTTATTAATCACGCCATTGGCGGCTTCAAGGATATTTTTGGTGGAGCGATAGTTTTGCTCCAACTTAACCGTTTCAGCCTTCACAAAGTCTTCGGTAAAACGCTGAATATTTTCGATCTTGGCGCCACGCCAGCCATAGATAGACTGATCATCGTCGCCCACGGCGGTAACGCCACTATTAGCACCGAGTACCCGTAACCAAGCATATTGAATAGTGTTGGTATCTTGAAATTCATCCACCAAAATAAACGGAAAACGCTGCTGATAATGTTTCAGCACATCGGGGTTATGCAGCCACAGCTCGTGGGCGCGCAGCAGCAGCTCACCAAAGTCGACCATGCCACCTCGCTGACAGGCTTCTTCATAAGTACGATAAATATTCAGCATGGTCTGCTGATAGGGATCGGCCGTCTCTTGAATATGATCCGGACGCAAGCCCTCGTCTTTTTGTGCGTTGATAAACCACTGCGCCTGCTTCGGTGGCCAACGGGTATCATCTAGCTGTAACTGTGAGCAAACACGCTTAACTAAACGCAACTGGTCATCGCTGTCGAGTATCTGAAAGTTCTGTGGCAACTTAGCCTCGCGCCAATGCTGCTTTAATAGGCGATGTGCAATACCGTGAAAAGTACCTACCCAAAGACCCCGGGGGTCCATACCCAGCACGCTTTCAAGCCGACCGCGCATTTCTTTGGCGGCTTTATTGGTAAAAGTTACCGCCAAAATGGAATAGGGTGACACCTGCTCGACCTGAATCAACCAGGCAATACGATGTACCAATACTCGCGTCTTGCCCGAGCCAGCACCGGCTAATATAAGCTGATTACCCGCTGGCGCCGATACAGCCAAGCGCTGGGGTTCATTCAGACCGTCGATAAGAGTAGAAACATCCATAGGTAGACCTGCGAGCCGTTAAATGTATATTTTAACTGTATATTAACACAGCTTAAAAACTATAAAAAAAACCCTGAACTGGATGCGTCAGAACAGGGCTTTATTATGGCTAAGTTACTAACTTTATTGCTTCTTTGTAGGTCTTACCCAGCCATCTATATTGCGCTGCTTAGCTCGTGATACAGCCAGCTGATTTTTTTCAACGCTAGTAGAAATGACTGAACCAGCGCCAGTAGTTGAGCCATCAGCCAGTGTGACAGGGGCAACCAATGCGGTATTAGTACCAACAAAGACATTGTTGCCAATATCGGTTTTGAACTTATTAGCACCGTCGTAGTTGCAAGTGATCACACCTGCACCAAGATTGCAGTGAGTGCCGACAACGGCATCGCCAACATAAGACAGATGATTGACCTTAGAGCCGACACCGATCACAGCTTTTTTTGTCTCAACAAAGTTGCCAATCTTAGCGCCTGTTTTTAATTCTGTACCGGGACGTAAGCGGGCATAGGGGCCGACTTCACATTCAGCTGCCACCGTTGCACTTTCAATCATCGAGTTGGCTTTAATCACCGTATTATCACCAATGACGGCATTCTTAATAATGCAGTTTGGAGCTATGCTCACGCCGTTACCCAGCTTCACCTCGCCTTCAAATACACAGTTCACATCGATAGAAACATCGCGGCCAACTTCGATGTTGCCGCGACTGTCGAAACGTGATGGGTCGGCCATGGTAACGCCGTTGACCATCAACTCTTGGGCAATACTCTGCTGGAAATAGCGCTCAAGCATAGCTTGTTGCATGCGATTGTTAACACCCAGTACTTCCATCTCTGATTGAGCTTTAGCGGTGGCAATCGCTATGCCTTTTTCATGAGCAATGGCAATCATGTCGGTGAGGTAGTATTCACCCGATGAATTTTTATTGCTAATTAAATGCAACCAGTCTTTGAGGTGCGCGCCTTTAAATGCCATCACACCGGTATTAATTTCACAGATATCAAGCTGCTCACGCGTGGCGTCTTTATGCTCGACAATGGCGATAACTTCGCCGTTATGATCGCGCACAATACGGCCGTAACCGGTGGCATTATCGATATCCAGAGTCAACAATCCCATAGAGCTGTCACTGACTTGAGAGACAAGATCAGTCAATGTTGATTCTTTAATGAGCGGCACATCGCCGCATAAAACAATCACTACAGCCTCATCGCGCAGTAAATGCTCCGCCTGTTGAACTGCGTGGCCTGTGCCCAATTGCTCGGCCTGCATCACAAAATGCACATCACTAGCGGCTACGGTTTGCTCAACCAATTCAGAACCGTGACCAATAACCACGTTAAGATTGTCGGCACCCACTTTTCGCGCAGTATCTAGCACATGCGACAGCATCGGCTTGCCGGCGATAGTGTGTAAAACCTTAGGAAGGTCGGATTTCATGCGCGTGCCTTTACCGGCCGCCAGTACTACGATATCTAGCATTATTTAATCCTTTAAAAAAGTTAAACGTGAAGTGCATGCATTGACACGCATTTCACGTTTAACTTCTATATTTATTCAGTTATAAAAATAAAAAGGGGCAGCATTTCTGCCACCCCTTTTTATAGGATCGTAACTTTACTTGCGTAAAATTACTTACCGGTTTTCTTGCGTATGGCTTGCAGTGTACGCAATTGCGCAGCAGCTTCAGCCAACTGAATAGTAGCACTGGCGTAGTCGAATTCACCCGACTGGTTGTGCATTCTCTTTTCAGCTTCTTTTTTGGCTTCAAGCGCAGCGGCTTCATCCATGTCGTCGGCACGCAGGGCAGTATCGGCCAGTACAGTAACCGCGTAGGGCTGTACTTCCAAAAATCCGCCCGAGACGTAGTAGACTTCTTCTTCGCCATTTTGCTTAATGACTCGAATCGGACCCGGCTGCAAACTAGTCAACAGCGGTGCGTGGCCATAAGCCACACCTACATCACCTTCGGTACCGGCGGCAATAACCATTTCGACCAGGCCAGAGAAAATTTCTTCCTCTGCACTGACGATGTCACAGTGGACTGTCATAGCCATAATTTTCGCCTCTCATCTTTTGCCTATAGAGCAATCGTGACCTGTGAACAATTGGGTTATCCACAGGTCAGCCGATTACATCTTCTTGGCTTTCTCGATGGCTTCGTCGATACCGCCAACCATGTAGAACGCCTGCTCTGGCATGTGATCGTAATCACCAGCTAGCAGCCCTGTGAAACCGGCAAGGGTATCTTTCAGGGAAACATACTTACCAGGAGAGCCGGTAAATACTTCTGCCACATGGAAAGGCTGAGATAAGAAACGCTCAACCTTACGTGCACGAGTTACGCTCTGCTTATCTTCTTCAGACAGCTCGTCCATACCCAAGATGGCAATAATGTCTTTCAGCTCTTTATAGCGCTGTAAAACGGTTTGCACACCGCGGGCAACGGCATAATGCTCTTCACCGATGATCAGTGGATCCAGCTGACGTGAGCTTGAATCTAGTGGATCGATCGCTGGGTAAATACCCTTAGCGGCGATATCACGACTCAATACAACAGTGGAGTCCAAGTGAGCAAAGGTAGTGGCCGGAGCCGGATCACTCAAGTCATCCGCAGGTACGTATACCGCTTGGATAGAGGTGATTGATCCAGACTTAGTAGAGGTAATGCGCTCTTGTAGAGCACCCATCTCTTCCGCCAATGTAGGCTGGTAACCTACCGCTGATGGCATACGGCCCAACAGTGCAGATACTTCGGTTCCCGCTAGGGTGTAACGGTAGATGTTGTCAACAAACAACAGTACGTCTTTACCTTCGTCACGGAATTTTTCAGCCATGGTCAGGCCAGTCAGTGCTACGCGCAAACGGTTACCCGGTGGCTCGTTCATCTGACCGTAAACCATTGCTACTTTAGAGTCGGTAGGAGTCTCAACGTTTACAACGCCAGCTTCCTGCATCTCGTGGTAGAAATCGTTACCTTCACGAGTTCGCTCACCAACACCGGCAAATACTGACAGACCGGAGTGCTGCAGTGCGATGTTGTTGATGAGTTCCATCATGTTTACGGTTTTACCAACACCGGCACCACCGAACAGACCAACTTTACCACCCTTAGCGAATGGGCAAACAAGGTCAATAACTTTGATGCCTGTTTCTAGCAAATCGCTAGAGGCAGAAAGCTCGTCGTAGGCTGGGGCTTTACGGTGAATAGGCATACGCGCCTTTTCACCGATGTCGCCACATTCATCGATTGGGTTGCCGAGAACATCCATAATACGACCCAAAGTTTCAATACCAACAGGTACAGAAATTGGAGCATTAGAGTTAACAACTTCAAGTCCGCGGCTTACGCCTTCGGATGAACCCATGGCAATTGCGCGCACTACACCGTCGCCCAGCTGTTGCTGAACTTCGAGGGTAAGACCTTTACTGCTAACAGTCAGTGCGTCATAGACCTTTGGCACGGCATCGCGTGGAAATTCCACGTCGATTACGGCGCCAATAATTTGTACGATACGTCCGCTACTCATTTTCGGTTCCTCATTAAAACCAAAATTTATATCAAACACTCAACTTTTAAATACTGTTCAAGCGTTTAGCTCAGCTCTTCAATTGTTGTGTATACAGGCCTTATACGGCCGAAGCACCACTCACAATTTCAGACAATTCTTGGGTAATCGCGGCTTGTCTGGCTTTGTTATAAACCAGTTGCAAGTCATCGATCATGTCGCCGGCGTTATCGGTGGCAGCTTTCATTGCCAACATTCGCGCCGATTGCTCACAAGAACCATTTTCAATCACAGCCTGATAAACCTGTGACTCTATGTAACGAGTCAACAGACCATTTAACAGGTCACGCGCTTCTGGTTCATAGAGGTAATCCCAAGTGTGCTTGAGCTTCTCGTTGTCATCGGCTTCCAAAGGCAATAGCTGATTAACATAGGGGGTTTGCGTCATAGTGTTGACGAACTCATTACCCACTAAGTACAACTTATCTATCTTGCCTTCTGCATAAGCATCCAACATGACCTTTACGCTGCCAATTAAATCGGCAATGCTCGGCTCTTCACCGAGGTCGCGTACAGAGGCAACAACATTGCCACCATAACTGTTGAAGAATGCCGAAGCCTTAGCTCCGATCAAACACAGGTCAATTTCGACCTCTTGATCCGCCCACTTTTTCATGGACGTCATACCAGCTTTAAACAGGTTGGTGTTCAACCCACCACATAAACCGCGGTCGCTAGATACCAGAATATAACCTACGCGTTTAACTTCGCGCTCAAGCATAAAGATATGCTTGTATTCTGGTGCTGCGTTAGCGATATGTCCTACTACTGAGCGAATACGCGCAGAGTAAGGCTTACCGAGTTGCATGCGGTCTTGTGCTTTACGCATTTTACTAGCAGCAACCATTTCCATGGCGCTGGTAATTTTCTGCGTACTTTTAATACTCGTAATTTGAGTACGTATTTCTTTTCCGCTTGCCATACCAGCCTCTTAACAGAATCGGTTGACTTTCAATCACCGAGGAAGCGAACTTCCCCCGAACAGCCCTTTAAAGAGCGATTCGTTGTGATTACCAAGTTTGCGTAGACTTAAACTTCTCAAGTGCCGCTTTAAATCCACTGGCGATTTCGTCGTTGTAATCACCGGTTTCATTAACTTTCGCCATCAAGTCAGCGTTTTCGCTGTTCATGTAAGAAAGCAGGGCTGCTTCAAAGTCACCAATCTTGGCAAGTTCAACTTCGTTTAGATGACCTTCGTTGGCGGCGTAAACTACGATAGCCAGCTCAGCAACACTCAGTGGAGAGTACTGCTTTTGCTTCATTAGTTCGGTTACGCGAGCACCTTGGTCAAGCTGTGCTTTTGTTGCATCATCCAGATCAGAAGCAAACTGAGAGAAGGCTGCCAACTCACGGTACTGAGCCAGTGCGGTACGAATACCACCGGACAACTTCTTCACAACTTTAGTCTGGGCAGCACCACCAACACGAGATACCGAGATACCGGCGTTCATAGCAGGACGGATGCCGGCGTTGAACATGTCAGTCTCAAGGAAGATCTGACCATCGGTGATCGAGATCACATTGGTAGGTACGAATGCCGATACGTCACCGTCTTGAGTTTCAATGATTGGCAGAGCGGTTAAAGAACCAGTCTTGCCTTTCACAGCACCGTCGGTGAACTTCTCAACGTAAGCAGCGCTTACGCGAGAGGCGCGCTCGAGCAGACGTGAGTGCAAATAGAAAACATCACCAGGATAAGCTTCACGGCCGGGCGGGCGACGCAACAGCAAAGAGATTTGACGATAGGCCCATGCCTGCTTAGTCAAATCATCAAAGATGATCAGTGCGTCTTCACCGCGATCGCGGTAGAACTCACCCATAGTGGCACCGGCAAACGGAGCCAAAAACTGCATTGCAGCAGGATCAGACGCGGTAGCGGCAACAATAATGGTGTGGTCCATGGCGCCGTGCTCTTCTAACTTGCGCACAACGGCAGCAATAGAAGATGCTTTTTGGCCTATAGCAACGTAGACACACTTAACGCCAGTGCCTTTTTGGTTGATGATGGCATCAACGGCAATAGCAGTTTTACCGGTCTGACGATCGCCAATAATCAGCTCGCGCTGACCACGACCAACAGGAACCATGGTGTCGATTGCCTTCAGTCCAAGCTGAACTGGCTGATCAACACTCTGACGCTCAATTACGCCTGGTGCTACCTTTTCAATCGCGTCGGTAAGTTTGGCGCCAACAGGGCCTTTACCGTCGATAGGGTTACCCAGTGCATCGACAACGCGACCCTGCAATTCCGGACCTACCGGAACTTCAAGGATGCGGCCAGTACACTTACAGGTTTGCCCTTCGGCAATACCTTGGTAGTCACCCAAAATTACTGCACCGACAGAGTCTTGCTCCAGGTTCAGTGCCATACCGTAGACACCACCTTCAAACTCGATCATTTCGCCGTACATAGCGTCGGCTAGACCGTGGATGCGGATAATACCATCGGTTACAGAAACCACAGTACCTTCGTTCTGTGCTTCTGAAGCAACGTCGAAATTATCGATGCGCTGCTTGATAATGTCGCTAATTTCAGCGGGATTCAATTGCTGCATGCTAGTTTCCTCAATATCCTTTTACTTCAATGAGCTCAGGATTAGGAGTTCATGGCTTCGGCGAGCTTGGCCAAGCGGCCTTTAACCGAACCGTCGATTACTGTGTCACCGGCGCGAATTATTACGCCACCGATCAGGCTTTTATCTACAGTGCCTGTCACATTTACTTCGCGATCCAATTTGACGCTCAATGCTTTCGCCAACTGTTCTTGTACTGCGGTGGAGAGTTCAAATGCACTTTGCAACTCAACATCGACAGATTTTTCTTTTTGAGCCTTGAAAGCTTCAAACAACTGCGATATTGACGGCAGTAGTTCGAGACGCTTATTTTCAGCCAAAATCTTAACAAAGTTGCCAGCTTGCTCATTCAACGCATCACCACAAATTTCAATAAAGGCGCTGCCTTTTTGATCTGTAGTTAACGTTGGCGAGGCCAACAACTTGTCGATACCAGTGCTGTTAGATACAGCCCCGGCCAACGCCAACATTTCAGACCATTGGTCTAAAACATTTGCGCTGTTGGCAAAATCAAAAGCGGCTTTCGCGTAAGGACGGGCTAAGGTCGTTAGTTCAGCCATCGTAACCTCCGCTTATAGCTCAGCAGCGAGTTTACTAACCAACTCACTGTTGGCGCTTTCATCGATTGACGCGCCGAGAACTTTCTCAGCACCCGCCAAAGCCAGAGCGGCAACCTTGCCACGCAATTCTTCTTTTGCGCGGTTTGATTCCTGCTCGACTTCAGCACGGGCCGCAGTCAAAAGGCGATCGCCTTCGTCGCGGGCCTTATCTTTGGCTTCGTCAACTATTTGTGCTGAACGCTTATTCGCAGCTTCAACGATGGCAGCAGCGTTAGCTTTTGCTTCGCGAAGTTGCTCGCCAGCTCTGTGCTTGGCAAGCTCTAAATCTTTATCTGCTTTATCAGCAGCTTCAAGACCTTCAGCGATTTTCTTCTCACGCTCTTCCATTACGGAGATGAGCGCCGGCCATACAAACTTCGTACAGAACCAAATAAACAGTCCGAACGAAATCATTTGACCGATAAGAGTCAGGTTGATATTCATATCAACACCCCTTGCTTAAGTTAATGTTTAGCTAAGCGAAGAGTATCGATTAACCTACCAGACCAGGTGCAACAACGAAGATCAAGTACATGCCAATACCAACACCGATCATTGGAACAGCATCCAAAAGACCGGCCATCAGGAACATTTTGCCCTGCAGTGCTGGACCTTGCTCAGGCTGACGAGCAGAACCTTCAAGCAATTTACCACCCAAAGTACCAAAACCAATTGCAGTACCCAGTGCGCCCAAACCGATCAACAGTGCAGCCGCTACGTAAACTAGACCAAGTGCTTCCATTTTTTCTCTCCAGAGAGTTTTTTAAGTTTAAAGTTTAAAGTTAAGTTTTCTATTACTTCGTTTACTTAGAGACCGTTATTTCGCGCCAGCTAGGCTGACGCAGTTGAACGATATCTTAGTGTTCCTCGTCTACATCGTGTGCCATGGCCATATAAACCGTGGTCAACACCATGAAAACAAATGCTTGCAACGTAATTACTAGGATGTGGAAGATTGCCCAGCCCAAGTGCAGGAATACGCCCGCAGTACCCAGAACCAAACCAGAACCCAACATCACACCAAACAAGATAAAGATCATTTCACCGGCGTAAAGGTTGCCGAACAAACGTAAGCCCAGTGAAATAGGCTTAGAAATCAAGGCAACCACTTCAAGAATTAAGTTAACCCAAATCAAGATGGTGAAATCGATGTACCACTTACCCGAATGGAAAGGGTGCATAGTTAATTCTTTAATAAAGCCGATTAGGCCTTTCTGCTGAATGCTAAAGAAAATCATAAAGGCGAATACGGTAAACGCCATACCCAGAGTGATATTAACATCGGTGGTTGGAACCACTTTAAAGAACAAATGCTCGTTGCCAGAGATTTTCTGCGCTGCCATTGGCAGCCAATCTACAGGCACCAAATCCATCAAGTTCATCATGAAAACCCAGCAGAAAATAGTTAGACCCATTGGGGCTATCATGCGGTTCTTGTGGTGGAAGATATCTTTAACAACACCGTCAATAAAACTTACCAGCAACTCAACAAAGCTTTGAATACCACTAGGAACGCCGGCAGTGGCATTTTTAGCCACACGATAAAACAAAAATGAGAAGATCAAACCTAGACCAATCGACCAACCGAGTGAATCTAGGTGAACGGCCCAAAAACCCATATCTGCGGCTTCTGCAGAAGAATGAGCCAGTGTCCATGTATCTTCAGCTAAAACACTTACAGTACCGTCAGTATTTTGACGCTCATAACCCGCCGGCAATTCGCCGTAGGCCATGTTCTGCAAGTGGTGCTGGATATATCCAGTTGAATCGCCTGCCATAATTGATCTCTACTAAGTTTTAGGTTTTTAAGGTTTAAACTTTTTATTCGCCCGCCTTTGGAGTTTATCCTCGGGCCAACGTCTGTATATTTTTGTTTGCGGCTATCTCTGATGCGATCGCAACACTCTAGGTGTTACCCAAATTTGTACTACCAGCATGACAGCATAGGACACAAACACCATACCGCCATACTCACCTTGTAACTGCTTGCCAAAAACACTAAACAACGCGGCAAACCCAACCAAAGTCATTACATATTTTCCCACTTCACCGCGATAAAACGCCTGCACAATTAGGTAACTTGCGCGGGCACCACGATAACGGAAGGCCAGCAAAGAAAAATAGGCGCTGGGGATTATTTGAATCAACCCACCTGCCAGTGCTGCCAACGCGAGGGGTTTATCAAATAAACTTAACCCCAGTCCCAGCGTCAGCAAGAGTGACAACTGCCAGAGTGTTATTTGGTAAACCGGAGGTCTTTTTATTGCAACCACTGTACAGACTCCCGGATCCAAGCGACCGAACTACCCATCCGTATTGGACACGTAAAAAGGCGACAGCATTATAGGGGTTTAAAGGGGAGGGTTCAATTGGCAAAAACGCCCACTAAGGGCGTTTTTATCGGGTAAGAATAATTTAGCTTAAGCTTTGTAGTTGAGGTGGGCCAGAATACCGTCAAGTTCATCAAGGGAGTTGTACTTAAATGTCAGCTTCCCTTTGCCTTTGGCACCGTGTTGTAACTGCACTGGAACACCAACCTTGTCAGCTAAACCGTCTTCAAGTTTTTTAATATCGGGGCTGATTTTAGTTTCCGGTTCAGGGTTGGTCAGCTGTTGCTGTAATCGACGTACCTGAGCCTCTGTTTGACGCACAGACAAGCCTTTGGAAACAACTTGGCGGGCAATATTACGCTGTTCCGCGCTTTCAAGAGTCAACATGCAGCGAGCATGGCCCATCTCCAAGTCACCGTGTTCGAGTAGTTTTTTTACTTCATCCTCAAGTGACATCAGGCGCAACAAGTTTGTTACGGTAGTCCGAGACTTGCCCACAGCCTGTGCCACCTCGGCATGGGTTAACTCAAATTCATCCTGCAGACGCTTAAGCGCCGCAGCTTCTTCGATAGGGTTGAGATCTTCACGCTGAATATTCTCAATAAGCGCCATAGCAATGGCGGCTTCATCTGAGACATCACGAATAACTGCAGGGATTTTGTCGATCCCCGCCAGCTGGGTGGCGCGCCAGCGGCGCTCACCGGCGATAATTTCATAGCGTTGTTCTGCGCCAGTACTATCACCGATTGGGCGAACGACTATTGGCTGCATAACACCTTGGGCTTTGATTGACTCAGCCAGCTCTTCCAGAGCTTCAGGGTGCATGTCGCGACGCGGCTGATACTTACCGCGCTGCATAAACTCAACCGGCAACTCAGCTAACTTACCGTCCAATGCCTGCTCGGCGGTTTCTGGAGACCCTTTGCCGATAGCAACACCACCGTCGATGAGTGCGCCTAATCCTTTACCCAAGCCGCCTTTGCGTTTTAACGCCATGTCCTTTCAAACCTTATTTTTGTTCGCGAAACACCTAAAACGATGCCCATAAAATTAACTAGCAGCTTGTAGCGCTGCTTTTTGATCAGCTTCGTTGCGGCGGATAAATTCACCCGCTAAGGCCAAATAAG
>MDSY01110542.1_pt1 | contig 11835 bp, 15 predicted proteins | sample 811131 | NCBI WGS metagenome assembly MDSY01 (sample SAMN05326643, study PRJNA326480) | marine metagenome | isolation source: seawater | place: Atlantic Ocean: South West | collected 2010
ATTATGATGATGATAGTGAGTTTTAAATTCAAGTTTGTCTTTTAGTGATGATGGCTCTCCATCTGATAGAATAACAAATTCCGATTGGATACTTTTTGGTTTTTCTGAGGAAGTTCTTATAACATAAGAGGTTTGATTTATTTTTTGTTTAATTTCGACAACCGAACTATTATCAACAATATCCAGTCCTTCTTGTTTATTCGCAGCGTTAATAAAATATTTTTGTAGTGAAAATTTGTTAACAACATACCCTAAGTATTCTAAATCTATATCAGATGAAGAAAATTGTAGTCTATTTAAACTATTAAAACACTTCATTATTAAGCCTGTTATTGGAGCAGCACTAATATATTCTTCATTCCAGAGAGAAAATTTCTTTAATATTAAGATCGAGCGATAGTTTAGTGATAGGGGGCTGAATTTTTTTAAATTATTTATTTCTTCACAAGAATTTCGTTCTATTAAACAGCACTTGAATCCATTTCTTGATAATAAAATTGAGACCAGTGTTCCTATTAGTCCTCCTCCGATTATAGTGAAATCGTACTTTATACTTTTTTTATCCATTACTCATAATCCTTTCTATATCATTTGCTTCTTTAGGTAAGGATGAAGTGAGCACAACTGGCCCTTTGGTAGTTATTAATATATCATCTTCTATTCTTATACCTATGTTATGAAAAATTGATGGTATTGCTTTTTTTGCTTTTATGTATATGCCTGGTTCAACAGTGAATACCATACCTGCTTTCAATTTAAGTGCTTTTTTACCATTTGAATATTCACAAGGGTCATGTACATCCAAACCTAACCAGTGTCCAGTCGAATGCATATAAAATCTTTCGTATTTTTGTTTATTTATAGCGTCTGTTAATTTTCCCTTAATCAATCCAATGTTAATTAATCCTTTCGTTAAAGTTTTTACTGCTTCCCTATGTATATCAGACCAATAATTTCCAACCATACATTTCTTTATAGCTTTTTTTTGAGCATCTAGAACAATTTCATAAATTATTTTTTGTGGTTTAGTGAATTTACCATTGATTGGTATAGTTCTAGTGATGTCAGAGGCATAATTTTTATACTCAGCAGCAGCATCTGTCAATAATAGTTGACCATTTTTCAGTGTAGAATTATTTTTTGTATAATGTAATATGCATGCGTTTTTACCTGATGCAACTATACTTGGATAAGCTTCCTTGGCGTCAGAACTATGAAACTCATGCATTAACTCAGCTCCTATTTGATACTCTGTCATTCCAGGTGAACAGTTTTTCATTAGCCTTTTATGAGCTTTGACAGAAATTGAACACGCTCTCTTAATTTCATTAATCTCTTCATGAGATTTGATTAACCTCATTTGATGCACAATCTTATTAAGAGCAAAAATTTTCGATGGGGAATGAGCTCCCAATCTATATTTCCTTTCAAGAGATTTGATTGTTTTATTAACCAAAGCATATAAATTAGAAGTTGTAGATAAAGAATGGTATAGGGTATCAGTGTCTTGAATAATCACATTAATTTTATCTTTCATTTTTGGTAAATAATCACATGTATTGACTAATAATTTTTTTTTCAATTTTGCTGCACTGTCAATTGGACCAGTCCAGGTTTCTTGAGTCTTTGATGGCTGTTTGGTAAAAAAGTAGGAGGAGTTTTTTCCCCTCTTTTTACTTAAAATTAATACTGCATCTGGTTCGTCATGGCCAGTCAAATAGAAAAAATTACTATTTTGTCTATAATTATAAAATACATCATTATTTCTAATCTTTTCGCTAGCAGATTCTATGATAGCTACAGACTCTCTCTCCATTAATCCAAAGAGTTTTGTTCTTCTTTTTTGATATATAGTATTTTTCATAAGTAAGCTCACATATATCTTTCTTTACACGTCAAAAATTGAGATATCACACAAACGAGGTGAAATCTATAAATATAATAATAAAGCATTAGCATCACTATCAGCAAGAAACAATGAATATTAATAATAAGAATATATAATGGTTGACCCACAACTTGATGAATTTTATATTATTGTTATGTCTAAGATAAATGATCAATTACAGAACTTGAGAATGTCCATAGAAAACATAAGAAAGAACATGGATAAAATACAAATGGAAAATTCTCTACTAAAAAAACAACAAGAGAATTTAGTTTCTGAAAAAGCAGATTTGGTTAAAAAAAATGAGTTAGCAAAGACAGAGATACAATCCATACTGAACAGAATAAAAAATATGGAGATGAACTAGAATGGAATATGAAGAAGTCGTAGTAGAAGTTTTTGATGAAGAATATAAAATCAAATGCAAGCCCGAAGAGGTCAGTTTGCTTCAGCAATCAGCAGCTTATCTAGATGAAAAAATGAAATCAGCTAAAGAAGGTTCTTCTAATCTCACAAAAGAAAAGATAGCAGTCCTAACCGGACTAAATATTGTCAGTGATTATTTGAAACAAGAAAATATGTTAAAAGAATATGATGTTGTTTCAGATGAAATTAGTGAGCTTCAAAGTTTTATTGATTCAGGGGAAAGTTTTGAATGAAATACTGGTTGATGAAAAATGAACCTGAAGATTATAGCATTGATGATTTAAAAAAAGATAAGATTGAACCCTGGGATGGTATAAGAAATTACCAAGTTCGAAATATGATAAGAGATGATATGCAGAAAAATGATTTAGCTTTTTTCTATCACTCAAATTGTGAAGTTCCAGGCATTTATGGAATCATGAAAATTCACAAAGAATGCTACCCTGATTATACGGCCTTCGATAAAAAGAAAAAGTATTATGATCCAAAAAGCTCAAAAGATAATCCTAGATGGTTTATGGTTGATGTTAAGTATGTTAGAAAGCTAAAAAAAGCTGTTACATTGAAAGATTTAAAATCACACTCACAATTATCAAAAATGAAAGTAGTACAAAGAGGAAATAGACTGTCTATTACGGAAGTTAGTCCAAAAGATTGGAATTTTATTCTAAATCTTGAATAATTAATCAAAAAAAACAATTTTTATTCATTATTTAAGGTAAAAATTAATAAAAAACATAAAAAAACTTTAAAAATAAAAAAAAAAGTAAAAAATAATTTAAAAACATTAAAAAAAGTGTAAAAAAGAACTTGTTTTTTTATATTTATGTTCATAAACTTAAAACAACCACCAAAACTGCGGAGGACAACAGTATGGTAGCAAAGAAAAAAGCTAAGGTTGCTAAAAAAAGGAAAGCAACTAGGAAAAAAGCTTCTAGAAGAAAAGCTTCTAAGAAAACATCTAAGAAGAAAGCAACTAGAAGAAAAAAGAAAAAAGTGACAACTACTCGAAAGAAAGCTAGAAGGAAGAAAGCTTCTAAGAAGAAAGCAACTAGAAAGAAATCTAGAAGAAAAGCTTCTAAAAAGAAAGCTACTAGAAAGAAATCTAGAAGAAAAGCTTCTAAGAAGAAAGCTACTAGAAAGAAATCTAGAAGAAAAGCTTCTAAAAAGAAAGTAGGAAAGAAAAAAGCAAGACGTAAGACAAGAAGAAGAAGATAATTTTGATTGTCTAATCTAGCTAAGTCATAAAAGACTTCTATAAAAGGCCCTTTAGAGGGCCTTTTTTAGCTTAAAAATAATTTATATGCGTTATTGTTAGTTTCTTCTGAAAACTCATAATTGAGACTATTTAGATGTCTTAGAAGAGTTGGTTTTTCTCGATTACTAATTTGCAGACCAACAAGCACTCTTCCAAATGCTGCCCCATGATTTCTATAATGAAAGAGACTGATATTCCATCTGCTACCAATAGCATCCAAAAAACTATTTAAGGCACCAGGCTTTTCTGGGAAAATAAACCTGAAGATCTTTTCATTTCTAATAGATTTAGAAACACCACCAACCATGTATCTAATATGAAGTTTAGCCATTTCATTATGAGTCAAATCAATGACTTTAAAATTTTTCTTTTTCAAAGAATTCATAACAAGCTTCTTCTCAGAAATTCCATTATTTAATTTTATCCCAGCAAATACCTGAGCTTGACTATCATCAGAATATCTATAATTAAATTCTGTTATTGATCTCTTCCCTATTGTCGAACAAAACTTTTTAAAACTACCAGGTATTTCAGGAATTGTGACTCCTATAAGCATCTCATTCAATTCTCCAGTATCTGATCTTTCTGAGACGTGTCTAAGTCTATCAAAATTCATATTTGCGCCACAAAAAATTGAAACAATTGTTTTGTTCCCAATTTTTTTTTGCTTAATGTACTTCTTTATACCAGCAATAGATAATGCTCCTGCTGGCTCAGCAATAGTACGTGTTTCTTCATACAAATCTTTTATGCCAGAACAGATTTCATCTGTTGAAACCAGAATTGAGCCATCTACTAAGTCTTTAGTTAGCTTGAATGTCTTTTCGCCTATTTGTTTTACAGCTACACCATCAGCAAAAATCCCAACGTTCTTGAGTTTAACTCTTTTTCTTGCATTGAATGCCTGATGAAAGCAATCAGAATCGTCTGGTTCAACGGCTATAATTTTTGTTTTTGGACTAACTTTTTTTATAAAAACAGCAATCCCCGCTAAAAGGCCTCCCCCACCTACTGGCACAAATATGTAATCTGGTTTGGATTGGATTTGATTCATTATTTCCACAGCAATAGTTCCTTGTCCAGCTATAACATCTAAATCATCATAGGGATGTATGAATTCTGTTTGTGAAGATTTTGATTTTTTGAGTGCATATTCATAAGCATCATCATATGAGTCTCCATATAGAACTACCTCAGCTTTTAAATTTTTTACAGCTTCAATCTTAATTTCTGGTGTTGATTTTGGCATAACAATACAAGCCTTTATTGCTAATTTTTTAGCTGCAAGAGCTACTCCTTGAGCATGATTACCTGCTGATGCAGCAACTAATTTTTTAATTTTCTTATGGCTTATGAGTTTGGCGATTTTATTATATGCGCCTCTTAATTTAAAAGAAAAAACTGGCTGGAGGTCTTCTCGTTTGATGAAGATTTTATTTTTTAATCGTTTTGATAAATTTTTGGCAAATTCTAACGGGCTTTTAATAGCAACATCATAGACTTCTGCTTCCATAATTTTCTTAAAACATATGTTCTTGTAGCTTTCTTTCATTATCTCTAATTTATTTAATGTATAATATATTAATACAAAACTATGTAAATTTCTCACATTCATGAATCAAGATGAAAAAAAACGAAAAGTTGCTGAGGCCTCTCTTGAATATATAGAGTCGGGACAAGTTATTGGAATCGGTACTGGTAGTACAGTAAATTGTCTTATAGACCTAATGGAAAAAATAAAATCAAAGATTGATGGTGCTGTTTCAAGTTCTGAAAAGACAACAAAATTATTGTTAGAAAAGAACATTAGAGTCCTAGAACTTAATGAAGTTGGTAAATTGCCTATTTACATAGATGGAGCAGATGAGTCTAATAAATACCGTCAATTGATTAAAGGTGGTGGTGGAGCATTAACTAGAGAAAAGATTGTTGCACAAGCGAGTGACAAATTCTTATGTATGATTGATGATTCAAAATTAGTTCAAAAATTAGGAAAATTTCCATTACCAGTAGAAGTCATTCAAATGGCTCAAAGCAGAGTAGCCTTAGATTTGGTTAAAATAGGGGGCAGGCCAGTATTAAGAGAAAATTATTTTACAGACAGCCAAAATATAATTTTGGATGTACATAATTTAGAAATTCTAGAACCTATAAAATTGGAGCAAGATATCAACGATATGCCTGGAGTTGTAACTAATGGTATTTTTGCATTAAGGCCAGCTGATAAATTACTGGTGAGCGGAAATAATGGTATCGAAATAATAGAAAATTAACGTTTTGAAAATTGAACTGCTTTTCTTGCTTTTCTGAGGCCAACTTTTTTTCTTTCTACCTTACGATCATCTCTGGTTATAAAACCTTCTCTTCTTAAGATTGGTAATAGATCATTTTGATATTTAACTAATGCTCTGCTAAGTCCATGCACTATAGCCCCAATTTGGCCACTAGGTCCACCACCACAAACACTTATTTTCAAATCAACTTTTTTTTCCATTTTAGTCTTTTCTAGTGGTGCTAACATAATAGATCTTAAAGTTTGAGACGGAACAAAATCATCAAGATTTTTTGCATTTATTAGAATCTCTCCAGTTCCCTCTTTGAGATAGACTCGAGCATTTGATGTTTTTCTTCTTCCTGTTCCGTATGATTTATACATATTAAATCTCTAAAATTTTTGGTTTTTGTGCATGATGAGAATGATCTTCTTTATTATATATCTTCAGTTTTTTAATCATATTACGGCCTAATGAATTCTTGGGCAGCATTCCTTTGACAGCATTTTTTATTACGAACGAAGGGTCTTTTTTTAACATATCTCCCAAGTTTGTAGTTTTAAGGTTTCCTATATATCCAGTATGTTTATGATATTTTTTATCTTCCATTTTATTTCCAGTTACTTTAATGCTCTCAGCATTTACAACTATAATATAATCACCGTTATCTGCATATGGAAGGTATGTTGGTTTATGTTTACCAGATAATATAGACGCTACCTTAGAAGCCAATCTTCCTAAAACAGCTTTTTTTGCATCAACAATGTACCATTCTTTAGTATTCATTTTTCGGTGGATTTACAGTATTTGTGATTTTACTCAAATCATATCAGCTATACAAGAATTTTATTAAAACTTATCTTACAATTTTTGCCAATTATTAGCTAGAATATTGTATATGGATAAAAAAATTTCTCCTTTTGATGCTTTGATTTCTGAACTAGAATTTGGTTTAGAAATATTATTAAATGATAATAGTAAAAAAATAGAGCAATCTAAAATCAAAACCGATCAAAAATTAACTGCCGATGAGATAAAAAAGTCTATACAGAACATTAGAGTTAATCATGTTGGTGAGGTCTGTGCCCAAGGACTATATAGGGGGCAAGCATATTTTACGAAGGATAAGGATATTCAAAAAAAATTATATTCCATGTGTGCTGAAGAAGAAAACCATCTCAAATTATTTAATTTAAGATTAAAAGAACTTAAAGGTCATCAGAGCTTACTGAATCCTATCTGGTATACTGCTTCTTTTTTTCTTGGCGCATATGCAGGGATTAATGAAAAAAGTTGGAAAATGGGTTTTGTTGAAGAAACTGAAAAACAGGTAAAAAAACATTTAGATGAATACATTAGCCTTCTTCCAAAAAAAGATACTAGAAGTATTGCTATCTTGAAAGATGTTGCAAAAGATGAAGAGAAGCATTGCCAAACTGCTCAATCTCTTGGATCCGTTGAGTTACCAGAGTCAACAAAGCTGATGATGGACAATTTTTCTCGAATTATGAAAAAAATTAGTTACTATTTTTAATTATTATATAATTCTATTTCAAAAAAGATTCTCTATAAGTATTATTCAGACAACCTAATAATTTCTTAAGAATATTAATTGGAATTTGTAAATCTAGATTACGTAGCCTTGTTTCAATTAAATCTTTGTTCATTATAAGAACATTTTGTTGATAATTGTAATCTTCAATTTTATTTGTTGAAGTATATTGATTTCCAAATGCTTCTCTAAAAATATCATTTGTGAGAATATGATTCTTATTTGTAGTTTGTGTGTGATCCTGCATGAGAACTGCCCCTCTTCGGAAGTAGTCTATTCCTATTAGATGTGGATTTAAAAGTTTTTTCTGTGTAGGGATATTAGATGAGCCACCAAATATTTCAGGGAGAGAAAGAAAAATATTTTCATCAGTACACGAACAGATATGTAATTCAAACCTTATTACAAAAAAATTTTCTAATTTATCTTCTAAATATGTATGGAAAGTAATGTGACTTTCTTTTAGATGAATAGCCCCAGTATTATAATTTTCTACATCTGCTCCAACTAAAAAAGAGCCGCTATCTCCAAAAGGCTCGAAAACATGTTTAGATTCATTCAAAATCTCTACTTTTATAGATTTAGCAATTTTTCGAGATAAATCTAGAAGATTATTAATTTTATAAGATTCTGAGATCCTTTTTAAAGTATCATTAATTTTAGTAGAGTCTCTATAATAAAAACCCTCGAAAGTATTAATGATTAATGTATGGCTTACATTATTAATTTTATCAAACATGCTTAGATATAGATGGATGCCAAATTATTTGTATAATATTATCATCAGGATCATAGCAATAAAAACTCCTAGACCCGTCTCTGTGATCTTTGATATCTTTAAAAATTTTAATATTTTTAGATTTGATAAGTTCATGCCATTTATCAACCTCATCTTTATCTCTCAACATGATCCCAAAATGGTCAAGTTTATTTTGATTAGTATTACCTCTAATATTTTGATCAAAATGTAATGCTAAATTATCCTGTCCATTGGTTAGATAAACATTCTCGTCATCAGGTTTCCAATCAATTTTCATTCCAAGAATGTTTGTATAGAAATCTAAACATTCTTCAAATTTTTGGACTTTAATTGCTATATGTCTTATTCCCAAGGTCTCTTTCATAGTTATTTTATTAATTCCTTTAATTCTTTTTCTCTGTTGTTTGATATAATTAATTTTTCTCCAATAAGGAATGTTTTTATTCCAAATTTTTTCAAAGTTCTAATATCTTTTTTATTCATTATGCCGCTCTCACTTACTAAAGTAATATCTTTATCTTTCACTAAATTGCACAAATCTATACTTGTTTGAATTGAAACATTAAATGTTCTCAAATCTCTATTATTAATACCAATTAACTTACAATTATTTTCTAAGGCTATATTAAGTTCATTTTCATCATGAACCTCTACTAAAACATCAAGCCCAAGATTTTTACTCATTTGATATAGGTCCCTGAATTTCTTCTCTTTAAGAGCGGCAATAATTAATAATATACAATCTGCACCATGGGCGTCAGACTCTATAATTTGAATTTCATCTATAATAAAATCTTTTCTCAATATAGGTAATTGTGTATATTTTTTAACACTAATTAAATCCTTAATTGATCCTTTAAAATAATCTTTATCTGTCAAAACAGATATACAGGCAGCACCTGCGCTTTCATATTGTTGTGCTATTAATTTTAAATCAAGATTTTCTTCTAAATAACCCTTGCTTGGTGAGTGCCTCTTAATTTCAGCAATAACAGCTATCTCGTCTTCTTTGATTTTCTTTATTATGCTTTTTATAAAACCTCTTTTTTGTATTATTTCAGTATGATTATCTTTAAGAGACAAGTTCTTCTCTGCATTTTTTAATTCCTTCACTTCTTTTTCTTTATTTTTTAAAATTTCTTCTAGCATATTTTAAATATTATTTGTAAAAGTTATAAATTCTTTAAATTTATTCTTAGCTTTGCCATCTTTAACAGCATCTCTACACGCCATTATTGCTGATTCTAGGCTTTTTTCTGTTCCTGATAAGTATAAGATGCTAGCAGCATTTATAATGGAAATGTTTAATGCTGGGCCAATATTATTATTAAATACAGATTCCATCAAAGATAAGCTATCACTGGTATTTGAGGCCAAAATATCTGACATATTCCCATCCATTAGGTTGTAATCATCTGGATTAATTGTGTAGTAAATTACATCTGAATTATTAATTTCAGCAACGTTTGTTTTATTAAAAATACTTATCTCATCAAGCCCATCTTCAGAATGTACAATCATTGCTCGTTTTGCTCCTAGGTTTTTTAAAGTGTCTGCTACGAGCTGTAATTTTTCCTTTTCATAAACACCTATCAACTGAATTTTTGAATTAGCAGGATTTGTTAATGGGCCAAGTAAATTAAAAATTGTTTTTTCTGGTGCAATTTTTTTTCGCGATGCAACAACATGTTTCATTGCTTCATGATGTAACGGAGCAAACATAAAACCTATATTGATAGTTTCAATACAAAGCGCTACTTGTTCGGGCGATAAATTAATATTCGCGCCTGCTTGGGTTAGAACATCTGCACTTCCAGAATTACTAGTTATTGCTTTATTACCATGTTTAGCTATTGGGACATCGCAGGAAGCTGCTATAAAAGAAGCTGTTGTTGAAATATTGAAGGTTCCTATACCATCTCCTCCTGTTCCACAATTATCTACAACTTCTCTATTAGTTATAACTTTTTTAGATACCTCTCTCATAGATTGGGCGAAACCTGTTAATTCATTTGATGTGATACCTTTGTTATTTAACAAAATTAAGATTTCAGTCAAAACATCTTGTTCAACTGCACCTTTAAAGACAGATCTCATAAATAATATTGATTCATCTTGATCAATATCTTGATTTCGTTTTAATTTAGTTATGATTTCTTGCTCAGACAAACTTATAACTCCAAAAAATTTTTTAGCAATTGATGTCCAGGTTCTGTAAGTATAGATTCAGGGTGAAATTGAAGACCATATGTAGGATATTTTTTATGTTTAAGCCCCATTATTTCATCTTCAAGATTTTTATCTTTGCTCCAAGCAATTATTTCTAAACATTCAGGCAGTGTTTTTTTCTCTACCACAAGTGAATGGTATCTTGTCGCATCAAATGGATTCTTAATTTTCGAAAAAATTTCATTGTCATTGTGAAAAATTTCAGAAGTTTTTCCATGCATAATTAAATTTGCAGTTATTATTCTCCCATTAAAAGCTTGACCTATACTTTGATGCCCCAAACAAATTCCTAGAATAGGTTTTATTTTATGAAATCTTTTAACTACTTCCACTGAAATCCCTGCTTCATTTGGAGTGCAAGGTCCTGGTGAAATTACAATTTTTTCAGGATTGATCTTTTCAATTTCAGATATATCTATCATATCATTTCTGTGAACAGTTAATTCTGCACCAAGCTCCCCAAAGTACTGGACTATGTTATATGTAAATGAATCATAATTATCTATCATTAAAATCATTTATTTTTCTTCCTGCATATTTAAATACGCTTGTAGTACTGCTTTACCTTTATTGATGGTCTCTATCCACTCAGATTCAGGATTCGAATCATTAACTATACCTGCTCCACATTGTATATTTAAGACCTTATCCTTAATCACACAAGTCCTGATTGCAATCGCTGTATCCATGTTACCATTCCAGCCCAAATAACCAATAGCACCCGCATAAATACCTCTTTTCAGTGGTTCTAATTCATAGATAATTTCAATAGCCCTAATCTTAGGAGCCCCACTAACAGTGCCAGCAGGGAAGGTTGCTCTCAAAACATCAATCATGCTTAAGTTATTTTCAATTTTTCCGACTACATTCGAAACCATATGCATGACATGCGAATACTTTTCTATAACCCTATTGTCAGTTAATCTAACTGATCCAATTTTTGAAACTTTCCCCACATCATTTCGACCAAGATCTATTAGCATCAAGTGTTCTGCATTTTCTTTTGGGTCTAGTTTTAATTCTAGTTCAAATGCATCATCTATTTTTTTATCAATTCCTCTAGGTCTAGTTCCAGCAATTGGTCTAACTGTAACTATGTCTTCTTCTAATCTAACCAATATTTCAGGAGATGAGCCTATAATAAAATAATCTCCAAAATTTAAATAATACATATAAGGAGAAGGGTTAATATTTCTCAACTCTTTATAGAATTCAATTGGTTCCTTTTCAAATGGCATAGACATTCTTTGTGATAAGACTACTTGCATCGCATCTCCATTGACTATATAGTTTTTTATTTTTTTTACAGCAGAAATAAAATCTTCTTTTTCATAATGATGAGTTACAGGATGGTCAGTCTTAGCTGATGATAATTTAGGTTTTTCTTCAGGAACAAATTTATTTAAAATATTTTGTAAATTGCGAAGTCTATCTTTTTTTTCTTTGAAA
>MDSY01020720.1_pt1 | contig 11834 bp, 6 predicted proteins | sample 811131 | NCBI WGS metagenome assembly MDSY01 (sample SAMN05326643, study PRJNA326480) | marine metagenome | isolation source: seawater | place: Atlantic Ocean: South West | collected 2010
TCGTCGTTTGAGCTTGACGTATTCGTTTTGTTGGAGCGTCATTATCATCTCTCTCTCCTCTTTTCTTTTGCGGAGAGGGAGGGGTGAAATCTGCAGCAAAAAATACTCTCCTACGTACCTACTGAAAAATTTTTTCCTTGGAATCTGTGTGGACTCACAAGTTGCTTGAGTCCATAGTCCACACGTCGGGATTAATAATGTATCATACAAGTCTTAATCACAACATAGCACCGAAGCAGTATCATAACAATCGTTTATATGTACGTCATCATCGATCGCGTCCACTGCGCTGCCGATATTCTTCGGAAACAACACCTCGCGGCGGCGAAAACGACGACGCAATTAAGATAACATCATCTTCTGCTTGGGAGGATTACCAAGTGGAGGATCTTATTCAACTGGTCGCGGCCAACGATGGAGAAGAAGAAGAAGAAGAAGAAGAAGGAGAGAAATACTATTTTGAAATCGTGGAAAAGATCGATAATTCTGGCGACGTATCATTCATCGGTTATATCGACGGAATTGAGTACCAACTGAACGTCTCGAAAACGGTCAAAGAAGCAAGACTCCACACTCGTGGTGGTGGTGGAAGAGAAGAAAGACGGGGAAATTTTTCGTCTTCTTCCGTGCCGGAAGAGCTCCTCGCTTTCTGTCTCGAGTTTGAGAGTCTGCACAAAGAGCTAGTGACGGCAGGAAAGTATCCGGTGTTGGAAGAGATTCGACACAAACAAACGATACAGGTAGACTGGGTCAAACACGAGAAGATAACAGACTTGACAGCATTGAAAACGAAAGCGTCTGAGAATCCGGATTTTTGGTCGTTGGGTACGACGCCATCTCAACCACCGTTGACGGCAGTTGAGCGATTAACATTAAACGCGGGCGAAATATACGCGCTGCTTGCGGGTAATCGTCCACTAGCGTTGATTCAACTGTACGCACCGTTCGTCGAAGACGGGCAAGTGCAACCAATCGACTGTCCTTTTGTTAAGCGAGCTTTAAAAGAGTTGGTGACAAGGACGCCGCAGATTTTCTCGTGCGTAGCGTGTCGCATTGAAGGTTCAACAGCTTTAAGCGCCGTATTCTATCCAAACATATCACCAAACAGGGAAAGAGCCGCACTTTTAGCTTCATTTGGTGCGCAAGGCGCTTTGGTTGCGCAATCGCCCTATTACGGCGTCTTGATAGGCGAGTGTCTTGGATACACCCGAGAGAACATATATCATCACGTGAAAAAAACGTGTAACTTGCGCAGCGGTATTTCTAAAGCCGTACTAGACCAAGTTGTACATGATTTACGCGAATGTTCGCCGGTTGATCCTCTTCAACGCTGGAGAAACGGATACGATGACGACAACGCGCTGAAATTAGTTGCGAATGGAAATCCAAGAAAGCGCAGCAGGAAGAAGAAGAGATTATCTTCCTCGGTTGAAGCGTTAGAAGCATTCCTCGGGAAGAAAAAATGATGTGCTCACATGCCCGCGTGTGTGCTTACAAGTTTGTATTGTATATGAAAAAAAAATGTACGTCCGTAAAGTTTATTTCCATTTTATGTAATCCACTGTTTCCATAGTTGCAATCGTTTTACGCTTTTGGGGTGTGACTTCTATTACAAACTATTTCTTCTTATATCAACTTACACCATCCTAAAATTTTCTTCTTGAAGGACCACCAGAAGAAGAAGAAGAAGGCGATTGTCGCGAAAAACGCGCTCGCGATCTATTCTTCCTTCTTTCACGTTCGTCAACTATTCGGAGCATCTGAGCGATGGCATCCACGATTTCCTCCGAGGACTCTGGCGGTGGCTTACGAGGATACATTACTCTCCAATTGAGCGCCATATTTAACTCTTCCCTGGCGTCTCGGAGTAAATCCATGGTATCTTCGCAATTCGAATCTAAAAATACCCACTCGTCTAAGAGAAACTTAGCTCTGCCTGCAGCGCTGCGGTCGAAACGTGACGACGGGACCATGTCGTCTCCGTCAAACGACATATCGATATCCATGGAGGCGTTGACCGATCCGTCCGCATTTAGTAAAACATCATCACTTTCGGTACTATCGTTTTGAGCTTCCTCTACTTTAGGTGCAAACGAGATTTGATGACCAGCAAACATGGCAACCTGCTCGGGCGAAAGTGCAGTTGAATCTCGAAGGAAAACGGAGGAAGAGAGCACCATTTCACGGTAAACGAACCACTTCGGCAAAGGAGCGACACCTCGTGGAGGTTTCCGGTGGAAGGCAACTCCAGACGGGTGCAATCCTGCGTGGCTTTCTGTGCGCGTACGCAAAGTACCAAATGCGCCCAAAGATCTTCGTGCGGCAAGATTCGAAGGAAGACCAGTCGCCAATATGCCTTTAAAAAGCGCCTCGTTATTGGCGTGCGTGTTTATTCCAGAATCGTAACGCAACACTCTCCTTTGACCATATCCCTCGCAGTCTCGCTCAGAAACAAAACCTAATTTCACTAAATCGCTCAGTAATTGCGATCGGACAGAAGTCAAATTACTCATGGCTGCGATTGAGATAAAGTTGTCAGAGCCCCAACGGCGAGCGGTGTCGTAATCCCGGTTGTTGAACAGATCGTTGCACTGATCCCACGCCCGGCACACCGAGAGTAAATCTGAAGAGTCGTGGAACGATTTGCGAATAGCTCTCGCTTCATCTCGCATGCCTGGAGGCGTGTAAAATGGATCGCGAGATGAATACGAAGCCGCCGCCGTCAAAACGGGATCTAAGCACTTTGTGACGCAACCCAAAAGAAGCATTCGCGCGATGGCTGGATCAATCGGTAGATTGGAAATCGTTCTACCTAAGGCTGTCAACTTTTCGCCACTTTCAATGGTTTGAATCGCACCCAGCTTGGTCAATCGATCAACGGCATACATTACCGTATCTTCGCTCGGAGGATCTAAAGCTCTCGATAAGAATCTCTGAATACCACTTTCCGTCATCGCTGCCGTCTGCAAGCACGTCGCTTCCAATGCCGTTCTCTGTATTTCAGGAGTGGGGCGTTCAGCCATAGAAGCGTGCACACCTCTAGAGTAGAGACGAAAGCACGATCCAGGAGCGACCCTGCCGGCTCTTCCAGATCTCTGAGTTGCCGAAGCACTTGATATCAATACCGTTTCCATGGAAGACATGGCGCTTTCCGCGTTGTAGGACATTTCTCGTACCAGACCAGCGTCAATCACAGATAGTACATCATCGATAGTCACCGACGATTCAGCGATATTCGTAGACAAAATTATCTTCATCGTACCTTCTTTCGCAGGCGTAAACACTGCTTGCTGCTCTTCTTGCGGGACGGACGAATGAAGCGGCATGATTTTCATAGTGTCTTCGTTATATGTGGTAGATTTTCGTATGAGCTCTGTTGCAGCTTTAATCTCGTCCCAACCTGGAAGAAAGCAAAGCACGGTACCTTTTCTATTGTTTTCGATTTCTTTGTTCGCAATGTGGGTTGCAATTTCGGCCACTAAGTTCACGGCAACTTCGGACTGATCGCGATCACCAAGTTTGGTATTCTTATTTACTCGCATTTTACCACCACCGAACCCAGAGACTCCTGGTTTCCCCAACTCCGATCGATCGTTCTTCAGCGCGACGGCTTTACGCAAAGCTTGTAATCTCGGTCGACCGTGCGAGTGTTTTCTACCATCGTTTTTCATCCGATCTTCCCAAGCGTTCAAACTGTCATCGTCGTCGTCGACACTGTCATCCTCATCGTCATCCTCATATTCATCTTCCGAAAACTCTGGCTGTTCACCAGCATCTTCGGCATCAGCGATGCGCTCAATCTGCATGGAGGCTCTCGATTCCGCTTCAACTTCTTCGAGCTCACGAGCGAGCGAGATATCTTGCACGTGCAATAGTTCAGCCGCGAGACGACGAACGATTGGTGGCCAATCGTCGTCTTGGCCAATCTTCGTTATTTCATTTTCATTGTTTTGAACTATGATATCGTCACCATCGTCGTTTACATTTGAATTTGCACTTGGTATTCCTAAACCATCGCCATTTCTGCCGTTGTCTGATTGCGTTTGCTCTAGTATATCTTCTAGGTAATGAAGTTCGACTGGATGTCGTGGCTTCGGTGGCACAGATAGCAACGGCGTTTGCCGAGCAATGTCGGTATCCATTGTGAAATATTTTGAGAATGATTCAGCATCTAGAGTTGCAGACATCAAGATTACTTTTAGATCTCTTCTGGTTTGAATCAATTCCTTCAAAAGTACGAGTAAGAAATCCGTGTTTATGTCCCTTTCGTGTACCTCATCGATAATCACGTGGGAAACGTCCGATATTTCTGGATCGCGAACTAATCGTCTCAACAAAACACCCGTGGTGACGAACTGGACAGTACCACCAATACTTCTAGGTTCGGACCCATGTAAACGGACGCGGTAACCAACGGAATTTCCAATCGGTTCACAGCGTTCCGCGGCGACGCGCTCGGCAACTGAGATTGCCGCAATTCGGCGCGGCTGCGTGACGATAATCTTGGTTTCTGCACCTCTACCTTTCCTTAGGGCATCTTCTAAAATATACTGCGGACATTGCGTAGATTTACCCGTACCAGTTCCACCAGAAACAACTACGACTGATTGGGTCTCTAGCGCTTTCAACATATCCTCTTTCAATTCAATAATTGGCAACTTTTCTCGGAAACGTGCCATTTTAGCTTCTTCTGAATCTTTATCCTCATTCGCTCGTCTTTCGCGCTCGATTTCTTCCTGTAAAATCTCTTGCGACGTCTTTGCTTGCTCTTCTCGGTACTTACTGACCAAAATCTCCTCCGCTTTGGATAAATCTTCTGCATTTTTGGATTTAAAGAGGTACTCGTTCAAGTTTTCACCTTTCTTCCTCCAACTGGTATTTCCTCCACTTTCGGCGTTGCGCGCCGCCTTCTCTTCTCTGCGTCGTTCGAGTTCTTGGCATTCGGTTTTCAAAGCCATCACTCTCGCGTCATGCTCATCAGGAGACCCCATAGTATTGACGAGGACTTCTACTGCTTCATCCGGTAAGGCTTGAATTCTCAGCGTCGCAACGTGGCCCCCAGGAGAGTCCGCGATAACTTTTTGCAATCTTTTCATCACGTTCTCGCCAAGTAACTCCTTCAGAGGTTCCTCCGACGCGTTCAGAAGTGCGTTTCCTTCAGCTTCGGACTTTGATTTACCGTATCCAACACCTTCGAGCTTCTTTCCTCCGTCGACAAAGCAAGATAACACCGCCTCAAAACCAGCTTTTCCATCTCGTCTCTTTGATATGTCGATAGAAGGCCTCGAGCTATCAACTAACTCCAGTAAAGCTTGCGCATTTTGAATTCTTTCTTTCATTTCTTTTTCTTTCATCTTGGCAACGCTTGGAGGTGCTTTTGGGTCAATGCCAGACTCTAAAAGCTGTTTCAATATATCCAAAGCGGCGAGTGATGAGGACTCTCTTTTGGTGAACGCAATGCCGCCTCCCATAAAAGTTACCACATCGCCGTTAACTGTTGCCGAAGATGGTAACACATCTAACGATTGGAATGCAGCAGTTTGTATCGGAACTTCTAGAGTAGAGACAAAACGCCTACTGTGCGGTGGTCCACTAGTCTGATACGAAATTTTCTGTTTAAACAACATCTTTTGTTGCACAAAATGCAACACGTTCTTTGAATCGTCCACAGATTTGCACAACGCCGTGCCTCCAGTTTGCTCTTTAAAGAGATCTAAAAACTCCTTTGCCTCTTTGCGTTTCAATCGCTCGCGTCCGTTTGGACACGTCAAGACGTTGGCATTTAAGCTTTCGTTTTGATTTGCGCCGCTCGCGGCGGAATTCTTCTTGAAGTTTTTCTGTTGTTGATTTCCTCGACCACCGCCGTTTCTGTTGCGACCGGTCTTGTTGTTATTATTATTCCTTCCGTTTGACGGTGGACTACTCTTGTCGCCGGCGCCGGCGCCGCCGCCGTTTGCGCCGTTTGCTGGCCCTTTCTTCTTTTTCGGCGCTCGCGGAGCTTTTGGTAAAGTCGCAGTTTTCGCAGAGGAGGCTGAAGAGGAAGCAGTGCTCGCAGACGATGGTTTCGGTTTGCTTGCAGCACCAGGACCAGGGGATGCTGCGCTCGCATTTCCTCGGGCACCATTCGTCGCGTTGCTTCTTGTATTTCTCGAGCCACCCGATGCCGATTGTTTAGAAACTGCAGCAAGCTGAAAGCTTCTTCGTACCCTATTAGTTCCCGCTTTTCGCTGTTGTCGCTCCGTGAGCAAGAAGCTTTGCTGGCGGCCAAAGTGTGTCGTCGTCGTCGTCATCGTTCGAGGATAATAAAAGAACGCACGACGAAGACAGACGCCACCGTTCGCGAACGTCGAGGATCCTACTCGCGTACCTGACGAATGACTTTTCATAGACATTGACGAGGAAGACGACACATTAGATGGTACAACCCGACAAAACATTCTCCTGCTCCTAGAATGAATAATAAGAGCAGTAAGAGTAAGAGCAGACTGGGCTGTTGGCTTCGTCGCCGTCACTTTTAGTCGAAGAATTGGAGGAGCGGAGAACGAGGTAAAGCTTTTTTGCGCCGTGCGTGAGAGTATGTTTCGCGCAACAGTAGAGGATGTGATAGAACGAATTCGTCTCACCGACATTCAATTTGTCCCGAGAGTGACAAAATGAGGATGTTCTTGCTGTATGTGTGCACTGTACACAACAACGCGCGCTTTATTTTCGCGATTTTTCTGCTACAGTAGTAAAAAGAGTTGGGGCAAAATTTTTAGACGAGTACTCGTACACGCGTTTCATCGTACGCAAACTGCGTGTTTTTGGCGTGATGAAAAATGTATACATAAATATACGTATACGTAAGCAGACATCCACAATGATAAATTATAAACATCACGGTTGAGTCGTATTCGCGAGCAATCTAAACCCTGACCCACAGCTTGTCCCTATCTCGACAACCCGTTCCCCTGCAATCTTTGCATATGGCAATTTTTTTACCGCGACACAACCAACACGGCGTGGACTCTCCTAAAGTCGATTTGATCAAGTTCCACTGTTCCGCCGTTGAACCGACTATGTATACGTCTGATTCGAAGTCGTCTGTAATGTCGTGATCATTCGTTCCCCTGCCTTTGCACGCGCTGCAAAAATCCTTGCCTGTTCCGTTGCACCTCGTACAGTTGTGATAATCTGGAAGGATGACTTTACCTTCCTTTTTGCCTTGTTCTTTTCTAGAAAGAAAAGCTAGCTGATCTATGGTGTACTTCTCCACGTCCACATTTTTCCCGAACGTCTTTTCCTTCGAACTTTCTGACGCTTCATTCTGCGACGACGACGACGGGTTCAACGACGGGTCCGACGACGCGCGCGTGAAAAAGGAATCTCTTCCTGGCGATGATGACGACGACAAAAACTTCTTGTTAGAAAAACTCATCGCGGGGCGGTTGTTCGTCTTTCTCCAAGAGGAGGAGTGAGCAGAGGAGGAAGAGGAGGCGCTGGACGAGCGAGATGCGATAGAAGTGACGCGAGTGTCTGAGGACACGTTGCCGTTCGTTACATTGGTCGTCGTCGTCGTAAACATTATTTGTTGTCTCCTTGTCTCGCTTTAAAAAACTGATGAGATATTTTGCGTGTTAGCCTGTTGGCAGACGTTTTTTGTCGTCGTCCACGACCTGTGTGTCACTCCTTTGGATGTTTGGATATGCCTTGTCATGCTTCTGCAAAAAAAGCAGATAATCCACTTCTCATTCTGCTTCCTCGTCTTCGATATCACGTCACTTTTTGTTACGCACACGAGCGGTGCACATAATACATATACACAACGCATAAAACGTAACATGTTCAGTTTAACTTCATCTTTGACCGCGGCGACTGCGCTTTCGTCCACCTCTTCTTCTTCTTCTTCCTCTCTGAAAAGATCGAACGGAAGAGGAAAAATGACCATCGTCAACGTGGGTGCTTCGGAGAAGGACGACGTTCCTGTGGGAGCGAAAGTCAGAGTGAACAAATCGGTCGTAGTGTATCACGTGCCGAAAACCAAAGGGGCGGCGACTGATTTAAACGGTATGGAGGGAGAAGTTGCACAGAGAGCGGATGATCTCGACGGCACGTACATTTCAGCCAATCTTCCGGTGAAAGTTGCTTTGCCGAATCCGGATGGAAGTGGCAAAACGTTCTTGGTACACGTGACAGCAGACGAGATCGAAATCCTGTAATTTAAATAAACAACTCTAATTCACTCTAAACACGCTTCTCACGTGTTTAATAGTGCTTGATTAGGTTAGGCTACACACTGGAGTACTCAGTTCTATTTCATGCTACCACTACTACCTCCTCTTCTTTTACTTCTGCGCACTTTCGATACGCGCGTGTTCTCCTCGTCGTCGGCATCGTTGTCGTCGTCGTCATAGCTATTCCCGCCGTCGTCAGAAACGATTTCGATTTCAACCTTCTTGATACATTTGCCAGTATCGCAAAGTACACGTTTAAACCATCCTTTTTCACCCTCGTACGTATCGAAAATATCACCGCCTACTGTTGGTAAAGAGCACCCTATGTGCTTTTCAATTTGTGGAGGAATCAAATCGAAGCGTTCGATCTTTTCACCGGTACATTTCAAATCAGGATCTGCAAAGTTTTTCGCCGAAACTATGCACCCAGTGTGTTTATTCCATACGCCTAGACATTCGCGTTCGCATTTATGCGTGTTGCATTCATTTTCAACGACTTGGCCATGCTTTGCCTCGCACTGCTCCCCACTCCCTTTCGCGGGTCGAAAGATTGAATACGTCTTTTTTGTTGTCCCACCGTCGCAATCGCGCGTGCATTTGGAGAACGCGCTCCATTCGCCAATACATCGTACTGGACACGTGATCATCAACGGTGGACATTTTTGACGCTCAACGTATCCGTTTTCGTGCGGACATTTAGCGTACGAGCTACTGTTTTCAGCGTCGCTATCTGGAATGACGTACTTTCTCGTTCTGAATTTGTTGTCGGCTGTGTAAGATCCTTCTGAAATGCATTTCGGACATTCAACATCCCAATCTGTAAATGCGCCCATGCACAAATTCTCGCACGATCCTAAATTACATTTGCGCTTTTGCTTCGCGCCATCTTCTTCGGGACATTTTCCTCCGAAAACTGCAGGTCCAGTGCGTTTATACCTTCTCGTTTGAATACCGTCGTCGCATGGAACCGAACACGCGCTCCATGGCTCCCATTTACCGCAATCTTTCGCCTTCGGACAGCTCTGCGTGTTGCAAGACAGAACTTCTCGAACGTCTTCATTCGGACACTCTTTTCCCTCTTTCGTCACGAAAAACGCCCTGGTCGTCTTCCCACCGCCACATTTCGCACTGCAAGGTTCGGTGATTTTCCATCGACCTTCACAAAAGTCCGGCAGTATGCATTCCTCTTCGTTACACTTTTCTTGTTCGCGATATTTGTCAGGATACGGACATGACTTACCAAACGTTCCCGCTTTTTGCGTTTGTGAGTACACGCGATGCTTCGTGCCTCCCCCGCATTCTTTTGTGCACTTCGACCACGCGCCAAAATCTCCGGCGCAATCCCTGTTTTGGCAAAATGTCGTGCCTGTTTTATCTCCAAAACACTTTTCCGTGGCTACGTGCCCATTAACGTACGCGCACTTTGATCCGGTACCTTTCTGGGGTTGTGTTACTATAAATTGTCGTCGTCGAAATCCTACGCCGCACTCTTCGTCGCACGCCGTCCACTCGTCAAACTTACCGATACAGTTTTGCGGACACTCTACACCGACATTACACTTCATACTTGATGATACCGGCGGTTTCGGTAAGACGCAATCCTCGTCCATGTTGTCATCCTTCTCAAACAGTGGGAGTTTTATACCTCCTTCGATACCACATTTCACAGAACACTCGCCAAATTCTAATGCGCTAAAGATGCCTTTGCATGGTCGCTTTGAAGACGCTCTCGGTGAGGCCACGTTTCCCTCTCTGTGTGTTTCGACTTCTGCACCACTGCCGAGCGTTCCTTCTGAAGCATCCGCATCGAAATCGTCCTCTTTTTTGCCAACGCCGTCGGCATCATGAACTTTTTGGCGCTCGATAAGAGACATATCCAACTTTGCTAACGGATCTTCCTCCTCATCCTCCTTCTCGGAAGAGACGAAGACCTTCGCTCCCTTCGATCGACGCGCTTGTTGCTTCTCTGACGCGCTTGTTGTTGTTGTTGTTTCGTCGTCGTCTTCTTTACGAAAGAAACCAAAGAGTATTTGAACTTTTGAGAGAATGGTTGTTTTTTCTCCTTCGTCTCGAAGAAGGGAGGTACTCCTTTTAGTTTTATCGTTTCGATAGTTGTCGTAAACGAACCACCCGAGCAATACGATTAAGAACAACTCCATTAATCGTGAAGGGGTTACGGTAATTTTGACAACTTTTCGTCTTTGTCTCGCTTTCACCACGCCTCTCTTCTTGTATAACTCTTCGTCTTTTTCATCGAAACTTCGCGGATGATGGTGTTGATGACGATGTTGAGAAGAAGATGTCGCCGCCGCCGATGACGACGCTCCCGTGCGCCTCGAGTGCATGATTTCTCACTCCCTATCTCTCTCTCTATCTGTCTGTTTACACATCTCTTCAAATAATTGACGATATATTTGCATCGGGCATATACTTTGTGTTGTTGTGGCGATATAAAAATTGATGAAAGTTTGTGAGTGTTTCAGAGTTCGATTGAAAGAGTCTTTCAAGTTTTTGAGACGTCAGATACACACTTGTGTGACACTTTACAAAAACACACGCGCGTGAGACGACGAAAATTACGATGAAAATGTTCTCTTTGCTCGCGTCCGCGAGTTGGTTACCCTTGTTGTTGTTCACATTTTCTGGAACAATAGTAATGGATGTGAACGCGGCGGGAATATACGACCCGTGTGTGAACGAAGGCAAAGCCAGATTCAAAAAGTCGTTCACAATCGGCCTGGCGTATTTCCCGAACGGTTCTATCGACGATTGGGGCGATTTAGACCCGTGCGATAGCTCGAATAGATCGACTTTAACGGAGAAGGGTGTCGCAATTTCATCGTTTCGCGTGAGTGTGGATGAGATGACGTTGCTGAGAACATCAAGACAGGACAAAGACGGTTTAATGGAGACGACAACGCCCTCACAGGCAACCTTTTTAAGCGTGGTGGCCTTCGCGCGAGGCGTGCGATCGATACCGCGGGTCATTCGAGTGAAATCCACATACCCACTTCTTCTGTCGGATTTTGCGGGGAAACACGGGCGCGTATCGTCGTTGACGCTTTTAGCGCGGTTTGACGAAGGAAACTTGGAAGATTTACAGTGGGAGAACGTCGGCTGCGGCGCGTGTGGTGGTATCAATAATTTACAATGTTTACACGTCGGTGTCAACGCCACAGATTCAAGAAATGCGAATTACGCGTGCATGTTGCAAGAGGATAGCGACTGTGAGTGTTTAGCCACGGCGAGTGCATCCGCTGGCACGTGCGCCATTGCTGCAGGAAGTACGGAGGCTTTGAAATGTCAAACGAGTATTTCGATGGCGTTTTCTGGAACGGATGGTAAATTCAGAGTTTTGAACACGGGTAGTTCGTTAGAAGATTTAGCCAAATACAGCGTATCGGACGCGTTCACAGAGGCTTCGGAAGCGGAGTTGTGATTATAGCTCGTTCGTGCCGGTCACTCGAAATGTACACTTAGATATTATAGAAAAAACTCGCCTTTTATACCGCTTCCTTCTTGGTTTCAATCAGCTCGTGAAACCATGCCCATTGTTCCTCTCGCTCTCGCTCTTCTTCTTCATGAATCTTTCGCTTTTCTTCTTGAGCAGCGTCGCGGCCA
>MDSY01090045.1_pt1 | contig 11833 bp, 23 predicted proteins | sample 811131 | NCBI WGS metagenome assembly MDSY01 (sample SAMN05326643, study PRJNA326480) | marine metagenome | isolation source: seawater | place: Atlantic Ocean: South West | collected 2010
AACTTCAGGAACTTATGGCGGAGTAGCTCAGTTGGTTAGAGCAGCGGAATCATAATCCGCGTGTCGGGAGTTCAAATCTCTCCTCCGCTACGCCCTCTATAAAATCGATTTCTTTATCAGTTAGAATTGATTTATAATACTTGTTTGATAATGATTTTTTGTAAGATAAGTCATGCTGAACATCTTTTTCTGGCATTGACATATTTCCAGAATTTAACCTTTGAACTTTTTTTAGAATATCATCTGTGCATTTTTCATCTAACCAATTAAAAAGTTTTTTAACTGAATCTTCAGGATTTATTGAAAAATTATCTTGATTAAAAAAATAGATATGTTCTTTTCCATCAATTTTATTTTTAAAAATACTATAAAGCTGACAAAATTGAATGGCTCCCAAAACAGGCAATGAAATTGAACTATTCTCAATTTTTTTTATATTTTGAATATCGATACTTTGAAAATCTTTAATTAATCTATCATATTCAGGAAATCCCCATCCCATTCTTTTAAAACTCCCAGCTAATGGTAAAATTGGTCTTTCGCACATCACTATTTTATAATTATCAGATAGATATAAGGATGCAAATACCAAAAAAGGATCTTTAATAATTAGTTTGTTTTTATTATTAGAAAATTTTGATTTAAGAAAAGATAACGAAGATTCATTTCCAAATAGTGTTTTAATTGTTTTTTTTATCAAGGAATCATCTTCTTTGATACCTAGCTTAAATTTGGCATTAAGATTAAGAACGCTATCAAAAATATTATCAAAATCTCTCTTTTCAATATTTGCACCAGGAATAAGATAATTCTTTTTGACAGATAACATGCCTTGAGAAGCATTAAAAGGCTCATAAATCATGTTATATCCATCAATAGAGGATAATATATCTCCTAATGCGGTTGTAGCTGTTCTGGGTAAACCAGAAACTATTATCGCATTTTTAGAATATTTATTATTTTTTGACATGAGCAAATTACAATCTGACATTAAAGAAACAATTTATCAAGAAGCAATTTTTAAAATTAAAAAACCTGAAAGTGAAATTAACTTGGATAAAATATCAAATATATTATATGACATATTTGAAAATTGGAATTTCTGTGGATTCTATATAAACAATGGCAATGAGCTAGAAATATCTTCTTATAAAGCAGATCAGATACCATGCAGTCCAATAAATATGAATGGAGTTTGTGGAAAATCAATTCTATCGAATAATACAATAATTGTTCCTAATGTAAATGAATTTCCCGGACATATTGAATGTGATCCAAATAGCAAATCAGAAATTGCTATTCCATTCTCTAATTATGTGCTTGATATAGATTCAAAAGAATTTGATGATTTTGATGAAATCGATGAAAAATACTTAAAAAAAATAATTGATTTAATTATTGTCTGATTCTAGTTCTTCAGAAACCGACTCTTCAGCAACACTATTTGCTTCTAGATTAGATTTGTCAACAAATTCGATTAATGATATTTTTGCAGCATCATTAACTCTGCTACCAAGTTTGATAATTCTTGTGTAACCACCTGGTCTGTCAGCATAACTAGGCCCAATAACGTCAAATAATGTTTTAACAGCATCTTGGTTTCTTAAACTTTTCAATACCTGTCTTCTATTGTGCAAAGTCGCATCTTTTGCTTTAGTAATGATTGGTTCAATAAACCTTTGTAGTGCTATAGCTTTTTGGTGTGTTGTCTTAATACGCTTATGCTCTATTAAAGAACTTGCCATATTAGACAACATCGCTTTTCTATGAGAAGCGTTTTTACCAATTTTCTTTGTTTTAACTCTGTGTCTCATCGCTTTCGCTTTCCGCTGCTTCCGTATCAATATATGGAGTGATATCCATACCAAATTTTAAACCCATTCCTTCAAGTTTTTCGATTAGCTCATTTAAAGATTTTCTACCGAAATTTTTGTAAGCTAACATTTCAGTCTCATCTTTTTGTACAAGATCACCGATTAAAGTAATACCTGCTGCTTCAAGACAGTTGTGACTTCTTACTGAAAGCTCCATTTCATCAATTGAAGACTCAAGTAGCTTGCGAATTTGTAGAATTTCTTCGCTAACTGGTTTATCAATCTCTAATACTGAAGGGTTGCTAATAGAATTAATAATAGTGTAATGTTCAGACAAGACTGAAGAACAATAACTTACTGCATCTATTGGAGTGATAGAGCCATCAGTAGCAACATGCAAAGATAACATTTCTAAATCTTCTTTTGCGCCTGGTAAAGGAGAAATGTCAAATGACACTTTAGTTACAGGATTAAAAATACTATCAATCGGAATAATTCCAACAGGAGAATTGTTTAATTTGTTTTCTTCGCTTGATTTATATCCCTTTCCAATACCTAATCTTAACTCTAGCTCTAGAGTAGTATTTTTTTCGATATCAGTAATATATAGATCTGGATTTAGAATAGTAAAATTATCACTTGCCGCTTGAATATCAGCTGCGGTAAAAGTTTTACCTTTAATTTTTAAACGCACAGGTTCGACACTGCTTTCAAATAAATGAAATCTCACTTCTTTTAAATTCATTAATATATCAGCCACATCTTCTTTTACGCCGTCCATAGTAGAAAATTCATGTAAAGCACCTTCAATCTTAACATTGGTAATTGCTGCACCAGGCACTGCAGTAAGCAATGCTCTTCTGAGCGAATTTCCAATAGTGACACCATAACCTCTCTCTAAAGGCTTTATAATAAATTCACTAGAATTATCGCCTGTTTCTTTATGTGAAATCTTAAATTTTAAATTATTACTCATTATATTTTCCTCTTATCTTGAATAGTATTCCACTACTAATTGCTCATTAACAGTTAAATCAATCTCTTGCCTCTCTGGATAATTAACAAAAGTTCCAGACATCTTTGCTTTATCCAATGAAAGCCAAGATATATTTAAATCACCTTTAACCATTTTAATTGCATCCAGTATAATATCTAATTTTTTACTTTTATCTCTCACTTCAATAGTGTCGCCTGGCTTTAGCCTATAAGAAGGAATATTTACTTTCCTACCATTGACCATAAAATGTGCATGACTGACCAATTGTCTAGCAGATGGCCTTGAAGGAGCAAATCCTAATTTATAAATTACATTGTCTAGTCTAGATTCAAGCATAACCAGCAGATTTAATCCTGTTTCACCCTTCATTTTTGATGCTTTTTTAAAGTAACTTCTAAACTGTTTTTCAAGCATACCATACATAAATTTGATTTTTTGCTTTTCTTTCAACTGCACAGAATAAGTTGATAAACGTTTTCCGGATTGTCCATGTTGTCCAGGGCCATATCCTTTTTTAGATAGCAATTTATCAAACTTTGGATTTCCAAAAATATTGACTCCAAGTTTTCTAACTATTTTCCCTTTAGGTGTATTTAATTTTCCCATATTACTACGCTATACTCTTCTCTGTTTTTTAGGTCTACAACCATTATGTGGCAACGGAGTAACGTCCGAAATTGCTGTTATTTGCAATCCTGAACCTGATAAAGCTCTAATAGCAGATTCTCTACCTGCGCCAGGTCCTTTTACTCGAACACTTACTTGCACTAATCCCATTCCTACGACTTCAGTTGCAACTTTTTCTGCTGCAATTGACGCTGCATATGCAGTATTTTTTCTTGATCCTTTAAAACCTGCTTTTCCAGCAGTAGCCCAAGCAATAACATTGCCACCTCGATCAGTAACGGTAATATTTGTGTTATTAAAAGTTGCTTTAATATGCACAATGCCTTTTGAATCGACTTTTTTCTTCTTTTTAGATCTAGTTTGTGTTGCCATATTTATACTGCTGCTTTCTTACCAAGTCCTACTGTTTGTTTTCTTCCTCTTTTTGTGCGAGAATTTGTCTTAGTTCTTTGACCCCTTACAGGAAGAGATTTTCTATGTCTCAACCCTCTATAACTACCAATATCTTGTAATCTTTTAACATTTTTTATGTTTTCTGTTCTTAATTCACCTTCAATCAATAATTGTAAATCAACAATAACTTTTCTAATAGCATCTTCTTCGTTTGTATTAAGATCGCCTACTCTCATATTAGGATCAATTTTAGCTAGCTCACATATTTTTAATGCAGTCGTTAATCCAATTCCATGAACATATCTTAAAGAATAAGCTATTTTCTTTTCTTTTGGTATGTCTACACCTGCTATTCTAGCCATTATCCTTGCCTCTGTTTAAATCTAGGGTTCTTTTTATTGATAACGTAGATACGTCCTTTTCTACGCACAATTATACAATCCCTACTTCTTTTTTTAACTGATGCTTTAACTTTCATAATTATTGCCTAAATGTAATTCTTCCTCTAGTTAAATCATATGGAGAAAGTTCTAAATTTACCTTATCTCCAGGTAACATTTTGATAAAATGCATACGCATTTTACCGCTTACGTGTGCAAGAACTTCATGTTCTTCTCCACCCAAGTTTATTGTTACTCTAAATCTTGCTCCTGGTAAAGCTTCCTTAATAACTCCCTCTACTTCTATTGATTCTTGTTTTGCCATACTATGTTAAAACTCTGGGTTGGAACTTAGTAATAAGAATTGAATGTTCAAAGTGCGCACTTGGCTTGCCATCTTGAGTCCTAATCGTCCAGCCATCACTATCTGTTTTAATATGTCTGCTACCTAAATTAACCATTGGTTCTATTGCCAAACACATTCCTTCCTTTAATACAACATTATGATGAGAACTGCTTGGTTCAGAAAAATTAGGAATTTGAGGATCAAGATGAAGTTGAGTACCAATTCCATGACCAACTAACTCTCTCACTACAGAATATCCTTTAGATTCCACATATTCTTGAATTGCTTGACTGATATCGTATACACGATTACCAGCAACAGCTTTGCTAATCCCTATCTCCAACGCTTTCTTTGTTGTATCTAACAATAATTGTTTTTCTTCACTAATGCTTCCTACTGCTAACGTTCTTGCAGAATCGCTATAATATCCATCTTTAAGAACTCCACAATCGACACCTACTATTTGCCCTTGTTTAAAAACTGAATCTTTTGGAATTCCATGCACTATTTCGTCATCAATTGATACACATAAGGTTGATGGAAAATTATTATACCCTTTAAAGGCAGGTTTTCCATTTCTTGATATAATATACTCTTCAGCAATCTTATCCAATTCTAATATAGACTGACCAGGTACAACATACTTTTCAACAAGATCAAGAGTGTCAGATAAAATCTGGCAACTTTCAGTAATCTTATTTACTTCATTTATATTGTTTATATCAACCATTATCTCCTGCCTCGTACTTTACCTTTTGAAAGGAATCCATCATAATGCCTAGAAAGTAAGTGTGTTTCAATTTGATTTAATGTGTCAAGACCAACTCCAACAATAATCAATAAACTTGTTCCACCAAAAAAAGATGAATATGCGTAATCTAATCCCATAAATTGCTGTAAGAAATATGGCATTAATGCAATAAAACCAAGAAAACATGCCCCAGGCAATGTTACTCTTGTTAGTATGTTTTCAATAAATTCTGCGGTCTTTCTCCCAGGCTTAACACCAGGAATAAATCCGCCTTGTTGTTTTAATGTAGAAGAAACTTGATTTGGGTCAAATTGTAATGCTGTATAAAAATATGTAAAGAAAACGATTAATAAAGCAAAACAAAGATTAGAAAACCAATGATCCATTGCAAACCAAGACATAAATGTTGATTGCATAGCTGACTCACCTGCAAAAGTGGCAACTGTGCCTGGTATTAGTATTATAGATTGTGCAAATATAATTGGAATAACTCCTGCTGTATTAATTTTTAATGGTAGATAAGTAGATTGTCCACCATATATTTTTCTACCAATTACTCTTCTAGCATACTGAATAGGAACTTTTCGAATTCCTTGTTGAACAAGAATAATCAACATTACTAAAAAGAAAAATAGTAGTGCTAATGCTAATTCAGACAATATACCTCTTGTTCCATTTTCAAGAAGCAATAATTCAGATTGGAAAACATTTGGAAACCCAGCTAAAATTCCAACCATAATAATAAGAGATATACCATTGCCTATACCATGCTCTGTAATCTTTTCTCCAAGCCACAATAATAACATTGTACCTGTTGTAATACATACAACTGCAGTAAATCTAAACATCAATCCTTTTTCTAATACAACCGGAATCCCTCCTGGAGATACTAAAGTTTCTAGTAGAAAAACAATACCAATAGATTGAATAAAAGCTAAACCTACAGTACCGTATCTTGTAATTTGAGTAATCTTTGCTCTTCCACTTTCGCCTTCTCTAGCTAGTCTTTGGAAATATGGAAGTGTAGTTTGTAAAATCTGAATAATAATCGAAACAGATATATAAGGCATAATTCCTAATCCAAAAAGAGCAGCTTGAGCAAATGCCCCACCTGTAAAAACGTTAAAAAATCCAACAAAAGTATCTTGATATGTTTCCATAGCGCTAAGAAGAGCATCAGGATTGATACCAGGAATTGGAATTTGAGCTCCAATTCTTACAACAACCAACAATGCAAGAGTGAATAAGATTTTTCTTCTCAATTCAGGAATAGCAAAAATATTTCTTATTTTTTCAATCACTCTACAATAACCTTTCCACCAGCTTTTTCTATCTTTTTAACTGCAGATTGACTAAAAGATGAAGCAGTAATATTATATGCTTTATCGATGTCACCATTTCCTAAAATTTTTACTGCAGAAAATAAAGAAGATATTAAACCGTTTTTAAATAACACCTCAGAATCAATATTCTTGGTTTTAATTTTTGATATATTTGAAAGATTAACTATCTCATATGATTTCTGGAAATTTGAATTATTAAAACCTCTCATTGGAACTCTTCTATAAAGAGGCATTTGTCCTCCTTCAAACCAATATCTATGTTTAAAACCGCTTCTTTGCCCTGCTCCTTTATGACCTCGTCCTGAAGTTCTTCCTAGACCAGAACCATTTCCTCTTCCAACTCTTTTTGATCTCTTAATTGAATTAACTGGTTTAACTAATTTCATTTTACTTCCTCAACCTTAATCAGATAATCTATTTTTTTAATCATTCCATGAATAGCATCATTTAAATCTACAATAATTGATTGATTGATCTTTCTTAACCCTAAAGCATCTAATGTAGCTTTTGCCTTTCTCGAATAACCAATTCTGCTTTTAATCTGTGTAATTTTTATTTTTTTCTTAGCCATTTTATATATCAAATAAATTGTTCGGAGTTTTTCCTCTTTTTTTGGCAACCTTTCTAACATCTTGCAAGCTTGTAAGAGCATTCATAACAGCTTTAGCAACATTCATTTTATTGTTTGAACCTAAAACTTTCGTATAAATATTATTTATCCCTACCTGCTCCATAATCAACCTTACCGCAGATCCAGCAATAATACCTGTCCCAGGGCGTGCTGGCTTTAACAATACTTTACTTGCGCTATGTCTTCCAATGATTTCATGTGGAATCGTATAATTATAAACAGGAACTTTAACAAGATTTTGTCTTGCATCTTCTTTTGCTTTAGATATTGATACAAGCACTTCATTTGCCTTTCCAGCGCCAATCCCAACATGAGTTCTGCCATCTCCTATAACGACAAGAGTTGAAAAACTAAATCGCTTACCCCTAGAATTGACTTTAGCAACCCTGTTGATTCTTATTACTGATTCTTCCTTTAAATCCAATTCTGAATAATTAATAACACTCATTTATTCTCCAATATTAAAATTTTAATCCACCTTCTCTAGAAGCTTCTGCTAATGATTTAATTCTTCCATGATATCTAAAACCATTTCTATCAAAATAAACATTTTTAACTTTTTTTGATTTAGCTCTATCAGCAAGAGCTTTTCCAACTAAAGACGCCATTTCAGTTTTAGTAGTTTTCTTTTTATCATAAATTTTCTCTTTTGAAGAAGAAGTAACGACTGTATTTTGATTAAAATCATCAATTATTTGCGCTTCTATATGTTTAGCGCTTTTATAAACACACAACCTATATTCTCCCTCAATAGGAAAAGGTTTCTTTGACCTCTTTCTTCTGCGATAATACTGTTCTCTCTTTGATGATAAAGCACCCATAAACTATTCACCGCCCCCTACAGTTTTACCTTGTTTAGAGCGTACAAATTCGCCTTTATACCTAATTCCTTTGCCTTTGTAAGGTTCAGGTTTCCTGAATGATCTTATTTTTGCAGCAACTTGTCCAACTAATTGCTTGTCAATGCCTTTAATTTCTAATTCATTCTTCTTTGCATCAGCCTCTATTCCATCCGGTAATTCTAGTATTATATCATGTGAAAAACCTAACTGAAATACTAGCTTATTGCCTTGGCTTTTTACATTATAACCAACACCCAAAATTTCTAACTGCTTTGAAAAACCATTGTTAACGCCTTCAACAGCATTATTGATTAACTGTCTCATTGTACCATGCATTGATTTTGATTCTGAATCATCATTCTTTCTAGAAACATTGATTAAACCTTCCTCAATTTTTAAATCTATATTTCCATGAAGATTAACAAATAGTTTTCCTTTTGGTCCGTTCACTGCTAATGTAGAATCAGTTTTTTCTACTTTAACACCTTCTGGAACTGTAATTATGTTATTACCTACTCGTGACATCTTACCAAATGTTGCAAAGCAACTCTCCTCCAATATTTAATTCTCTTGCTACTTTATTACTAATTACGCCTTTTGAAGATGATATAATGCTAATCCCTAACCCATTTAGTACCCTAGGAATATCGTTAGATGAAACATACACTCTTTTACCAGGTTTGCTTATTTTTTCAATAGCAGTTATAGCTGGGATATTATCATTATATCTCAAAAACAATCTAATATCTTCTTTATTCGATTTTTTCTCTACAAATACAAAGTTATCAATAAATCCTTCTTCTTTTAATACAATGGAAATTCTCTTCTTTAACAAAGAAGATGGAATATCTATCCATCTTTTTTTAGATGAATAACCATTTCTTATTCTTGTACAATAATCTGCTATTGGATCTGTCATTGACATAAATCTATCTCCTTACCAACTTGCCTTTGTTACACCAGGTAGCTCACCTTTAAGAGCTAACTCTCTAAATGTAATTCTTGATAAACCAAATTTTCTCATATATCCTTTAGGACGACCAGAAATTAAACATCTGTTAGTTAAACGAACATGGCTTGAGCTTCTTGGAAGTTTCTGTAATTTCTTTATTGCATTTAAACGATCTTCTTCTGAAGTCTTAGGATTTTTAATTAATTCTCTCAATTCTTTCCTAAGAAGATAATGTCTTTTAACTTTTTTCATTAAATGTTTTTCCCTTGCAATCTTTGATTTCTTAGCCATTATTCTCCTCATTTGAATTAGTTTCTTCTGTAGATTCTTCTATAGGTTCTTCTGTAGATTTTTCTTCTACAGCTGGGGGATTTTCTACAGAATCTTCTTCTGTCTTAATAGTTTTATCTCGAATAGGAAGACCTAATACCCTTAACATTTCATAAGAAATCTCATCGCTATCTGATGATGTTGTGATAATTACATCCATCCCTCTAATTGCATCAACTTTATCATAATCAATTTCAGGAAATACAACCTGTTCTTTAATTCCAAAGCTATAATTACCTTGTCCATCAAATGATTTATGAGACAAACCTCTAAAATCTCTTGTTCTTGGTAAAGCAACTGCACATAATCTTTCTAAAAACTCATACATATAATTCTTTCTTAATGTGACTTTGCATCCAACAGGAAAACCTTTTCTTATTTTAAAATTTGAGACATCTTTTTTCGCTTTTGTTATAATTGGTTTTTGTCCTGTAATCAACATTAGTTCATCCAAAGCTGCTTGCAAAGCTTTAGAGTTATTCTTGGCATCACCTAAACCAACATTCAAAGTTATCTTTTGAATCTTTGGGGCTTGCATTATACTTTTCAAATTAAATTTCTTAACAAGATGTGGTCTCACATCATTAAGATATTTCTTTTTATAAGTAGGTATATATTCAACTTTTGCCATTGTTTAGCCAAGCTCCTTGCCGCTTCGTTTAGAAACTCTTACTTTTGAATTATCTTTCAATATTTTAAATCCTATTCTTGAAGGTTTATTATCATCTACAATCATTACATTAGATATATGAATAGATCTTTCTCTCTCTGTAAATCCTCCGCTAGGATTCTCTTGTGAAGGCCTAACAGTTCTTTTAGTTAATGCCACACCCTCAACAATTACCCTTTCAGATGTTGGAAATACTTTTAAAACTTTTCCTGATAAACCTTTAAAATTTCCAGAAACAACTTTTACTATCATATCTTTTTTAATCTTCATTATAAAACCTCTGGAGCCATTGATATAATCTTCATATATCCACTATCTCTTAATTCTCTAGCAACTGGTCCAAATATTCTAGTTCCTCTAGGTTCATTTTGACTATTTAGTAAAACAGCAGCATTCTCATCAAACCGAATATATGATCCATCTTTTCTTCTTAATTCTTTTGCAACTCTAACTATTACAGCTCTAGAAACATCCCCTTTTTTAACCATACCACCCGGAATAGATGTTTTTACAGAAACAACGACAACATCACCAACTGTTGCATATCGTCTTTTTGACCCTCCTAGAACCTTAAAACATTGAACAATTTTTGCTCCAGAATTATCAGCTACTTTTAATCTTGTTTCTTGCTGAATCATGTTAAACTTTGTTTTTCTCCATCAATCTTAAAACGCGCCATCTTTTTGTCTTGCTGAAAGGCTTGGTAGCTATAATCTCTACTATATCACCATTCTTATAAGAATTGTTTTCATCGTGAGCATAGTATTTTTTTGATTGTCTTATATATTTCTTATAAAGTTTGTGTTTTACTAACCTTTCTACACTAACAACCAAAGTTCTATCCATAGCGTCAGAAACAACCTTTCCTACCAATCTTTGACGATTTCTATCCATTGATATTGTCCTCATTTAATTCTTTTTCCCTTAAAACAGTTTTGATTATCGCATTTTCTTTACGTAAATCTGATAAAATTTTGTAATCCTCTAGCTGTTGAATAGATTTTTGAAAGCGATATTTTTGTAAGCTTTCTTTATTATCATTCAAACGTGAACGTAAATCTTTATCAGACAACTGTCTTAAATCATTAACTCTCATCTAATCCTCTTCTAGCTACTAATTTTGTTTTAATAGGCAGTTTGTTACCTGCATTTCTAAATGCTTTCTGTGCAATTTCTTTTGAAACGCCTTCAACTTCAAACAATATTCTTCCAGGCTTGACATTACTTACCCAAAATTCAGGAGATCCTTTACCTTTACCCATTCTTGTTTCTAATGGCTTTTTAGTAATTGGCTTATCAGGAAATATTCTAATCCACATTTTACCAACCTTTCTAACAAATCTAGAAATTGTAACTCTTGATGCTTCAATCTGTCTAGCAGTAATCCATCCTGGCTCCATTGCTTTCAATCCATAGCTACCAAAATTAACTTCAGTACCGCCTTTAGCCATACCTCTTCTATGTCCTCTATGAACTCTTCGATATCTTATTTTTTTAGGTTCTAACATTATTTACCCTTAGCCTTGCTAAATCCGTTACAAATCCAAACTTTAATACCTATGATTCCATAAGTAGTATGTGCTTCCACTAAAGCATAATCAATATTTGCTCTAAGAGTATGAAGAGGGACTCTTCCATTCATAAATCTTTCAGATCTTGCAATTTCAACTCCACCCAATCTTCCTGCAACATTAATTCTAATTCCATCAGCTCCCATCCTCATTGTAGATTGCATTGCCTTATTAATAACTCTTCTA
>MDSY01099745.1_pt1 | contig 11832 bp, 11 predicted proteins | sample 811131 | NCBI WGS metagenome assembly MDSY01 (sample SAMN05326643, study PRJNA326480) | marine metagenome | isolation source: seawater | place: Atlantic Ocean: South West | collected 2010
ATTTTATTAATTCTTATTAATGAATATTGCTGTCTATGACCATTTTTTCTTCTTGAATTTTGTCTTCTTCTTTTTTTGAAAATCAGAATTGTTCTATCTTTGCTGTTTTCAATTAAGTTTGCTTCAACTTTTGAGCCTTCAACCACTGGAGATCCAACTTCAATAGTTTTGTCATCTCCATAGGCTAATATTTCTTTAAATTCTATTTTAGTATCAGGCTTAGAGTCTATCAATCTTTCAATTTTAAGAATTTCTCCAGCCTTTACTTTATACTGTTTTCCACCTGTTTGTATTATTGCGTATGACATTGTTTAATCTAATATTTATATGCAGCAATATAGTCTGAGGCTTATTATAGTCAAGTCGAATAAGTTAGAAATTATCCTTTAAATCTCTTAATTTTGAAAAAGTTTCTATATTGTCTGACCTAAGAAAAATATTGCACTCAAGCTCTTCCTTTATAGTTGAAGGAATAGTAGGCAAATTATTTTGCAATTTTTTTTGTATATCTTTTATCTTATTTATTAAATTTTGATTATTTTTATCTTGAGCTATACAAAACTTCGAATTTTGCATGGTATATTCATGACCACAAAAAATTTTTGTATCGTATGGAAGTTCTTTTAACTTCTTTAAAGAATTAAACATTTGAGAATATGTTCCTTCAAAAATTCTTCCACAACCCAATGAAAATAAAGTATCACCAGAAAAAACAGATTTTTGATTATAAAAATAAAAAAAAATATGTCCAAGTGTGTGTCCTGGAATATGAACTATCTTTGCTTCAAACTCCTCATATTTCCAAATTTCTTGATCATCCACAAGAATATCTATTTCAGGAATTCTTTCTTTGTCCCCTTTAAAACCAATAACACTTGCCCCATATTTTTCTTTTAATCTCTTGTTACCTCCTACATGATCAAAGTGGTGATGAGTATTTAGTATAAATTTTAAATTAATCTTGTTTTTTTCTAAATATTTAATAATAGGCTCATGTTCACTTGGATCTATTACACAAGCAATATTTTGTTTTTCATCAATTATTAGGTAGGAATAATTATCTTGCAGACATGGAATTATTTCAATTTTCATTTATTTTTCAATTAAAAATATTCCTAATTCTGCTGATAAATTTTTTATATCTAAATTACTACTTTTTATTAATGAAGTTTTTTCATTATGTAAAGCTAATGATTTGTCTAATCTTATTTTTCTATTATTACAAAAATTAAAGAAATCTTTTATACTACACATATGAATATTTGGAGTGCTATACCATTCGTCTGGCAAGTTTTTTGTAATGGGCATTGTTCCTTTAGTTAATAGATGCAATCTAACTTTCCAATAACCAAAATTAGGTATAGTAACTATTGCTTTTTTTCCAACTCTTAATAATTCATTAATTACAATTTCAGGGTTTAAAAAAGCTTGAAGTGTTTGACTTAAAATAACAAAATCAAAAGATTGATTAGGAAACTGAATAAGGTCTTTTTCTGCATCACCTTCAATTACAGTTAAACCCTTTCCAATACATTTTTGTACATTATTTTTTAAAATTTCTATTCCTCTTATATCTACTTTCTTATCATTTTTTAAAAATTCCATTAATGTTCCATCGCCACAACCAACATCTAAAATTCTCGTGTTTTTTTCTATTAGATTTGCAATTATTTTAAACTCTTGTTTCATTGTTAATCTTTTAAATATGAAGTGTTAATATAATCTTTTAATGTATCTAAAAATTTAGGTACATTTAATAAAAATGAGTCATGTCCTTTATCAGATTCAATTTCAACAAATCCAACATTTGCACCTATTGCATTTAGCGCTATAACAATCTCTTTATTTTCAGAAGTTGGATAAAGCCAATCTGAAGTAAATGATATAATAAGAAATTTAGTTTTTGTTTTTACAAACGCTTTAGATAAATTTCCATCATACTGCTTGACTAGATCGAAATAATCCATTGCTCTTGTAATATACAGGTAGCTATTGGCATCGAACCTATCAACAAAAACTGAGCCTTGATATCGTAAGTAGCTTTCAATTTGGAAGTCAGCATCAAAACCAAATTTTAAATCATCTCTTTCTTGTAATTTTCTTCCAAATTTTTCTTGCAAACCATTTTTAGATAAATAAGTAATATGAGCAGCCATTCTTGCAACAGATAATCCTTTATTTGGACTTAAATTTTCATTTGAATAATTTCCATTTGTCCAATTAACATCGGCCATAATTGATTGTCTACCAAGCTCATTAAAAGCAATATTTTGTGCTGAATGACTTGCAGTGCAAGCAATAGGTACTGCAATTTTTGTTTTGTTTGGAAAATTACTTATAAACTGAAGAACTTGCATTCCACCCATTGAACCACCAGCCACACAAAAAAGTTTATCTATTTTAAAAAAATCTAAAAGATTATATTGAGCATTAACCATATCATTTATTGTAATAATTGGAAAATTTGTTCCTAAAATTTTATTTGTAGAAGGATCAACATTACTTGGACCATAAGAGCCCATACAGCTTCCAATTACGTTGGCACATATTATAAAATACTTATTAGTATCTATTGCCTTATTTGGACCAACAGCATAAGACCACCAACCATCTTTTTTGGTAATAGGATTAATTCCAGACACAAACTGATCACCAGTTAATGCATGAAAAATTAAAATAGCATTATCTTTCTCTTTATTAAGAACACCGTAAGTTTCGTATGCAATAGGAAAATTATTAATAATTTTTCCACAATCTAGCTTAAGTGGCTTATCAACTATTATTTTTTTAATATCATTTGTATTATTCATAAATTCTACTGTTTGGTGAATTGAGAGATAAAAAAACTTATTTAGCGGTTTTTTTAGAGCGCTCGCAATTCAGTTAAATCAGCGCATATTTTTTGTACTAGAAGTCATTTCTTATGTCAATTTTTTTTATTAATTCACTTATTCACTATAAAAGTTTAATAATTTATTTATAAAGAAAAAAGCAATAAAATGACAATACCAAAATTTAAAACAATTAGAATCGAAACTTATAAGCCTGGTAGGTCTAAGATTGGCAAACTTAAGAATATCATAAAATTATCAGCAAATGAGTCTGCACTTGGAATTAGCCCAAAAGCAAAAAAAGTGTTATTTGTTAAGAATATAAAAGCTTCTAAATATCCAGACAGCAAGTCTAAAGATTTAAGAAAAGAAATATCTAAAGTATACAATTGCAATTTTGATAAAATAATATGTGGATCAGGATCTGATGAGATAATTCAGATGATTTGTCAATTGTATCTAAATCCATTAGATGAAGTAATTGTACCACAATATAGTTTTTTAATGTACAGGATTTATGCTAAAATTGTTGGAGCCAATGTTAAGCTTGCTAAAGAGATAAATTTTAAAATATCAGTAAAAGAAATTATTAAAAAAGTATCTAAAAAAACTAAAGTTGTTTTTTTAGCTAATCCAAATAACCCAACAGGAACATATTTAAATAAATTAGAATTAATAGATTTAAGAAAAAAACTAAACCAAAAAATATTATTAGTTTTAGATGATGCTTATTTTGAATATATGAGAAATAAAGATTATAAGTCGGGATTAGATATATTTAAAAATAAAAATAATGTGATTATATTAAGAACTTTTTCAAAAATTTATGGTTTAGCAGCTTTAAGAGTCGGGTGGGGTTATGGGGCAAAATCTATAATAGATGCATTGAATAGTATTAAGCCACCATTTAATGTTAATCAAACTGCACAAATAGCGGCAAGAGAGGCACTAAAGGATAAAAATTTTGTTAAGCTTTCAATTAAACACAATCATGTTTGGGGTAAAAAAATTCAAATTTTTTTGAAAAAATTAGATATAACAACCAATGAAGTGTCAGCTAATTTTTTTCTACTAAACTTTAATAAAAGTAAATTTTCAGCTAAATATGTATTTAAAAGATTAGAATTAAAAGGAATTATTTTAAGATCTACAGAAGAAGGTTATAATATTAAGAATAAATTAAGGCTTACAATTGGTTCAGCTAATGAAAATATAAAATTTATGAATGTGATGAAGGGTATATTTAATAAATAATGAAAAGTGTTTTAATTATAGGGTGTGGATTAATTGGTTCTTCATTATTACGTGTAATAGCAAAAAAAAAAATGTTTAAAAAAATATTTGTTTATGAAAATTCAAAAGCAAATATTCAAAAGATTAAAAAATTAAAATTACCATGTGTGATAATAAATGATTTTAAGAATATAATACCAAAATTAGACTTAATTATTTTTTGCACACCAATGAGTGAATATAAAAAAATAATTTTAAGAATTAATAAATTTTTGAATCCTAAGACAATCATTACAGATGTTGGATCATCAAAAGAAAGCACGTTAGCATTAATTAATAAAAAATTAAAAAAAGGAATTTTTTGGACTTCAAGTCACCCAATTTCAGGCTCAGAAGTAAGTGGTCCAGAATTTGGAGATAGTAATTTATTTTTTAATAAATGGTGTATTTTAATAAAAGAAAAAAACTCAAACAAAAAGCATCTATTTTTTTTAAGTAAATTCTGGAAAAAAATTGGTTCAAAAGTTATTACAATGAATGCAAAAAAACATGATTCTGTGTTTTCTATGACAAGTCATTTGCCCCACTTAATTGCATATAATTTAGTTAAATCAGCACAAGATTTTGAAAAACACAAAAAATATGACTTAATTAAATATAGCGCAGGAGGGTTAAGAGATTTTTCAAGAATTGCTGCATCAAATGAAATTATGTGGAGAGATATTTTTTTTAATAATCAATCTAATATATCAAAAGCTATTGACTTATTTATCAAAAATTTGAAATCATTTCAAAAAGATATTAAATCTAAAAATAATAAATCAATTATTAAAAAACTAATTGAAACTAAAAAAGTAAGAAAAAAAATAATCAAGTTAAAACAAGATATTAATAAACCTGATTTTGGTAGACTTTAATTTAAAATATTAGATATTTTTTTTACAATCAAATTTGCTGTTTCTTTAATTCTTTTAATAGTATGGTTTATAGGCATAATTAAAACTTTTTTTTCTGGCCCATAAGCATGAATTAATTGGGTTGAGTTGATGCAGACAGCAACGTGCCCCTTCCAGAATAGTAAATCACCTTTTTTCAATCTTTTTATTTTTTTATTTTTTTTTGAATATTTAATTTGGTCCTTTGTATCTCTAGGATAAAATTTATTATTATAGTAAAAGAATAGCTGTATTATTGCAGAGCAATCAATACCTTTATAGTTTTTACCAGCCCAAGTATAACGGGTATTTAAAAAAAGTTTTAATATTTTGATATAATCTTTTTCAATATGATTAATTTTTTTTATATCTTTTATTTTAATCCATTTATTTTTTTCATACTCTACAAATTTTTTATTTTTTTTTATTATTGATATTTTAGAAGCAAAAGGGAGATAATTTTTTGTTGCATAAAATTTCTTAGTTTTAGAGTTTATAAATATTTTTGATTTTAATTTAGATATTTTGTGTGTAGACTTAAAGTTATCTATGTAGCCTTGATTTTTTATATATCCAATATAATTATCAAAAGATGTCTTTATTTTTAACCAACTTTTATTTTTTGATAAAATTTTAAACTTTTCTCCATATAATATTTGTGAACTTACTTCAGAATTTTTAGAGGGCCTTTGATAAATATTTGAAAAATATTTATTTAAAAAAAAATTATTTTTCACTGAGTTTTAATTTATCTTTAATAAACCATAAGCAAATTAAAGATGGGATCACCATAATAGCAGTCAAAATAAAGAAAATTCCCCAATCTCCATTTAACCAATCAACCAAGGCTCCCGAAGAAGATGCAAGAGTAGTTCTTCCAGCTGTTCCAATCGATGCAAGTAAAGCATATTGGGTAGCAGTATAGGTCCTGTCTACTAATAATGAAATGAATGCTACAAATGCTACCGTTGCAAATGCAGCTGCAATATCATCAAATATAACTGCAACCGCAAATAATAATTCTGATTTTCCACTCCATGCTAAAGCAGTAAACAATAAATTAGTTAAGGCCATTAATATTCCAGCTAAAAACATTGCTTTTAAAACTCCAGATCTAATTACAAAAAGACCACCAAGTAAAGTAAATATAACTGTAGTTATCCATCCTAAAGTCTTTGAGTAAATTGCGATGTCACCTTTAGAGAAACCTATTTCTTTATAAAAAACAATCGACATTCGACCAAGAAATGCTTCACCTATTTTAAACAAAAAAACAAAACTTAAAATTCCAATTGCTATAGAAAATCCATTTTTTTTAAAAAAGCTTATTATGGGTCCTCCTAAGGTTCCGCTTATCCATGCTACAATACTAGTTATAATATTTTTTGGTCCTAGTTTATTTTCTATTAGTTTGTCATTTTCTTTTTGTTTTAGCTGTCTATTATTTAAGATGGGTTCATGAACAAACATTAGACCCACATTCATCAAAATTACTACAATCCCTAAAATTAAAAAAGTCGTTTGCCAGTAATTTACTATGCCAATGTTTTCAAAATATTCAGCTGTAAACAGAGCTATTACGCCACCTAACTTATAACCACTCCACCAACCCACAACAGCCATAGCAGCCCCAGCTGCCATTGAATTACCCTCATCTTCACCAATCTGTTCAATTCTTAAAGCATCTACAGTTATATCTTGTGTAGCAGATGCAATGGCAATTATTAATCCAACTGTAATTAGTAAAGCTAAATTATCTGTGGGGTTAATAGCACTCCAAATAACTAGACAGATTAAAATTAAAATTTGCATCAAGACTATCCAGCCTCTTCTATGACCAAGTTTTTTAGTTAAGAATGGTATTTGTAATCTGTCAATTAAAGGTGCCCATAAATAATTAAAAGCATAAACTCCAAAGATTAAGCCTGCCCAACCTATTGTTGATCTACTTAACCCTTCTTCTTTGAGCCATAAGCTTAAACTACTTCCTATTAAAACCCATGGAAAACCAGAAATAGCTCCAAGTAATAAAATTCTAAACATTCTTCTATCAAAGTAGACAGAGAAAGTTTCAGAAAAAGATTGTTTCTTTATTTCAATCATAATTAGTTTCTCCAAAAAGATGGTAAAAACAAAACAAGTATAGCAAATAATTCTAATCTACCCAATATCATTCCAAGACTTAAAATCCATTTAGATACCTCTGGTAAACTTGCAAAATTGCCACTAGGGCCAATTGTAGAGCCCAATCCAGGTCCAACATTTGAAATTGATGTTGCAGCACCTGAAATTGAAGTAACAAAGTCTAGACCACTTAAAGATAAACATGCAGTTATTACAAAGAATATAACCAAGTAAAGAAAAATAAATGAAATTATGGAAGCCATAAATTTATCATCAACAGTGTTTTTGTCATACTTAATTAAAAATATTCCTTTTGGGTAAATAATCTTTTTAAGTTGATTGGCTATAAAGAGATATAAAATTTGAATTCTAAAAATTTTAATACCACAGGTTGTTGATCCAGCACAACCACCAATAAACATAAGTGTCAAAAAAAAAATTAAAGGAAAATTTCCCCACCCATCAAATTCACCTGTTACATAGCCAGTTCCTGTTAAAATAGATATAACATTAAAAAAAATTGCACTTATATTTATCTGAGAAAAATTTTTGTTTTCAATAAGCAAATAAATAAAAAGTAAAATAATTGAGAATATAATTATTTTTATAAAGGATCTAATTTGAACATCAGAAAAAAATATTTTTCTATTACCGTTCAAAAATTTTATATAGGCAATAAAAGGTAAACTTCCCAAAATTATAAAAATCATAGAAGTAATTTCAATAGATAGACTATTAAAATATCCTATAGATTCATTATAATTTGAAAATCCACCAGTTGCAATTGTTGTCATTGAATGAGTAAAACTATCAAAAGTATTCATGCCAAAAAATTTATAAGTGAGAGCACAAAGTATAGTTAATCCTAAGTAAACATAAATTAATCTAAGGGCAATTTCTTTAGATTTTGGAAGTATTTTTTCTGAGGAGTCATTACTAGAAATTTTAAATAATTGCATCCCACCAACATTCATTATTGGCATTAGCGTTATAGCCATAACAATTATACCTATTCCGCCCAACCATTGAAGCATCGCTCTCCATAAAAGAATAGACTTTGGTGTTACTTCTAAATTTGAAATTATAGTAGATCCAGTTGTCGTAATTCCAGACATACTTTCAAAGAATGCATCAGTAATTGTCAATTCAAGAGTAGAAAAGATAAATGGCAAAGAACCAAATATTGCAATACTTAACCAAGATAGAGCAGTAAGTAAAAAAGCTTGCTGGAGATTTAATTTTTTATTGTGATTTAAATTAGTTAAAAAAAATAGAATACCAAATATTATTGAGATTATAGATGCTCCTATAAATGAAGAATCTATTTCGGAATATATAATTTGGGTTAATATTGGAATGATCATCGATATTCCAAGAATAATTTGTAGAGCACCCAAGGTAAAAAAAACAGTTTTATAATTAGACATTTTTTAAGAACATTATTTTATGGTAAATAAATTTCAACTCTATAAGAATTAATAAAAGTATTAAATATTAGATATTTGTTATTATAAACGTGATTGAAAAAGATAATTTAAATAAAACTAGCGCATGGCCGTTTGTTGAGGCCAAAAAGATGTTACGTGAAAGAAAGTCTTTTATTGAAAAAAAGGGCAAGATTATTCTACAAACTGGTTATGGTCCAAGTGGACTACCTCATATAGGTACATTTGGCGAAGTTGCCAGAACATCAATGATGGTCAATGCATTGAAACAACTAACAGATTTTCCAACAGAGATTATTACTTTTTCTGATGATATGGATGGTTTAAGAAAAATCCCTGAAAATGTTCCTAATCAGGAACTTTTAAATAATAATTTACACAAACCATTAACACAAGTGCCTGACCCATTCAAAAAATTTGGTAGCTTTGGAGAACATAACAATGAAATGCTAAAAAATTTTTTAAATAGATTTAATTTTGAATATAATTTCAAAAGCTCAACTGATCTTTATAAAAGTGGAATTTTTAATCCAACTTTACAAATAATTTTAGAAAATTATCAAGGGATTATGAATATAATTCTTCCAACACTTGGTAAGGAACGTCAAAAAACTTACTGTCCTTTTTTACCAATATGTCCAGAAACTGGAAAAGTTTTAGAAATTCCAGTTTTAGAAATTTTAAAGGAAAAATATAAAATAATTTTTGATAATAATGGAAAAAAACTTGAAGTTAGTATTTTAGATGGCCAATGTAAACTTCAGTGGAAAGTTGATTGGGCTATGAGATGGTATGCTCTAGATGTAGATTTTGAAATGTATGGAAAAGATTTAATAGAAAGTGCGATTTTATCTTCAAGAATAATTAAACTTATTGGAAAAGTAAACCCATCAGGATTTGCTTATGAACTTTTTTTAGATGAGAAAGGAGAAAAAATTTCTAAATCAAAAGGTAATGGGATCACCATTGATCAATGGTTAGAATATGCATCACCTGAAAGTTTATCCTTGTACATGTACCAAAATCCGAAAAGAGCAAAAAAATTATATAAAGAAATTGTTCCAAAAACAGTAGACGAGTATTTAGATTTTATGGAAAAAGCAAAGACACAAAATGAATTACAACTATTAATGAATCCAGTATGGCATGTACATAATGGAAATATCCCTAAAGAAGAAATAATCATGAGTTTTTCAATGCTTCTAAATTTAGTAGAAACAAGTAATGCAGATAGTAAAGAGTTGCTTTGGAAATTTGTAAAAAGATATAAAAAAAATATTTTAGAAAAAAATTATCCTATTTTTGATAATTTGATTGGTTATGCAATTAAATACTTTAATGATGTAATTAAGTTGCAGAAAAAATATAAAAACCCAAATACTGATGAAAAAATAGCCTTAGAAAGTTTGATAAAAACCCTTGATAAATGTAATGATCAAATGTCACCTGAGGATATCCAAACTTTAATTTACTCCACAGGTAAAGAAAATGGATATTCAGAAAATTTAAGAGATTGGTTTAAATTAATTTATGAAGTAGTTTTTGGAGATGAAGATGGCCCAAGAATGGGTTTTTTTATAAGCTTTTTTGGAGTAAATGAAACTAAAGAATTAATAAAAGAAAAAATAAAATAATGTTTTCAAAATTTAGATCTCTGATTTTTAAAATTGACCCTGAAGTAGCACACAATTTAGCAATCAAATCATTAAAATTAAATCTAATACCAAATTTATTTGATGAAAATAAAGATAACACAATGTTTCAATCTACGTTATTTGGAAAAAATATAGATAACCCAATAGGAATGGCTGCTGGTTTTGATAAAAGTGCAGAAGTTTATAATGCATTGTTTAAGCTTGGGTTTGGATTTGTTGAAGTTGGGACAGTTACACCACTTGAACAATATGGAAATCCTAAACCAAGAGTATTTCGATTGGTTGAAGATCAAGCACTAATAAATAGATTAGGATTTAATAATTTAGGTGCTGAAAATGTTAGTAACAAAATAAGATCTAATTTAAGTAAAGGTTTGTTGGGAATTAATATAGGGCCCAATAAAGATAGTAGCGACCGTTTAAATGATTATTTAATTGGATTTAGAACCTTTCATGATATTGCCGATTATATTACGATTAATATTTCCTCACCCAACACAGAAAACTTAAGAAATTTTCATGAAGAAACTAAATTTAATGAACTGATGAATTCAATTCATGAAGAAAAGATTAAGCTAAAATCTAAAGTACCAATTGTGGTTAAGATTTCACCTGATATTTCTGAAGAACAAATAGAATTGATAAGTAAAATATTATTAGATCATAAAGTGAGCGCAATAATTGTGTCAAACACTACTTCAAAAAATAGAGAAAAATTAAATGATATATCAAAACATCAAAAAGGTGGACTGTCAGGAAAACCTCTAGAAGAAGAGGCAAATAAGTTAATAAGTAAGTTTTATAAACTATTAAAAGATAAAATTGAAATTATTGGAGTGGGTGGAGTCGATTCAGGAGAAAGTGCGCATAAAAAATTTTTAGCTGGGGCAAGCTATCTTCAATTATATACTGGTATGGTTTTTCAAGGCCCAAACATTGTTGGAAAGATAAAAAAAGAGCTTAAAGAAATATTGATTAACGATGGTGTAAAGAATTTTAGAGAAATAATAGGAAAGAATCACACTAATTAACTCTAATAAGCTTGACGAGATCATTGTCACATCTTATATAGTCACTAAATATTATGTCTAAAAAATGCGAATTAACAGGTAAAATTCCTATGAAAGGTCACAATGTTAGTCATGCTAACAACAAGACTAAAAGAAGGTTTTTACCAAATTTAAAAAAAACTAGATTTACAAGTAAACTTTTAAAAAAGAGTTTAACCTTAACTGTGAGTAATGCGGGTGTTAGATGTGTTGACAAAAAAGGGACTTTTGATCAATTCTTAAAAACTGTAAAAAGTAAAGATATCTCTCCAAGATTAAAAAAATTAAAAAAAAGTATATTAATCAAATCACCATTTGTTAAAAAAGTATCTCCAGCTAAATCAGCGTAATGAATAAATTATTTTTACTACTTTCATTTATAATGGGGGTTGTAGTTTTAGCTTCAAATTATCTGGTACAATTTCCAATTCAGTATTATGAACTTCAAGAAATACTAACTTATGGAGCATTTAGTTATCCTGTTGCATTTTTGATTACAGATCTAGCAAATAGATCTTATGGAAAAATAGTTGCAAGAAAAATTGTTTATGTTGGTTTTA
>MDSY01145224.1_pt1 | contig 11828 bp, 13 predicted proteins | sample 811131 | NCBI WGS metagenome assembly MDSY01 (sample SAMN05326643, study PRJNA326480) | marine metagenome | isolation source: seawater | place: Atlantic Ocean: South West | collected 2010
AAAATTAGGAACACCTTTAGATTTATGCTTGGTAATTTAAAAGATAATTTTGAAAAACAAAACTTTGAAAAACTTAAACTCAACGAATTTGATGAATTAGAGCAATTTATTTTGCATAAATTATTCTTGCTTGATAAATCTGTTGAAGAAAATTTGCAAAATTATAATTTTCACAAATTATACAAAGAACTTTTAAATTTTTGCACCCTTGATCTTTCATCTTTTTATTTTGATATAAGAAAAGACGCCCTTTACTGCGATGAAATAAATTCAAAAAAAAGAAAAAATTGTGTTGTTGTTTTAAACGTAATTTTAGAAAGTTTATTAAAGTGGTTCGCTCCAATTTTAGTTTTCACTACAGAGGAAATTTATGGTTTAGTTAATAAAGATAATTCTGAAAGCATACATGAAAATAATTTTGTAAAAATCCCATCAAGTTGGAGGAATGAAAGTTTAAATGAAAAATGGTCGAATTTATTTAAAATTAAACAAGATGCAAATATTGCAATTGAGGAGAAACGGGCAAATAAAGAAATTGGATCAAGTTTAGAAGCAGAAATTAAACTCGTATTAAATAAGGAAAAATTTGAACTTCTCGATAAGTTAGATTTATCAGATTATTTTATTGTTTCAAAAGCTGAAAAAGAATTGTCAAATAGCAATGAAATAAAGATTGAGGTGAAAAAAGCGCGAGGACAAAAATGCGAAAGATGTTGGAAAATTTTAGAAAAAAAATGCGAAAGATGTTCGAAAGCTCTCCAGTAAATAGAAAGTCAATATCTTGATTGATCATAAAGAGATAAAAAATAAAATTTTTATTATAGAAAATTTTTATTATCTTATGATAATTCTTGTGACTTTTGTATTAGATAGATACTCAAAAGCAGAAATCATAAAAAATTTAAACGATAAGAGTCTTTACATAAATGATTATTTAAACTTAGATTTAACTTGGAATACTGGAGTAGGTTTTGGATTATTTAGTTCATCTTCGGAATTATATTACAATATAGTCTCTTTGATTATTTCAATAGTTATTCTATTAGTATTCTTTTTAATTATAAAATCTAAGAGGTTTGATAAAATTGCGTTTTCAATTATTCTTGGAGGTGCATTAGGCAATTTCTATGATAGAATATTTTTTAATGCAGTCCCGGACTTTATTGACTTTCATTATAATAACTTTCACTGGTTTACTTTTAATTTTGCGGATATATTCATCTCTATGGGTGTTATACTTTATTTATCAAAGAATTTAATATTTAAAAATGAATGAGATTAAAAAAAAATTTTTGATCATTTTAGTTCCAATCTTTTTATATTCCTGTCAGGGTTTATCTGATGCTAAAAAAGTTATGGAAAATCAAAAAGTTATTACCACTGATGAATTTTTAGTTAAAAAAAAGAATCCTTTAGTTTTGCCTCCTGATTTTGAAAAAATACCTGAACCTGGAACTTTAAAACAAGATAAAAAATCTGAAAAGCAAAAATTAGAAAAGATATTAAATGTTGAAATCAATGAAAATAATGTAAAAGATGAGGCCTCCTCTTCAGAGCAATCTATTTTAAACCAAATTAGAAAGTAAAAATATCTTGAAAAGTCTTAATTCACCGTTTGAAAAAATTTTAAAAAAAATAAGTTTAGAAATCAAAAGTGAGGATAAAACTTTAAACATCCTTAATGATAATTATAAATTTAATTTTTTAAAAAAAGATTTAAACAAGTTTAAAAGATATAAAAAAATTGTAATTATAGGTATGGGGGGCTCGATATTAGGGGCTGAAGCAATCTACCATCTCTTTAAAAAAAAAATTAAAAAAAAAATCTATTTTTTAAATAACTTAGATGAAATAAAAATTAATGAAGTAAAAAGCAGTATAAAAATTAATAATACTTTATTTTTGATAATTTCAAAATCAGGTAATACGTTAGAGACTATTACAAACTTGTTTCTTTTAAAAATTCTAAAAAAAAACGCAAAAAATATCATTTTAATATCCGAAAAAAAAGACAATTTAATTTTTTCATTATCAAAAAGATTAAACCTCTTTCACGTTGAACATAAGCAAACTATTGGTGGTAGATATTCAGTTTTAACCGAGACAGGCTTACTACCTGCATACCTTATGGGTTTAAATATAAAAAATATAAGAAAAAAAATTAAAAGTCATTTAACTGGAAAAAATAGAGAAAATCTTAAAAAAAATGCAATTTATTTTTCAAAATTAATCTTGAGAAAAAAATATCATAATTTAATCTTTTTAAATTATATACCTGAGCTAGAAAAATTTTTATTTTGGTGCCAGCAATTAATAGCAGAAAGTTTAGGAAAAAAAGGAAAAGGATTTTTACCGATTATCTCTAACGTCCCGAAAGATCATCACAGTTTATTACAAATTTACTTAGATGGTCCAAAAGATAAGTTTTTTTATATATTTAGCTCTGTTGAAAAATCAAAAAGTAAAATTAACTCTTCTATTTTTTCCAAAAAAAATATTTTGCACAATAAAAAATTATCTTTAGTAAAAAATGCTCAAAAAAAAGCTTTAATAAAATCTTTCATAAAAAATAAAATCCCATTTAAAGAATTTAAAATTGGAAATCTAAATGAGGAAAAAATAGGTGAATTATTTTCGTATTTTATTTTAGAGACTATAATAATTGGCAAACTCATAAGAATTGATCCCTACAATCAACCAGCAGTTGAGCAAGTAAAAATTTATACTCAAAAATTTCTTAAGTGAAATGACCAAATATTATTTTTGATCTTCCATATAGTTTTATTTTGAAAATACTAAGTAAATCCTCGAAATTTTCATCAGACCCCTTTTTTCTATGAATTATAACAATATGATTATTACAATATAATTTATTCTTTTTTATAGTTTCTAAATTTTTTAAAAACATTTTGTCAGAAAAAGGGGGGTCTAAAAAAAAAATTTCATGTTTATTATCCAAATCTTTATCAAGATAGTTTTCAATGCTTAAATTAACTAATTCAATATTCTTTTTATTTGATAGTTTTAATAAGTTATTTTTAAGAATTTTTAAGGCATCTTTGTTTTTTTCAACAAATGTAATTTTTTTTGCACCCCGAGATATACATTCTAGACCAAAAGACCCTACTCCAGAATAAAGATCTAGCACATTTGAATTTTCAACTTTAATTTTCACTTCAGGAGAATGAGCTAAAATATTAAAAATGTTTTCTTTGACAGAATCTTTTAAAGGTCTAGTTGTGGTATTTTTAATAAAATTAATACTCTTGCCTTTGTATTTTCCGCTTATAATTCTCATTTATCTTATCACTTTCCATCCTATATCTTTTCTAAAAAATCCACCTTTCCAATTTAACCTTTTTATAATAGAAATTATTCTTTTCCTAATATTGTAATAGCTATTTCCGATAGAAGTTATGTTTAAAACTCTACCTCCATTTGAAACAACTTTTCTTCCCTCGAATTTTGTACCAGCATGATAAACAAAATCATTCTTTTTAGTCTTTATTTTTTTTATATTGTTTATTTCAATATTTTTTTTATATTTTCCTGGATATCCTTTTGAACATAAAACTATAGTCATACTTTTTTCTTTTCTCCAACTAATTAGAGTTTTGTTTAATTTATTATTTACAGCATTAATCAATAGTTTAACAAAATCTGTTTTTAGTCTTGGTAATATTACTTGGCATTCCGGGTCTCCCATTCTAACGTTGTACTCAATTAAGTAAGGCTCATTATTTTTAATCATAAGACCAACATATAAAAACCCACTGTAATAGTTATTTTTTTTCTTAAAAGCCTTGATTGTTGGTTCTACAATTTTACTAATAATTTTCCTTTCTACCTCGGGATTTATAACTGGTGCAGGTGAATATGCTCCCATCCCACCAGTATTTGGACCTCTATCATTTTCTCCTACTTTTTTGTGGTCTTGAGCAGTTCCAAAAAATTTATAAGAATTTTTATCAACAATTAAAAAATAACTTGCCTCTTCTCCATCAAGAAATTCTTCGAGTACTAATTTTCTTGAAGTCTTAAATTTACCTGTAAAAATCTCTTTTGAAACTTTTAGAACACTTTTTCTTGTTTTACAAATTGTAACCCCTTTTCCTGCAGCTAAACCATCAGCTTTAACAACTAAAGGAAATTTACTTTTTTTTAAAAATTTTTCCACTGTGCTTGAATCCTTACAAACTTTAAAATTTGCAGTTGGAATATTATTCGCTATACATAATCTTTTCATAAATGCTTTTGATCCCTCCAATTTCGATGCAAATTTATTTGGCCCAAACACTTTGACTTTATTTTTAATTAAAAAATCTACTAAACCTTTGACTAGCGGTTCCTCTGGTCCAACAATGACTAATTTAATATCAAAAAAATTTATAATTTTTAAAATCTCTTTAAAATTTAAAATATCAACATTTATATTTTGTGCAATTTTAGATGTTCCTACATTTCCAGGGAGACAATAAATTCTTTTACTAAGTCTAGATTCATAAATCTTTTGACATAATGCGTGTTCTCTACCGCCACTTCCTATTAATCCAATATTCATGATTAAAGATATATTGTATAATTTATTGATGGATAAAAAAAAAGCTAAAGTTATTTTTAAACACAATTCTTTTGAAATTATTGAGGAAGGTGATTATGTTTTGTGTGGAATTTCTGGTAAAAAAATACTTCTTAAAGATTTAAATTATTGGAACGTTGATTTTCAGGAGGCATATTTTTCTGCAAAAGAGGCTGATATTAGATACAAACAAATTAAAAAATAAATTTTATTTCCATCGATTGTGAGTCCATATCCATTCATTTGGATTTTTAATTATCATCTGTTCAAGTATCTTATTTAATTTTTTTGTAAGCTCAATTTTATTGTTAAAATTTGATGGAACAATCTCATCATAAAACTTTAATTTAAAAATAGAATTTTCTCTTTCAATAAAAACAGGGATAATTGAAAGGCCATATTTTAAAGAAAGCTGAGCTGGCAAAGTTGTAGTCAGAGCTGGTTGGTTAAAAAAATTAACTTTTTCACCTTCGCTAACTCTTTGATCAATCATTAAAGCAATACTATAATTTTTTTTTACAAAATTTATCGCATCTCTAACTCCATTAATTCCTTTTTTTATCTGATTTTTACAAACATATTTTTTTCTTAAATATTCCATGAAAGGATTAAGAAAATAATTATTTAGTGGTCTATATATAGTAGCTAGATTAATTTTTTTCTTAGTAATCTCCATTGACATCAACTCAAAATTAGCAAAATGACCCGAAACAAAAATAACTGGCCTATTTTTTTCAACAACCTTATCAAGATGTTCCTCTCCTTCAATTTTAATATGAGTGCTACTTTTTTTGAATCTATCGAGAAAAATATATTCTATAAAAGTTTTTCCATAATTTTTCCACATACTTGATATTATTTGATTTTTTTCTAGCTCAGATAAATTTGGAGAAAAAATATTTATATTTTTTTCTATTATCTGTTTCGATTTAAATTTTGGAGCTAACAAATTAAAGATGTAAGAAAATAGTTTCCTACTAGTATTCATTCCCAATAACCTTCCAAAGATAAAGAGGATATAAATTATGATTGCCTGAAAAAAATATTTTATAACTTTAATCATAAATATTAAGAATTTTATTTATAAATTTGTCTTTGTTTTCTATTTCTAACTCAATTTTAGCATATTTAATCTTTTTTTTATTATTGCTATCAAGTCTATAGTAATCTTTTTCTGTTGTAACAATTTTATAATCATTGTTTTTAGCTTCATCTAAGATCTTATCAATTTCTGATTTTTTAAATTCATAATGATCAGGAAAAGCCCACTTCTTTTTTAAATTTAGACCGTGATTTGAAATTAACTCAAAAAAATTCTCAGGATTGCCTATACCTGCAAAAGCAAATATCTTTTTATTTTTAAATTCTTTGAAATTTATAAATTTATATTTTGAGTAAAAAATATCAATTTTGCTATTATAATCTAAAATTTTCTTTTCGAAATTATGGTCTCTTTTTCCATTAATTAAAATTACATCAGCATCTTTTACCACACTAAAATTTTCTCTTAATGGACCAGCAGGAATTACTCGACCATTTCCTATAAGCTGTTTTTGATTGAAGCAAATGATACTTAAATTTTTTTTAATTCTATAGTCTTGTAAACCATCATCTAAAATCACAGAGTCAAATCCTTTTTGAATTGCTTCAGCTATTCCATTCTGCCTATTTTTGATAAAAATATTATTTTGAAAATATTTTTTTAATATTTGATGTTCATCATTGTGTTTTTCATAAAATTTTCTCACAATTACAGGATTAATCCCTTTTTTTGAAAGCTCGTTGCCAATTAAAATCGATAAAGGCGTTTTTCCCGTTCCTCCTAAGTATAAATTTCCAACACAAATAATAGGTATTTCATAATCAACAATTTTTGTGAGTTTTTTTTTAAAATATACAAAACAAATAAGAAGCATACTTAGAGGAATAAGTATTAAAGATAGAATACTATTTTTTTTTCCCCAAAATTTAGGTTTAATTAGATACATTAAATAAGAATTTATTAATACTTTTCATTACCTCATCAAGTGTTTTATTTCCTAGATTAATTACTATTGATTCAAAGTTGTTTTGATCCTTTTTAACGTTTTTAAGATCAAAACTTAAGTATTGAGCTAATTCATCAATATTTGAGATACTTTTTGCAATATTATTTTTCTCAAGAATTTCGTAAATTTCTTTGAAATTATATACATATTTTCCATGATAAATTTTGCAACCTAACCTAGCTGGATCAATCGGATTTTGACCTCCTACTTCTTTTAAATTTTTTAACATTGATTTTCCAACAAAAACACTTTTAGCATAATTGAAATATTGGTTTAATGAACCGTAATGATTTACGATGAAAATTTCATTTTCATTTGTCATCTCATCATTTAGTTCGTGAATTTTTGCATTAAACCCAAAGTTATCGCAAATTTTTTTGATATAATTAGCTCGAGAAATATGCCTAGGAATGATAATAGTAATTATATTGGGAAATTTTTTTTTTAAAATTTTATGTGTCTCTAAACACAACTCCTCTTCCCCTGGATGTGTACTCACAGCAACCCAAAATCTATTTTTTGTAAGAAAATTTTCGTTTTTATTAATATCTTTTTTATTTTCAGTAGTATTTATTAACTTTAAATTTCCATTAAAAAAAATATTTTGAGCCTCAAACTCTTCCAAGTATTTTTTAGTCTCAAGATTTGAAGTTAAACATAAATCAAACTTGTTAAAAATTTTTTTTGCTGTCTTTGGAAAAAGCTTCCACCTTTTATATGTTTTTTTTGTTATTCTTGCATTTAAAATTGCAAGTGGAATTCCTCTTTTTTTTATTTGCAAAATAAAGCTTGGCCAGATTTCCGAGTCTACAAAAAATACCGAGTTAGGAGACCATTTATCTAGAAAATTGTTTATTAAGAAAGTTACATCTAACGGAAAAAACCTATGATGAATATTATTATAATTATTTATTTCTGCCGTAGCTAAATTTCCAGAGGAAAGAGTAACTGTGGTAATTAAAAATTCTAAATTTTTATTTTTTTTATCTATATCTTTAATAATAGGCAAAATGCTTTTTAACTCTCCTACGCTTGAAGCGTGAAACCAAATTAATTTATTTTCACGCTTTTTTTTTGCGCGAAAATAAGACGGAAAAATTTTTTCTTTATACCTAATAGGATCCTCTTTTTTTAAAATCCTTCTTAAAAAAATAAATAAGATAAAGATCGGAAAAAAAAGATTAGTAAAAAATTTATATATCAAAATCATCTTTCTATTTAAGTTGTTTTTGATAAAGTGATTTATATTCCTCGCAATTGTTTATAAGAAACTCGTGATTTCCAGAGCTGATCAGCTTTCCTTTTTTTAGAACAAAAATCTTATGAGCGCTGTGTATTGTTGAAAGTCTATGTGCAATTACAATTGTAGTTTTATCTTTTGTTAAATTACTTATTGCTTTTTGAACTATCTCCTCTGACCCAGCATCAAGCGATGAAGTAGCTTCATCCAGAAGAATAATTGAAGATCTCTTTAAAATTGCTCTTGCAATTGATATCCTTTGTTTTTGTCCACCTGAAAGTCGAACACCATTCTCACCAACTTTAGTATCAAATTTACGAGGCAGATTATTAATGAAATCCGTAGCTGCAGCGTTATCACAGGCTTTTATTATTTCATCATTCGTTGCACCCGGGTTTGCGTAAAGGATGTTATTTTTAACAGTATCATCAAAAAGAATTACATCCTGACTTACTAGGGAAATATTTTTTCTAAGTGAGTTTAGATTAACCTCGTCTATATTTTTATCATCAATACTAATCAAACCAGTTTGAGGTTCATAAAATCTTGGAATTAAGTTAATTATTGTACTTTTGCCTGCTCCACTTTGACCAACGAGAGCTGTCATTGAGCCGCCTTTAATCTTTAAATTTAAATTAATTAGAGCCCTGTCATTCGTTGTTTCGTACTTAAAATTTAAATTTTTAAATTCAATGTCACAATTACTAATTTTAAGATCTGGTAATCTAGGGTTATTTTTAATTTCAATTTTTTTATCAATAATTTTTGATATTCTTTTAAAGGCAGCTCCTCCCTGATAAGCTGTTATATTTAGAGTGGCTAGAGATCTAATAGGCTGATACGCCAACATCATCGCTGCTAAAAAAGAAAAGAAATTATTTACACCTAATTCACCAGATGAAATCAATTTGCCTGAAAAAAAAATAAAACCAGCAATCATAACTCCTGTTAATGTTTCCATTATTGGGGTTGCTCTTATCAATACGCTATTATACTTAATATTTTTTTCAATTAAATTATCTATAAGATTATTAGTCTTTTTATTCTCATCATCCTCTCTCTGATAAATTCTTATCATTTTAGATGCCTTAAATATTTCAGATAAAGATGATGCCAATTTACCAGATAACTCTCCAGCTTGTGTTACAACTTTACCGATTCTTTTACCTAAACTTTTTGCGAAACCTCCAGCCAATGGAATCATCAATACTGCAAATAGAGCCAACTTCCAATTTTGATAAAACATCAAAGATATTAATGCTATTGCAGTAAAACTATCCTTCATTAAATTTAAAACACCAACGCCAACAAGCTGTTGAACCTGATGTGAATCAAACATTATATTTGAAATATATTTACCAGAGTGTCGCCCTTCTAACGTTTTCACATCAGAAAATAAAATATTTTCTGAAATCTTTTTTTGTATCTCTCCGCAAATTTCCTGAGAGACCCTTATAGTAAGAATTCTAGCAAAATAAAGTGTCAGACCTTTTGTGGAAAAAGCTAAAACAATTGCCAAAGGAATAGCCCATGCGTAGGTTTTATCTTGCTCCTCAAATATTTTTTTTACTGCTGGGTCAAGAAGCCAGGCTATACTCGAAGTGCTTAATGCTACAAAGATTGACAGAAATAGCGCGAGAAAAATTTTTTTAAGATGTTTAATAATATATTCTTTATAAAGTCTCTTAAGTATAATTATCAGTTCTTCAAATTTCATATAGAAATACTGTTTAATAAAATTGAAATAAATAAAACTAAACCCGAAAAATTATTTGTTTTAAAAGCGACTAAACAACTATGAGGTTTAGATTTATCAAATTTCTTAATTTGAAACACTAAACTTAAAAAAAATAAACAGAGTGCAAGAGTAGCAAAATTAATTCCGATTTTATTATAAAAAATGTACATCAACATTATTAATGTTATAAAATAATTAGCGCTCACAAAAATTTTAATATTTTTTTTAAATTTTATAGAGGTTGATTTAACTCCAATAATTTCATCATCTTTAATATCCTGGGCGCCATAAATGGTGTCATAACCCAATGTCCAAAATATGGCCGACAAGTATAACAAGATTACATTGATTGAAATGTCCCCATTGACAGCAGTGTAAGCCATTATAATTCCCCAATTAAAAGTGAGACCTAAAAATAATTGTGGCCAGTAAGTTACTCTTTTCATGAAAGGATAAGAGAAAGCAAAAATCATTGAAAACATTCCCAGATAAATAGTGAAAAGGTTAAATTGCATTAAAATTGCAAAAGCTGATAAGCAAAGTAAACAAACATATATGAGCGATCTGTTGACTGAAATTTGTCCTGATGCCAAAGGTCTATTTTTTGTCCTCTCTACTTTTTTGTCAAAGTCCCTATCTACAATGTCATTAAAAATACAACCAGCGCTTCTCATCAATATCGAGCCTAAAAGAAATAGAATTAAATAAAGAATAAATAAATTTATATTTTGATCAAAGTCATATGCAAGTGCCAAGCCCCAAGAACATGGCCAGAATAATAACATGTAGCCAATTGGTTTATTCAGTCTTGTTAATTCTATGAAAATTTTTAATTGCTTCATCAAATATAATTTGTAAATATCAAACACTAACTTCATAATCAATTTGATTCGATATGGATATAGATTACACAGTTGCAGCTTTAATGTTCCCAGCGATTCCCTTAATGATGACAATGTATAGCAACCGATTTCATACCTTGAGTGCTTTGATAAGACAACTACATGACAAGTATACTTTCGAAAAAAAAGTTCCACCTGAGTTAGAAAAACAACTTCATGTGCTTAACAAAAGAACTAATTATCTAAAATATGTAATGGGCTTCTCCTCTTTCGGATTTCTTTTTAATATGATGACAGTATTGCTTTTATATTTAGATTTAATATTTTATGCTAGATTAAGTTTCGCATTCTGTTGCATATGTATGATCATATCTATTTTCTTATTTTTACAGGAAGTAAGAATGTCTAATGAAGCATTGAAATATCATCTTAGCGACATGGACTCTATGAAAAAAGATTTATAGATCAATCCTCCAAAAGTTTTTTTTTAAAAAGTGAAATTCCTTCATTGATTTTATGTTTGTATGACTCTTCAAAAGTACTTAATTGCCAACCTTGCATTCGGGATTTTATTTTCTTAAGATTCTCTAATTTCCATTCTTCACCTATATTTTCATCTTTCCATTGTTTTTTTTCTTCATTAGTTCTTGCGCATCCGTAGCAATAGCCAGTTACAGGGTCAGTTTTACAAATACTAATGCAAGGAGAAATTATTTTTTTTGACATTAAGGAATTAAAATTGCTGGACCAATTAATTTTCGTGCCTCTAAATCTGCATGTGCATTTTTAGCGTCTGCAAGCTTATACTTTTTTGCAATTCTAATTTTTATTTTTCCAAATTTAACCTTTTCAAAAATTTGATCAGCCCCAGCTTGAAGTTCTTTTCTATTACTAAAATATTGTCCAATAGAAGGTCTTACTAGATATAGCCCTTTAGGCTGGAGTTCTTTTGGAACATTAACAGGATCTAAAGGTCCAGATGCATTTCCAAAGCTTATCATCATGCCTCTTGTTGAAAGACATTCTAGTGATCCATGAAATGTTTTTTTTCCAACACCATCAAAAACTGCAGGCACTCCTTTACTATTAGTAATTTTCAAAACTTCATTAGCAAAATTATTTTTTGTATAATTAATAACTTGAGAGTAACCATTTTCTTCAGCTATTTTTACTTTATTATCAGAGCCAACTGTTCCAATCACTTTTGCTCCAATACTATTTGCCCATTGAGCAAAAATTTGGCCGACCCCCCCAGCAGCTGCGTGAAAAAGGACTGTTTCACCAGCTTTCAATTTATAAGTTTTGGTGAGTAAATAATTTGTAGTTAAACCTTTTGTCATTAAGGTTGCGGCCAACTCATGTGAAATTCCATCAGGTACTT
>MDSY01015827.1_pt1 | contig 11827 bp, 2 predicted proteins | sample 811131 | NCBI WGS metagenome assembly MDSY01 (sample SAMN05326643, study PRJNA326480) | marine metagenome | isolation source: seawater | place: Atlantic Ocean: South West | collected 2010
TGCAGGACTTTCTAATGTTGCCGATGCACCTGTGTCAGGATCAGTAACAAAAATACTAGTAGGAAGTACGCTTCCATCGGTTCCAACCACCATCAGTGGTGTATTAACGCCATCTACGACCTCTAGGGTCTCACCTTGTCTAAATGTATCTTCATTAGACGCATCACCACTATTTGTATAATTTACATATAAAACATCAGAAGCAGTTTCTGTTGCTACATTAGCATCAATAACAGTTCCTGTTACTCCAGAAGTATTACCCTTAAGAACCAATCCTTTTAGTTGGGTAATATCATACTTCTTGTAAACGATCTTACCATTTACATTTATAGGTATTTCGGATACAGAAGATAACTTCACATAAGGAAGTTTGGTATTAATTCCTACTTCACCAGGAATGACAAGTTCACCTTGTTTAAAAGAGTACTTACCAAAACTTTCAATCTGATTCTGAAGAATAGATTGCAGCTGAGTTAACTCTCTCGCCTGAATTGAATATCCAGGACGAAAGAGTACTTTGTAGAAATTTTTATCTTGTGTGAAATCTTCGTAGTATGGAGCTACATTTAGGTTTGTCTTCTGAGGCATCTCACTGTTCTTCTAACTTTGGATTGGATAAATTAGAATTCAATTACAAGCTTGATGTCCTCAATTTGGTCAGCAGCTCTTGTAATCTGTCTTCTGTTCTCTATGTATACTATATCTCCAGAGTTGGGTTCAATCTCAGCAGATGCTTTACCTTCTACAAAAGAGACATCAGCAACTACTGAAGGAGTACCAGAAGTACCTTCTGTAGTAACAACATTTCTTGATGCAGCAGATTCAGCACCAACAACAGCATTTGCAGCATTAGATTCAAATGCAAGAACAACACCAGCATCGGTGTGTACAGTAGGAGATTGGAAGTACTTAACAATCTGGTTAGTAGAATCCCAAGAAACAACAGTTCCTTTAGCAGTACCACCAGTTACTGTCTGTGATATAACTTCATCAACAACATAATCATTACCAGTTCCATTAACTTTTAATGCATGGGTTCCACGTAATGTGCTATTAGAAGCATACGTTGTAGTACCATAGTCATATGGATCTTGAATAATTCCTATTCTACGGAAATCGTTATCAACAGGGAAATCACCTTGTCCTTCTGCATATGTTAGACGAATATTCGTCATCACTCTTTTAGCAAAGAGTTCTACGTCAGCATTAGAACCATGTCCACCTTCAGGTGAAATTACAGTTTCAATATATGCGGAACCAGTGAATGCACTAGGATTTGTTGTAAGAGCACTATCAGTAAATACTGTAGTTGTGGTTAGGATTAGATTACCATATGTGTAACCAGAACCAGCTGCCTCCATAGAAGCAGATGTTACCTCACCAGAAGCATTGGTTTGGAACTTAACAATAGCACCAGTACCATCACCCTTAACTGGAGTGTATAATGTAGCAGTAGCAGGAAGACCTGTTCCAGCATCTCTAACTACAGCAACGTGAATACCACCATCAACAGCAAGTGCTTCTACAGCAGTTCTAGATGCGTCAGTTGCAGCAGCAACAGGCATAAAGTCTGTTGATAAGAAAGCAAGAACATCACCTGTTGAAAGTGTAAATAGATGCTTCCAAATATATCCAGCAGTACCAGCAGGTTCTGTGTATACACCAGTAGCACTATCAAATGTACCCTGACCAGCAGTAGGTTGAGACTTTGGTTCGTAGGTTACATTCTGACCAGCAGTATTTGTAGGATCTTGACCATTATAAAGACACTTAAAGACTTCATACTGAGAGTTCATTACATAGAACTTAGATCCAGATAAAGAACTAGCACCTAAAGCAGTTGATGTACCAATTGCACCGCCACCACCAGGTGTTGATGCATAGTTTGGACGGTACATATCAAACTTTGGATTCGTTTGTGTATTCCAATTATAACGAGGAGTAACTAAACGGGCATTATCACTAAGAATACGTTTGGCAGCGATTATCTCATCATATACGTCACCCTTTTCTTCAGCATTATCTAGAGGGACAGGTGGAACTTCCTCTGTCGCATATCTATAAGTTCCTGTCTTAGCAGTTGCAGTACCATTAGTAATGACAGTTCCAAATGAAGGAGTTGCGGTTGCAGTAGGAAGAATAGTATTTAAAAGAAGACTGTTTGGGTAAACTGCCTCCACTGTTCCTTTGAATGTAGCAGTGTTAACATCGTTACCTTCGTAAACGACATCATTAACTGCAAAGGTTCCGCTTACATTGAATATTTCAAGGTAACCGTTCCATGAAGAAGACTTTCCAACAAAGAAATACATTCTAGTACGATCAGCTGAGGCATCATCTGCACCTTCACCTAATGATTCTAAAAATTGTTTCGCATTGAAAATTCTAAATTTTTCTGAAATAATAGCTGCCATAGCACTGAGTCTCGTTAAGTTCTTTAATATTAGACGAATCTAAGGTTTATTTATACGTTTTAATTTGCGTTTCTTAAGAATGCTCCCACAGTATGACTCTCTATAGGAGAACCATCTACTCCACGTGAGCATCCAATGAAACGATCACTTAGTTTACTGGTATAAGAAATAGTCTCTCTACCAATTAAAATTTTACCTGTTGCAGGGAATTTAGTAGTGTTTGCGTAAACTACTGCACCTGTTGCGACATATCCTGCACCATTCGCATCAGGGAGATCTGTAGTATCTAGTTGACTTAGATAGTTGTTGATAGTTGGATAGGCAACATTCATTGAATATTGACTACTAGACCATCCAGATCCAGCATAGTCAGAAAACTCTAATAACTGGAATCCATATCTATCAAACTCTTCAATGGTATACTCAGAAACTGAATGTCCTGCTTGAGATAAAATATCTCCTGTATCCATAAATTTAGCACCTTCCCATTGGAAGAAAGCAGGTCTCATAGTAGTATTATGTAGCGGAGGAGGAGCAGAGTTATATGCTGGATTATAGAAACGGTGATCAACAAATCCCAACTGGTATGTAGTAGAAGATTCTCCACCTTCTCCTCCACCGCCACCGCCTCCACCGCCTCCTCCCCCGTTTCCAGGGAATTTAGGACCAGGTAGTCTATTACCATTGACATCAATCCAACTATGGAATCCAACAGCAGCTTCATATGCTCCCAATTCAAGTATACTTGTTCCTTGAGAAGTAAGATCACCACAAGGAGGAACAGTTACAGAATCAACAACAGTTGGCCAGTATCTTACAATTTCTTGTGGAAGTGCTACTGGTGCAGGGAAGGTAAACGTAAGATCAAATGTATTAGTAATTTGAATCATACTACCAGTCCAAGTAGAATCTGCCCAAGGATATAATTTATGTGAATTATCAAAAGGATCATCAGGAAGAGTAGGATTTCCTCCTCCTCCACCGCCTCCTCCACCGCCTCCACCGCCTCCACCACCACCGATTCCTCGGATAGGTGTGACTATGGAAATGATGCTTAGGTTATCAACAAGAATATTATTCTCAAAATCTAATTCAATAAGACTATCAATCTTTCTACCATTTTTCTTAATTACTTTAAACTGTCTAGTAACAACAACTCTTGGTGCAGTTGTATAACCAGAACCAGCATCAGTAATAACAATATCAACTACAGTTCCTTTCTGTACTATAACTTCTGCCTTTGCACCACCACCTTGTTTGTTAACAGGAAGGAATTGTAGTACAGGTGTACTATAGTACCCTCCAACAACACCAGAATCCTTATTCCAAGTTATAGCAGTTACTTTACCATCTGTAACAGTACATTCAACACTTAGACCAGTTCCATAAGTGTCACCTGAATACTTGGTTACTAATACAGGTCCATGGAAACTATTTGATACATCACCATCTACATTATAATTTTTAGGTGTTACATAACGAGGAAGTTTATTAACTGTTCTCCATTCTTGTTCACCATCAACTTTGATTAAATCACCATCAATTAAATTAGCACCATTTCTATTTCTTTCAAAATATGCTTCATCTGCTCTAGGAGTACCATACAACCATCTAGCAGAATTTCTCTGCATTTGATTCTCGTTAAATCCATCCTTAACAGGAACAAGTGTATCTGTTGTTCCTGTTAATTCATATTCATCACTGAAGTCTGGTTTGCCAGCAAAGAATATATTTGATGCATCCAATGTCTGATTACTACCAGCAATGGTAACAATCAAAGTATTTGAAGTAGTTGTGTATAGTTTTACATTACCAATATACTTCTTAACACCACCAACCTTTTGATATGCAACTTGATGATCATTATGTGATAAATTATACCAAGAAATCCAATTAATGAAATCATTAGGAGAACCAGCATCACATGTCAGTTTAAGTTCATTATAATATTGATTTCTTTCATAATCAAATAAAGTTAATGTTGTTTCAGACTCCCTACCATAAAGACTAATGATATGAACATTATTCTTTGGAGAAATAGGTCTCATGAATCTAATAGAAGGTCCACTAATAACATAAGACTTATTTTCTATCTGTAATACACCATCTAAGAATACAAATACAAATGTACTATTATCAATAGATTTAATATCATTATTATTGTCTACAATTAAGAATGGACCTGTTCCAGCACTATTAATACTAATACTAAACTTATTATATGATCCAATACCTTGACCAAAGAATCTCTCAACTGCTAAACCTTCATATACAGTCTTAGTATTCTTTGACTGACCCCATATAGGAGGTTTTGAGAATACAATCTTATTAGGTATTGATGATCTATCAATACTATATGCATCTCCAACTTGTAGAACACCACTTAAAGCAATCCACAAATCTTCATTTGTTTCAGTATCAACTGGTTTACCATCTTCATAATACAAATCAAATATAGTATTCTCACCATTAAAATAATCTGGATATCCAACTTCAACAGAACCAGGACCAGTAGTAAGAATAACTCTTATAACTTCAGATAAGGTATCCAAAGCAGAAAGAACATCTGCACACTTAACAGGACCACTATCAGTTAAGATATCATTATCAATAAATCCACCTGTTAGTTCATTGTTTATTGCTTCTTTAGCAAGTCCAACAGCATATTGGAACGCTTCTATTGTTGGTTCTAATTCACCATCAATATAATCTAAAAGACCGTTGTTGAAATATTTCTCTAGAGAAACTTTTGTCTTTTCATTACCACCAAACCTTATATCATGTGCTAATGCATCTACTATAAATCCAATGTCTCTAAAACATTTTGTACTTAATGAGTTCCAAGCAAGTGTAGGATGGACAGTCTTTATATGTGTGAGTGTTGAATCCTGAATAAATTCTTTGTTCCTTTCAATCTGATTAGAAGCATCTAACCATCTACCATTTCTTTGGAAGATATTTCTAATTTTCTTTAAGTATTTGGTACTTAAATTATTACTCTTAAATTGGAATTTTTTAGCATAGAAAGAAACTCCTTCTAATGGTGCTTCTGCAAAGGTTATCTTATCATTAGTGACAGTATATGCTTTACCTGGTTCTTGTAATATACCATCTAATGTAACAACTAATGCTTGACTATTAAATGGTGTAACTGCATTATTGTTATTATCTACAAGAGTAAATTCTTTTTGACCTATACGATTTCCTTTATTTCCAAACGATCCATTAAATGATGCATTTAATTTTATATCATCCTTACCAAGGATCTCACTTGTATTAAGAGCATCAAGAGCAACTGATCCAACACCATTCTGAACATTCAAATTGTCCATCAAAATGATATTCTGTGTAATTTGCTTTCTTACACTTTCTACTGTTATCTTATTCTTATTTGGATCCCATGCTTGAATTACTGAAACTCTGCTAGTAGCAGGAGTATCACTCATTTTTGCTTCTACTTCACTCTCAATTAAAACTTCACCAAACAACTGAAATCCAGCTGGATGAGTTGTTTCTTTGATGAGTTGTCTCCAAGTATCTACTGAAGTCTTAGACTTAATTGTATATGAGAAATCTTGATAGTAGTAAGAATCATGGATTCTCTGATTTGCGTCACTAACTTTTCCAGCATCAGAACTATAGAATCCTATATTATCAAAATTTGTTTGAATAATAGGAGAGAATTCAGTAAAACTAATATTTTTTAAATTAGCAGTTTGATGTCTAGCAAGACCAATAATATTTTGATCTTTTCTAAAAATACCTGTAACTCTGTCAACTATAAGAATATTAGATCCTTCTGTCCATGAAGTAACTCTTGCTCTAGCAATTTCTACTGTGCCAGATTTTTGAATAATAGTTTCACCAACACTAAATGGTTTTTGATTGAAATTAGATAGTGTGAATACGTAGTTTGATCTAAATGTAGATTTTAAACTATCATCATTATGATAAGATCCACCATTATTGATAATCTTAATATTGCTAGGAATTCCTATGTCATTACTTGATAAGTAACATTTAACAGTAGTATCAACATTACCAGAAGAATCAATAATACCAGTAACAATAGGAAGTTTTTTATAATTCAATCCTGTATTAGAAACTTTAATAGAATCAATCTCACCAACTGCAAATGAGGATTTGGTTGTATAACTCATAGATCCTGTACCATCATGAGTGGTAGGTGTCTCTGTAGAGTATAAAATTTTTGTTGGAGTTACATATAGAACAGTTTTGTCACCATTTAAATTATCATCAATAACATTTAAGTATGAACCTTCTGCATTTACAATATTGTTATTATCAAAATAATAATATTTGTTATATGGACTATCTACTTTATTGGTATATGCATTTGTAGAAATTCTAGAACCAAAACCAACTTTAATATTGGTTTCAAAAATAGTAGGAGAATCCTTTTCTATAGCAACAAGATTATGATTTATACTTGGTGATAGATCAAACTTCTTACCAATCATTGATGAATGAGAAGTATTAAAGATATACTTGTAATATCTCTTAATATCAATTATCTTATTTCTTTCACCATCAATCTCAAAGCATGTAACAGGATCACTAACATTGCTTATATTGACAATTCTATTAATAGGAGTACTTTGATCTTTAAATACAGAACTTAATGTGAGATATGTTGGAGTAATACCATACCCATACTTAAATACCACCTTTTGTGTTACTGCGTCATATGATACAACATATGGTTGAGATGCATCAGCAGTTTCTTGATTGATTTGATATCCACTATTAAGAGTAAATCCTGCATCCTGTAAAGTAATAGATGCTCCATCAAAATGATCCGATGGTTTAGTTCCTCTATCAACAGTAATAGTATTACTATTAATACCTGTTATTGTTACAACCTCAGTACCAATAACAAGTTTATCATTAACACTAAAACCAAGAGAACTTGTAACTATAAGATCTGTTCTTTCTTTAGCAAAGCCTGCATGATCTACTTCTATTTTCAATGATGCTGTATTTGTATTAGTTTTTACTAAATCAGAATCACCTACAGTCAACACATCATACTTTTCATACCCAGTTCCTCTATCAGTTAAGGTAATTTCATTAACTACACCAGAACTAGAAACTTTAATTGTTGCCTTTGCACCACTTCCTGTTCCACCTGATAGTGCTATGTCAACATATTCATTTGGAGTATAATCTGCACCACCATTTAATATTGAAAATCTTCCAACTCCACTATCGCTGAGAACCGTTGCTACAACAGGGATCTCAACGGTGACTTCTTGATATATAGTAGACTTTACTTCGTATGTTGTTGTAGTGGTAGAATCATTAGGATTTACATCTACCGTTATTTTTTCTCCTTCAGCAACACCGTGGTTTAATCCTGTTGTAAGTAGAGCAACATTATCTTGTACTGTTCTAATATCTAAATTTTCACTTAAGGAATTGATAGAAATTATTTTAGAACCAGGTGTGTTTAATAAATCAGAACTGGAAATGAATAATGTTGATGAAATTACAAATCCTTCCTGTGTTACCTTTACTTTAACACTATTTTGTGAAGATGTAGTTTCTAATACCTCACCTTTAGCAACAGGAAGTGCAATACCATCACCTAATGACAGAATAGCACCTTTTGTATATGATGAATTCTTGTCAAGGAGTAATGTTAATACCTTAGTATCAGATGTTAGTGTTCCAGAAGCACTCCATATGCCTGTTACAGAGCGAATAGGAAACTTAGTAGCAGAGAATACATTGCCAACTACAAGACCTGTTGCAGACCCTTGTGTAACTCTATCACCATCAAACAAATAAGCAGTATCACTCAAAGACAGATATAATACTTTATCAGTTTGAGACTCAATTGAGACTACTGACTTTCCTTTAACAGAATCAACTTCTGCATCTACACCAGTACCACCAGTACCACTCTCATCAATAACTAACTTAGAACCAACTGAAAATTTATCAGAAGATGTTTCTATAACAGCAGATGCTATACTACCTCTAGTTACATCTTGTATTTGAAGTGATGTACCATCACCATTGTTCTCAATATCAGAAGTCCTTAATCTTCTCGCACTTTTTGGTAAATCATATTGATTTAATGCTGAATTGTAGTTGGAATCAACAGGTAGAGAATAATAAGATTTACCAACAACATAAGGATATACAGGGACATTCGTATCATCCACTGTAATAAAATATGCATAAGTGCCATTTGGATATTCAGGTGTGACACAATAACGACCATTGTTCTTATCTAAAGAACCTCTTTCATGAACATACACCCAATCTTGAATGAATGTTCCAATTGGATAATCGGACTCAGCAGGACCACCATCTCTAATAGTTACTGGCATATAACTACTACTCATCCTAGAAATAGAACTAGATGGATCTAAAGGATCTGAATAAGCATAAGCACCATATATGGGGTTACCGTCATATGCAAACCCTAGAATAGAAGAATGTGATGCTCCTGTGTCATTTGTTCTTAATGTAGTAGGAGATGCAAGATATCCATATCCTTGTCCTATAGAAGTAACGTAGTTATAAAAGAATGTACCATTCTCAGAATCTACAGATGTCTTCTTAAATCTATCCTTTCTCCACTCTTTAATAGTAGCAGTCGCAATAGCACCAGATCCTACAGGAATGATATCTATCAAAACATTACCTGAAGTATATCCCTTACCACCATTAACTTTAACCAAATTAGTCAACTCACCAGAAGTTGATACTTCTGTTGTATAAACAGCAAATTGTCCTCTACCTGCTAAATCAGAGATTCTAACTTCAGGTGGAGAAGAATAATACTCACCAGCATTATCAATAGAGATACTAGTAATTTCACCATTTGTAACAATAGGAGTTACTTGTGCATTTCTACCAGACAATATTTCAATTGTAGGAACAGATGTATAATCACCTGTTGTAACAATTGATACAGACTCAACAACTTCACCAGCAAGTTTTGTTGTTGCTTGATTAGCAACTCCATCAACTAAAACAAAAGGTGGTTTCTTATAACCATTACCCCTCTTATCTACATCAATTTTTTGAAGTGGTCCATTGAGTATTACATCATCATCTTTATAACTTAGGAATGGAATACCATTAATAGCAATACCAACATCTCTAGACCCAGTATCATATACTTCACTAGTAGAGATTGGTTTCTTTCTAATAATCTTTAAATGCTTTTGATCTGCTGCATCAGAAGGTAGTGTTCCAATAACATGTGAAGGAAATCCAGATGATGCAATGTAATAGGAATCATCATCTTCATAGATTGCAGAAACATTAGAATTTAAATCAGTAATAGCAGGTGTAGTACCACCAATAGTCCATCTAAGATTATTTTGTGAATCAAATATTTTTACATCATCAGTAACAAAACCAGACTCAGAAATATCAATGGTATCACCAGAATTTGAGTAAGGAACTTTATTATCTACTTCTAAATTGTATACAACACCATAAACTAATAATTCTACTCCATTACCACTTACATCAGAACCAAATGTTACAATTTCTCCAATATCATGTGTATTATTATTTGTTCTAGATTCAACAATGAATTGGTTTACATTTTTATCACTAAATGTAAATACTTCATTATCAATAATAAATTTTCCTTTATTTTCCCACCCCATTGTGGAGAAAACATTAACTCTATCGCCAGTACCAAGGTTTGCTTCTATAGATTTTGTTAACTTTGTTTTTGTAGATACAGAAAATACTCCATTAACACTAGATTCCGAAAGAATCAATTCATATAATTCGTCACCATCATATTGTCCAGCATATCTTACATTATCTACAATAGCAGAAGCATAATCACCTGTTGTCTGTGTAATCTTTCTACCAATTAAATCATTTACATCACCAGAAAGAATTTTTGCTTTAATTGAATAGTTATTAATCCAAGTAGAATCTGATGGTTTTAATGTATGTTCTCTTGGGTATGAAATTGATGGTTCAGGATCATTATCAATAAGACACTTAAATAAAAACTTAACTGAATCAACAGTTCCTTTTGCTTTATAAAAAGACGTTATATTCTTAATAAGAGTTCTCTTATCAATATCTTTTTTTAAATACTGTTCTGGAAAATTACTAAGGTATTGCTTCTCAAAACTTTTAACTAAAGCATATAAGAATAGATTACTAATATTATGTACAGTAGACCCTAATATATGATTGTCTGCCTGTGTTGTTACAAAAGTACTCTTTTCATAAAGATCACCAATCTTTGTATTACCACTTACACCACGACTTACTTCTAAAAACTCTGTGTCTGTCCTACTTTTATAGAAACAAATTTCATCATCAATTTTAATATAACCACCACTCTCAGGAAATGAAGTAGCATCAACAACAGTAATACTTTTATCTACATCTTGTATATACGTTGTGGTTGTAGATGACTGCTTTAATATATTCTTCTCGTAAAAATCTATATCACGATACTGTTGGAGATTACTAATAATATCCAACGGTTGACCTTGAATTTCATTCTGCTCATAATACTTCTGTATAAACTTAGCAAAAAGTTCATACTCTTCGTTGATGAAATCTGGTATTTGTGACTCAATTAAAAATGAGACTTTATTGGCAGTTTTTGGCACTACTCTTTATACGCAACGAATTTACTATTTGATACATCTACATCTAGATACATCTCACGTTTTACTTCAATATCTTTATTAGCAGGTTTGACACGTAATTCAATACGGTTGTCAGAGAAACTACCTTTCAAGATAGTAAAGTCATAAATTTGAATTTCACCCTTATCATAATTAACATCACCCACTGAATCATTCAATAAGATTTTATCACCAGTGATAGAGTCTAGTCTATATAGCACCAATTTACCATTTCTATCCTCTAGATACGAGGTGTAATTTGGATGTTCAAATACTGTGATACCAGTAGATGAAACTACTGGATCATCACAATCTTTAAGAAATGCATTCTTATAACAAATTTCATAATAAGTGGAGGTATTGATTTGAGCAATAAAATCCTTCCTCATAGTAATAGAAGTATCATTTGAATTAATAGCACGATCCGCACCATCTATAACACCAACAAACTTACTATATCTAAACTTACCATTAAACTTCTCTGTTCCTGATGATTTCAAATACTCAACTATAGTAGTTGAAACCTTAGAAGCGATATCAGTAGTAAGTAATTTAGTTTTTGTACTATCAAAGTAAATATTACTATCTATTTCAACATAAAGAATAGAAGGATCAATAAACTCTGGTCTAATAGAAGCAACTGTATACTTCTTAAGTTCAGTCGTCAACTGATTTTTTGTGTATGATGATAGTGATGCTGCTTCAGTTGGTTTAATAGAAAGAAATACCTTACCATATGCAGGAGGTTCTTGCTCTTCACCACCA
>MDSY01098279.1_pt1 | contig 11825 bp, 11 predicted proteins | sample 811131 | NCBI WGS metagenome assembly MDSY01 (sample SAMN05326643, study PRJNA326480) | marine metagenome | isolation source: seawater | place: Atlantic Ocean: South West | collected 2010
GAGATGAAATGTATTTTGGGGGTATTTCATATGAATCTTTAAAAAAACACTTTGGTTTAACTGATACAGATTTATCTATTTATATTCCTGAGAATATTGATAATATTAAATCTACTTCATTAGATTTTAGATATCTTGGATACTATTTAAAATGGCATCCACAGTCTAATTATTATTATGCCGCTGAAAATAGTGATTTTAAAGCTGCTCCAGAGAGAACATTGGGTACATACAGTAAATATAATAGTATAGACGATAAAATTGATGATTTTTTTTATTACACAATGGGAATAAAATTTGGTATTGGACGAGCTACAACAGATGCAGCACAAGAAATTAGATCCGGAGACATCACACGTGACGAGGGTGTATTATTAGTAAAAAAATTCGACCATGAGTATCCAGATAGATTTGCTAATGAAATATTTAAATACTTGTCCATTGATAAGGATAATTTCCCAATAGCTCACAAAGAATTTGAACAGCCAATGTTTGACTTAAAATACTTTAATGATTTATGCAATACTTTTCGATCTCCGCATATATGGAAATATACTAATAATAAATGGGAACTAAGAAAACCAATTGAGTAAAACAACTAGCAATACTAGACTCATAGCAAGATTAGATATAAAAGGTCCTAATCTGATAAAAGGTATTCATTTAGAGGGCTTGAGAGTAATAGGTGATCCTAATATATATGCAAAAAAATATTATCAATCAGGTATTGATGAGATTATTTATATGGATACGGTAGCTAGTTTATATGGTAGAAATAATTTAAGCGATATTGTCAAAAAAACAGTAAAAGATGTTTATGTACCAATAACAGTTGGTGGCGGCATTAGATCAATTGATGATGTTAAATATTTGTTAAGATGCGGAGCAGAGAAAGTTGCTATAAATACAGCTGCTACAAAAAATCCTGAATTAATTAAAGAGGTTTCAAGAAAGTTTGGTTCACAATGTATGGTTTTATCTATAGAAGCTAAAAAGAGTGGTGATAGTTGGGAAGTCTACACAGAAAATGGCAGACAAAAAACAGGACTTGATGTTATGGATTGGGTAAAAACTGGGGAAACTCAAGAAGCTGGAGAAATATTATTAACGTCCGTTGATTTTGAGGGAACAAAGAGGGGTTTTGATTTTGATTTGATAAAAAAAGTTTCAGAATCAGTGTCTATACCTGTTATAGCTAGTGGCGGCATGGGTAATTTAGAACATCTTGGTAAAGTAATAGAAGAATCTTCAGCAGATGCTGTAGCTATGGCAGATATTTTACATTATGATCGCTCAACAATTGAAGATATTAGAAGTTATTGCTTAAATAATAATTTTAATGTTAGAGAGTATGAAGAAAGTTAGCATAATTGATTATGGATTATGTAATCTATTCAATGTAAGTAACGCGCTAGAACATTTAGGTGCAGATGCTGAAATTATAGAGAGTCCAGACGATATCAAGAAAGCAACACATATTATTCTTCCAGGTGTTGGGGCTTTTAAGAATGGCATGAGGGGTTTAGCAATAAGGAATCTTATTGAACCTATCAAAGAACACATTCATAACGAAAAACCTTTTCTTGGAATATGCTTAGGTATGCAGATGATGATGTCAAAAAGTTTTGAGTTTGGTGAAATTGAAGGGTTAGGAATCATCAATGGAGATGTAATTAAAATTCCACTATCGAATTCAGCAAATATAAAACATAAAATACCTCATATCGGCTGGAACAGAATAATTTATAAAGAAGATAGGTTATTAACTCAACAAAATAATAAATCATCAATGTATTTTGTTCATTCTTATAAGGCAGAGTGTAAAAATGAAGAAAATGTCATAGCACATACGCTCTATAATGATGTTAAAATAACAGCAATCATAAAATCAAAAAACGCATACGGATGTCAATTTCATCCAGAAAAAAGTGGGAAGCATGGATTACGTTTGCTCAATGAATTTATCAAACTATAAAAGGAGAGGACTATGGGTAAAATAATTAAAGTTTCAGATGAAATATTTGATAAACAGTTAGAGCAGTTGCCTAAAGAAGTTACTTTTTGTAAAAAATGTGTTATTTCAAACCAACGTCCGAGAATAAGATGGGGTTTGAAAGAAGATGGTGTCTGTTCTGCTTGTGATTATGCTTATGAGAAAGATAATGAAATTGACTGGGATGAAAGAGAGAGACAGTTACAGAAAGTTTGCGATGAACATAGATCTGCTAACGGTTCTTGGGATGTAATAGTACCAAGTTCAGGTGGGAAAGATAGCGGTATGGTTGCTCATAAGCTAAAATATAAGTATGGAATGCACCCTTTAACCATAACCTGGGCACCTTTTATATACACAGAAATTGGATGGAAGAATTTTATAGCACTTAAAGATAAGGGTTTTGATAACATACTCGTTCATCCAGATGGTATTTTACACAGAAAATTATCACTTCTAGCATTTGATCTTCATGGCGACGCATGGGATCCGTTTGGTTATGGACAACAGTATTTAGCGTATCACTTGTCTGTCAAATATAATATACCGTTAATCTTCTTTGGAGAAAATGGTGAAATAGAGTATGGAGGTGAAGACAAACATAAAAATATGGTAGAGGCCCCTATGGAAGACTGGGAAGAAATATTTTATAAAGGAAGCAGTGCTCAAAAACTTGTAGATGCTGGATTAAAACGAAATATTTTCACAAAAGAAGAAATTGCTTCATCATCTTTTGATTTTTACCAGCCACCCAGAAAAGAGGATTTACAACGCGTAGGCTCGAGAGGTCATTGGATGTCATATTATGAAAGGTGGACCCCTCAATGGAATTATTATTATGCTGTTGAAAATACTGGATTTATAGCTAATGATGACAGATCAGAAGGTACATATCAGAAATATGGAAGTATTGATGATAGATTAGATGGTTTTCATTGGTGGATGGCATATATGAAATTTGGTATCTGTAGAACAACATACGATGCTGCACATGAAATTAGAGATGGACATATAAACCGAGATGAAGCAGTTGCTTTAGTCCATAAATATGACGGAGAATTTCCTCAAAAATACTGGAAAGAATTCTTAGATTATCTTGATATTACTGAAAAAGAATTTTGGTATGTAGCGGATAAATATCGTAGTAGACATATATGGGAGCCGACTGGAGCAAAATTTGCTGGCTATTCTCCAGAAGCACAATATAAATTATGGAAATTAAAATATCTTGTTGATTATTAATGCCTAAGACTAATGCATTGTATGGATATGGAGGTTTTGGTAGAGAGGTAATGCCAATTCTAAAAAACCTATACCCTGATGATAGAAATATTTTTGTAGTACATAAAGAATTTATGCCTGAGCAGTCAAGTATCAATTCAATAGAAATAATAAGCTTTGAAGATTTCTTAGATATACCAAATCATGAAAAAAATATTACTATAACAATTGCTGATCCAATTAAGAGATCTGCTTTGTCAAAAGAAATAGACAGTCACAAGATAACAAGAAAAACTATATTTTCTAAAAATTCATTGATTATGGATAATATAGAGATTTCAGATGGGGCAATTATTTGTCCTTTTGTAACTCTAACTTCAAATATTAGAATAGGTGAAAATTTCCAGGCAAATCTTTATAGTTACCTAGCTCATGATTGTATAGTTGGTAACAATGTAACTTTTGCACCTTCAGTTAAGTGTAATGGGAATGTAATTATTGAAGATAATGTCTATATAGGTACAGGAGCGATTATAAAACAAGGAAAGCCTGATAAGCCACTGATTATAAGAAAAAATGCCATTATATCTGCTGGATCATATGTTACAAAAAATGTAGATGAATCTACAACAGTTTTTGGTAATCCTGCAAAAAAACTATCAAAAGATTCTATAAAAAAATGAATTATATTAAAAATAAAACAACATCTATCCATGAAATAGAAATAGGTATGACTGCTTCTGTTAAAAAATTAATTGAATTTAAAGATGTAAAAAAATTTTCAGATCTCTCTGGTGACACAAACCCGATACATATTGATAAAGAATATGCAGCAAAATCAAGATATAAGAAAAATATTGCGCATGGTTTACTATCATCATCATTTTTCTCAGGAATATTTGGAACAAAATTACCTGGGGTAGGTTCTATATATACATATCAATCACTTTACTTTAAACGTCCAATTTATATTGGTGATGAGGTTGAGGCAACAGTCATAGTTATAGATATTGATGTTGATAGAAAAAAGATCAAATTTACAACTCAATGCAAAGTTAATTCTAAAGTATGTATAGATGGTGAAGCAGAAATAATTATTTTATGAATATATTCCAACTTACAAAGAAGATAGTTAATACTAACAAAGATCAAATATATAATATTTTTTCTAGCGAGGCTTTGCTTAGAGTAGTAGCATGGTACGTTACTCCTATTTTTTATTATCTAAGACTCTCACCGAACTCGATTTCTGTAATAGCTTTAATGACTGGTTTGTACGGATCTTTGTTAATTTTTCAAAATGGAGCTGACTATATCAGCAATGGAGTTATCTTCTTTATCCTATCAGTTATTATAGATCATTGTGATGGTAATATTGCTAGATTGAAAAATATTCCAACATTTTTTGGAAGATTTATGGATGGGTTATTTGATATTATAGTTATAGGAATTTTTCAGTGTTCACTGTTCTATGTTTTTGTTTTTGACATTAATTCTAACTTATTATTCTTAACAATAAATAATAACGTATTATCAATTATGATTATAATAAGTATATTCTCTACACCTATACAACACCTTATCTATGATAGGTATTCTGCGTATACTAGGTGGATTAAAGAAGATCATTCATTGACTATCCAGCCTACTTTAAGAAGAGAAATATCTTTTACTTATATAGACGCTATTAATGATATTCAGCTTATTATTCTTATTATTATGCCTTTCTACTTAGACTTGATGATAATATATTTTGCAATTAATTTATTGGCATCGTTTTATATAACCCTTCTTCATTTATATTTCTCTAAAAAATATATGAGTACATTTGCAGAGAGTCATAGACAAAAAGATATTAAGAGACAATGAGATATAAAACCATTTATATTGCCGGTATCAATAGAAGCGGCGGCTCACTCTTATCGAGGTTATTCGATGGGCATCCTGATATATTAAGTTATCCTACAGAATTAGGATTTCCCATTGATAATAATTTTTATGAAATTACTGATTCTTATTCCGGGATACCTCAGACGATTCCAGATATTAATTTTAATAAGAACAATGATTTTTACTCAATACTAGATATACCAAAACAAAAACATGAGTATTCTACTACATGGGGAAAAGAAACTGCTGATCCATTAGGAGTCAGAGATAATTATCTTGAAAAAAACTTTTATGGGAACGTTGAGGCACATTTTGATTATAATGAATTTGCTGGAATATTTGATAAATTAGCTGAAAAAGCTAAATCTATTGAAGATTTATACAATGCAAGACATCACGCATATTTTACCGCATGGGATAATGGTAAGCACATAAAGGATCAGTCTACAGTGGTTATGCAAGATAGCGGCGGTATTTATTTAACTAATATCGATAAGTTCTTTAATGAATTTCATCAATCCGTATTAATTTACCCCTTAAGAGATTTAATGGGATATGTTGCTGCAGAAAAAGTACGGTACGCGAGAAGATTTTTTGGTTCAAGACGATTTGCATTTCCTCAACTTCCAAATTATTTTGTTAAACAATTTAATCATTATGATATTAATGCGCAAATAAAAGGATGGTTATGCGCACTAACAAGAGTAAGGATTCTACAAGAACAATACGGGCTTAATCAACGATTTTTAGTTTATAGTCATAATATTTTAACTTCATATCCAAAAGAAACAATGAAACGATTATCAGAATTATGTGACCTCCGATATACAGAAGATTTACTCAGACCGACAATTGGTAATAAAAATTGGTTAGGAAACTCACATTATGGTCCTACTGAAGGCATATCCAATAAAATATCAACTAATTATCCAAAAGTTTTAACTAAGAATGAAATATCTATTATAAAATCTTTTTCAGATAATATCGATACGTATTTATCAGAACAAAAAACTCCTGTAGATTTATTATCTATACCTCAAAAATATTTGTATGAGTACAAGCGACAAAAAAAATATTTTAATGAGATCGAAAAACTGAGTCTTTATTATGCCTTATCTAATGCTACAAAAAGACGCTATCATATTAAGCAAGTACCTTATTATTCTTTTTTTGCAATTATTTATTCTATTTTTGTGCGTATAATTCATATTCCAAGAATGTTTAAACTTAAATACTTTAAAGGAAAAGGCAAACAAAACTATACATAAAAATGACAAAATTATTTATAACTTTAGGCCCATCTACACTTAACAAAAAATTTCTATCATCTGTAGATTGTAATAATATAAAATTGTTGCGAATAAATCTTTCACATACTAATATCAATGAACTCCCTAAGATTGTGAAGTTTATAAGACAGTATTCTAAAACTCCAATATGTTTAGATAGTGAAGGTGCGCAAATACGAACATCAAAATTATCCGGGGGAACAAAAAAACTCGTTACTAATAAAATAATAAAAATAAATAAAAGTAATAATATTAATAATAATATTACTTTGGTCCCAGAAAATATTTATAGAAATTTGAAAATAAACGATATATTGTCAATAGACTTTAATAGTGTAGTTGTACAAATTATCAAGGAAACCGGGAGATATTTTGAATGTAGAGTAATACAGGGTGGAACTATAGGCTCAAATAAAAGTATCTCACTGAATAGAGATATCAAAATCCCTCCATTTACAGATAAGGATATTAAGGCATTCTTAATAGGAGAAAAATTAATGATAAAGAATTACGCACTATCTTTTACATCAAAAGCTTCAGATGTTATTAAACTAAGAAAATTATTCAAGAATAAAATCACAATAACTTCCAAGATTGAATCAAAAAAAGGTCTAAGAAATTTACAAGAAATTCTAAAAGAAGCTGACAATATACTTATTGACAGAGGAGATCTCTCAAAAGAAATACCTCTTCATGTAATACCAAGGAAACAAAAAGAAATTATCTCTGAAGCAATAAAAGCAAACACTCCAGTATATGTCGCTACTAACTTATTAGAGTCAATGGTTACTCGAATGGAACCAACAAGAGCAGAAGTTAACGATGTATATAATACGCTTATTGATGGTGCAACTGGGCTTGTTTTAGCAGCAGAGACAGCTATTGGAAAATATCCTCAAAAATGTATAGAGATGATAATAAGAATCTCTAAAACACTAAAAAATTCTAAAAAATAAAATGTCTAAAATAATTTGGTTTACAGGTATGTCCGGATCTGGGAAAAGTTATTATTCAGATTGCATTAAAGAGATTCTTAAAAATGAAAATCTTAAAATAAACGTGATTGACGGCGACGTAATCAGAGATAAATATAAGATTCCTGTAGGATTTAGTTTTGATGAGATTTGTAAAAATAATAAAAATATTGCCAACATCTGTAAAGAAGAATATAAAAATTCTGATATCACTATTGTGTCAGTTATAACTCCATATGAATCAATAAGAAAAGAAATTAAAAAAATATTTAAAAAAGATTTATTTTATATTTATGTATATGCAGATTTAGAGTCTTTAAAAAATAGAGATACCAAGGGATTATATAAGAAAGCTGATATGGGACTAATTGACGATATGATAGGTTATTCAGAAAAATCACTATATGAAGAACCACAGAATGTAGATCTGAAACTTAATACATCATCTAATATTCAACCGAAACAAAATATAGAACTACTATCTAATTTTATCTATTCAAAGGTTTTATGACTAAACTTAAATTCATATCAGATCAAGAAGATATTTATTTTCAAAAAAATATAATCTATATTACATTTTCTAAAACAACTTATTTAAAAAACCAACACAGTTCTAACTTGGTATATTTTTTTGATATTCCTCATAATATTAATGAGAAAGAAATCAATTCATGCATAGAACGAAACTTATTTTTTGAATCAAAGGATAGTTTCAATGAATTTTATCCTTTAGTATTTAAATATATATACAAATACTTTCTTACTTATACACAATTTTACAATAGGTTAGAATCTTTGATTTTTAAATATAAAGAAATATCTAGTATTGAATATTCTAAAAACATATCTTTTATCTTTAATTATGCTGTTTCAGCGATATGCAAACGCTATGAGAAAGTAAATTCTCCAATAAATGAAGAGTTTCATGGATTTAGTTATAGACATAATGACGAGATGTTGTCTGATATCCCATTTATAATTGATAATAATAATTTTTATCTATTATTCTATGCGTTATATTTAAGGATTATTAATCATAAGATATTTATTTTGCCATCATCATTTATAACAAATGTCCCGAAACACACAAACATCCTAAAATCTTCAATATTTTCTATACATAATCGATTTAAAAAACTATTAGGACTGGTCGGTGATACTAAATATCCTTTGGGTTTAACTAGACTAAACTTCTCAAAAAACTGCAAAAAAACTCGTAGACTAGATAAAACAATCTGGAGAGATTATAGAGAGGATGAGAGGGATATAATCGAACAATTGATAAACACATTCTTCAATCAATTCTCAAATAATTATTTAAATAATTTAAAATTAAAGATTCAAAAATTTTTACGGTGGTCAAATACTAAATGCGTCATCTTGGATGAAACAATAGATGCTTATAGAAGACTTATATCATCTGCATGTGAGAATGAAAAAGTTGAAATAGAATATATGCCTCATGGAATTATTTCAGAGCAACTGCAGTTTTCATATACCGAAAATAAAGATTATAATAATCAATATATACCGAAAACACTTGCATGGAATGTTTATTCATCACAATATCTAGAAAGAATGAAATTAAAATCCTCTCCAATATCTTTTCCGATAAACATCTCTTCACATAAAAAGAACGATTCAGGAGATATATTAGTTTTACTAAGCTACGGTGATAGAATAAATCTAAATCAATTTGAGGAAGATATAATAAAGATATTAAGTATAACTAACTACAAAAAAAGTAAAATAGATTGGAAAATTCATCATAATATTTTTAATGATTCAAATAAAACAATGAATATACAGAAGAGAAACATTGAGAAACAGTTTGGGATAAAATTAAACTTTATAGATCATACCATTAAACCTTCAAGTATTATGAAAAATTATGATTTATTAATTTTCACTACTTACACAACTGGTATATATGAAGCATCATTGCTCAGTGTTCCATTTATAATTTATAGTAATGAAAATGAAGAGTGCCATGGAATTAATATAGAATCAATGCCAATTGCAAAAAACGACAATGATTTTATAAATCTGATGAAACAAGAAAATAATGATTATTTATTAAAAATTAAAAAATCACTCACTGAAAATATCTCTTTAAATAAATATTTAACGAAAAAATACGCATAGAAAATGACACTACAGCCTATCTTTGATTATAAGATCTTATTCAAATCTCTTTTGAATAGGAAGTCATCTGATAATAGAGTTTTAATAAAATCAGGAAGATTGGCATTTAATTATATAATTTCAGCTATTAAAGAAAAAACTATAGTTAATAATGTACTATTACCTAATTTGATTTGTGACGAAGTAGTTGATGTTGTTAGAAGTCATAATATTCAGATTAAATATTATAATATTGATAATTGTCTAAATTATAACATGAATGAAATTGAGAGATTATCAATAAATCAAAATAATATAATTGTGTTCGTTAACTATTTTGGTTTCGTACAGCATCATTCTATTTCAGAGAGAATAAAAAATAACTTTATTATTGAAGATAATGCGCATGTATTAAAAAATACAAAAAATCACACAATTAATACTGACATGGATTACTCTTTTACTAGTCTGAGAAAACTACTACCGGTACTCAGTGGCGCAGAAATTTACTCTAATAAACATAGATTGCAATTTAAACCACCAGTAAGATTTCCGGATCTTGGAGAAATTAAATATTCACTAAGAGGCTTAAAGAAATCAAGAGGTGGAACAAGTAAAATGGGACATTCAGCATCTAATATAAATTATGAGCCTTCATCCATCGATGCATTTTCAAAAAACATAATTCATAATTACAGTTTTGATTATGGTGACATTACAAATAAAAGAAGAAAAAATTTTATGTTCTGGGAAAATTATTTATCAAGTCACGATGTAAGATTTTTTAAAACTATTGAAAATAAACCGGAGATTTGCCCTTACGCTTTTCCTTGTTATGTTGATGATAAAATAAAAAAAGAAAAATGGATCAAGTGGGGAAGGATGCACAACATTACTGTTATTGAGTGGCCTAAATATCATAAAACAACACTTGATTTAGTCCCAAATAACTTTTTAAGGCATATCTTATTGTTCCCCGTTAATCATCAATTTGATTTACATAAGATTATTGGTTAATATTTCATGATAACATATTAAAAATGAAAGAATTTTTATTAAATCTAACAAGACTCCAAAAGAGACTTCTGCTTATAACAGTGGATGCAGTTACAATAAGTCTCGCTTTATGGCTATCTTTATCTATAAGACAAGATAGTTTTTTTAACTTTTCCAATGGTTACGAATTAACAGACGCAACACCTGTAAATTTATACTCAATACTTTTATTAGCAAACATTACTATAATCTCAAGCCTTATATTATTTCGATTGTACAGATCGATAACCCGATATATAAGTATAGAAACGTACGTTAAAATTACAAAAGCATCGATAATTGGTACAGGCTTATGGGCCTTAATTATTTATGGCTTACATCTACCATTTCCACGTTCAGTATTTATAATCTTCTTCATTATTTCTACATCGCTATTATTTTTCACAAGATATACAGCAAGATCTTTTTTGACACGACAAAAAGCAAATGCAAGACATGCTGTTTTGATTTATGGAACTTCACAAGAGGCAATAGAAATAAATAATATTCTCAAAAGTAGTCAGAGTATTCTTAGCAAAGGTTTTATAAGTAATGATAATGATGATACGAAAACAATGATTGCAGAATTACCTGTTTATACGCTTAAGGATATTGAAAAAGTTATATCTAAGAAGAACATTCGTGAAATACTAATTACATATTCTGATCAATCAAAAAATAAACTAAAAATGATTGTTAAGGAATTAGACAAATATCATGAAATTATTAGGAAACTACCAAATATAAAAGATTTAGCAACCGGTACAATTAAATTATCTCAAATTCAAAAAATTGATATAGATGATCTTTTAGGGAGAGATACTATTAAACCTAACCAATATCTATTAGAGGCTTGTATACAAAACAAAGCTGTCCTTGTCACTGGTGCGGGTGGATCAATTGGTTCTGAGCTATGCAGACAAATTATCTGTCTTAACCCAAAAAAAATTATTCTGTTAGAACAATCTGAGTATTTTCTATATGAAATTGAAAGAGAAATATATGATATCAAATCGAGTGCAAAGTTAAACGTGGATATTTCAACCTATATGGGGTCTGTTGGCGATGAGAGTTTGATTAAGCATGTTTTTAGAAATGAAAATGTCGATACTGTATATCATGCTGCTGCTAATAAACATGTTCCTCTTGTAGAACATAATCCCTTGTCAGCAATAAAAAATAATATCCTTGGTACAAATACTGTTGCAACAGCTGCATATAAGCATAATGTTGAGAATTTTGTATTAATTTCAAGCGATAAAGCAGTCCGTCCAACTAATATTATGGGAGCTACTAAAA
>MDSY01139967.1_pt1 | contig 11824 bp, 11 predicted proteins | sample 811131 | NCBI WGS metagenome assembly MDSY01 (sample SAMN05326643, study PRJNA326480) | marine metagenome | isolation source: seawater | place: Atlantic Ocean: South West | collected 2010
AATAAAACATATTTGGCAAAAAGATGATGGGTTTCAAAAAACAAGAATTCTTAATAAATCCATTGCTAAAGCCAATGGAGACTATATCATTCAAATTGATGGTGACATAATCATTCATACTCACTTTATAAAGGATCATATCCAAATGGCAAAAAAAGGTTTATTTATACATGGAAGCAGAGCATATTTAAATGATTCAAATACAAAAAAGCAATAAAAAATTCAATAATTAAATTTTCATTTTTTAGTTTTGGAATAACAAATCGCTTTAACAGTTTGCATTCTTCATTTTTATCTAAACTTTTAAGCAATAAAAACAAAAGCCTAAAAGGAACAAGAGGTTGTAACTTCTCTTTCTGGAAAGAAGATTTTATTTCAGTAAATGGTTATAATGAAGATATGAATGGATGGGGCAAAGAAGACACTGAACTTTCAGTTAGATTAATGAATAGTGGATTACAAAAATTGAAATTGAAATGCTTAACTGTTTGTTATCATTTAAATCATAAAATATCATCAAAGAAAGGTTATAACATTAACAATAATATATTAAAACTAGTTATTGAAAAAAAAAAAGTATTTTGTTCTAATGGAATAAACAAACATGCAAACTGAAATAGATAAAGCTTTAACAATATTAAAACAGGGTGGAATAATCCTATATCCAACCGACACTATTTGGGGAATAGGTTGCGATTCCTCAAATAGTAATGCAATAGCAAAAATATTTAAACTTAAAAATCGAGCAGATAACAAATCTCTCATTTCATTAGTAGCCAGTAAAGAACAACTTAAATCTATTACTGGAAATATTCCTAATTTGGATATTACATCGAGCCCAACAACTATTGTATACCATAAGACAAAAGGACTAAACCAAAAATTATTATCAGAAAATGGTTCGGCAGCAATCCGTATAGTTCAAGATAAGTTTTGTAAAAAACTTATTCTATCATTTGGGAAAGCAATTGTTTCTACTTCTGCAAACATTAGTGGAGAAATGGCACCGAAACAATTTTCAGAAATTTCAGAAGAAATAAAAAAAAATGTTGATTATATCGTAAATTTGCGCTTAAATGAACTAATGTCTACTCCTTCATCCATATTAATAATAAATGAAGATAATAGCATTACAAAAATTAGATAGTGAATTACGCTTCTGCATTAAATAACCCAATTTTTAAAACCATACAAAAGGCAAGTGATGATTTAAATTACCCAACCTATGTAGTTGGTGGATGGGTAAGAGATTTATTACTAGACAGAAAACAAGAGAAAACAGATATTGATTTTGTTTGTATTGGAAGCGGAATAAAACTAGCAGAAAAAGTAAGTTCCTTGCTAGCTAGTAAAGCTACTTTTAAAGTGTTTAAAAACTTTGGCACTGCTATGATTCATTATAAGGGTGAAGATTATGAATTTGTAGGTGCTCGAAAAGAATCCTATCGTTCAGATTCCCGCAAGCCAATAGTTGAAAATGGCACTTTAGAAGATGATCAGAACAGAAGAGACTTTACTATTAATGCAATGGCAATTCAAATAAATTCAAGAAGTTATGGTAAATTAATTGATCCTTTTAACGGAAAAGAAGATTTAAAAAATAAAATTATTCGCACACCATTAAATCCTGAAATAACTTATTCTGATGACCCATTAAGAATGATGAGAGCAGTACGTTTTGCCACTCAATTAAATTTTACAATAGAAGAACAATCATTAAAATCAATTACGGATAATGCTGAACGCCTAAGTATAATTTCTCAAGAAAGAATTACTGAAGAACTTAATAAAATTATAATAAGTGCTATTCCTTCAAATGGGTTTAAATTATTGTTTAACACTCAATTACTCCATCAGTTCTTTCCTTTAATGTGTAAGTTGCAAGGAGTAGAATTTATAGGAAAGCACGGGCATAAAGATAATTTTTATCACACTCTTGAAGTACTGGACAACATTAGCAAAAATACTAACAATATTTGGTTAAGATGGGCAGCAATACTGCACGATATTGCAAAACCACAAACAAAAAAATATGAAGAAGGACATGGATGGACCTTCCACGCGCATGAATTTATTGGAGGGAAATTGGTACCTAAAATTTTTAGACAATTAAAGCTACCACTTAACGAAAAAATGAAGTATGTGCAAAAATTAGTATCTCTTCATCTGCGACCAATCATCTTAGCAAAAGATATAGTTACCGATTCCGCAATAAGGAGATTACTCTTTGATGCAGCTGATGATATAGATGATTTAATGACACTATGTGATGCAGATATTACTTCAAAAAATGAAAAGAAAGTAAAAAAGTATCTAAAAAACTTTCAGCTAGTAAGAAAAAAACTAAAAGAGGTAGAAGAAAAAGATCACATACGAAACTTTCAACCTCCTGTTGATGGTAAAGAAATAATGGATTTATTTTCAATTCAAGCAGGGCGAGAGATTGGAATCCTGAAAAATGCAATAAAAGATGCAATACTTGAAGGAACTGTTAAAAATGATAAAAAAGAAGCATTAGCATTCATCATAAAAAAAGCCAAAGAATTAAACTTACAACCAGCAAAATGAAAAGCATAATACAAATACATTTAGAATATAAGAAAGATGTAGTTCGTGATATTGAAATTAACTCTATTAGTAACTTAGAAGAGCTACACCATGCTATTGTTAAAGCTTTTGAGCTTGATGAAAATGAGCTAGCTTCATTTTACATTACTAATGATGAATTTGAATTATTACAAGAAATCCCTCTTTTTAGAGTAGAGGATAAAGACAATTCTATGCTTGGGATGTCTGATATTATTCTTTCTTCTATTTTAAAAGAAGAAGGTGCTCAATTACTTTATATTTATGATTTCATGAAAATGTGGCGATTCTTAATTACGCTTAATGAAATAAATGAAGATAAAATAACTAATTCAAAATGTATTAATTCATTAGGAATTATGCCAGAAGATGCACCTGAAATTAGCTTTAAAGCTGAGAAAAAATTTGACCCTTTTGGTGAAGCTTTTGATGAATTTAACGAATATGAAGAAGAATACTAAGAAAATAATTTTAATTGTTGGCCCTACAGCAATTGGGAAAACAGCACTTAGTATTGAACTTGCAAATGCATTAAATACTGAAATAATTTCATGCGACTCAAGGCAATTTTATAAAGAATTAAAAATTGGTGCTGCGCCACCAAACTCTGAAGATCTAGCAGCAGCAAAACACCATTTTATTCATCATTTATCAGTAACAGATGACTATAATGCTGGAGAATTTGAAATAAATGCAATTGCAAAAATAAAAGATCTTCATAAAACAAAAGATACTATTATTGTTGTAGGTGGTTCAGGATTATATGTTGATGCAATTTGTAAAGGATTTGATAAAATGCCTGAAATTCCTAATCAAATAAGAAAACACCTTAATTCAAAGTTAATTGAAAAAGGATTAGTTTGGCTAAAAGAAGAAGTTAAAAAATCAGACCCTAAATTCTATGATACTTGTGATCAACAAAACCCTCAACGCCTATTAAGAGCGTTAGAAGTATTTATAGCTACAGGCCAACCCTTTTCTTCTTTCAAATCAATAAAACCAAAACAACGTCCATTTGAAATTATTAAAATTGGTTTGACAACTGAAAGAGAAATACTATACAAAAGAATAAATAAACGTGTAGATAAAATGCTTGAAAATGGACTACTTGAAGAAGTGGAATTACTTATCCCTTTTCAGCAGAGAAATGCATTGCAAACTGTTGGCTACAAAGAAATATTTGCTTTTTACAATAATGATTGTACTCTTGAAAAATCAGTAGAGTATATTAAGCGAAATACAAGAAGGTTTGCAAAGCGTCAGCTTACTTGGTTCCGAAAAGATAAAAAGACAAAATGGTTTGAACCCCATAACATAAATGAGATAAAAACGTTTATCGGATTATAGTCACACTTCCTTTTATTGCATCAAAATTATGTCCAACATCAATATGATAAAAATATACGCCCTCAGGAACATCATTTCCATTTTTATTCTTACCATCCCAAGGGGAATCGTAACCAAAAGATTTGAAAATCAATCTACCATATCTACCATATATTCTTATTTCAGAATCACTGTACAAGAAAGTATTTTCTAGATTCCAATTATCATTTATATTATCTCCATTAGGTGTAAAAACATTTGGAACACAATCAGCACTTATAGTTGCGATTACAAAAGAAGTATCCTCAATACAAGCATTATTATCCATTATAGCAACAGTATAATTTCCTGGACTTAAACTCAAGTTAATTGAATTTTCTGTACTTCCATTAGACCAAGAATAAGTATAGGGAGCAGTACCTCCAGCTGGAGTTGCAGTAATATTAACATCTAAATTTTCTAAATTACATTCAATAATAAACTCACTAGGATCTAAAGAAACAAGTAAAGGATCAATATCAAAATCAGCTCGAACAACACAACCATCATTATCTGTCACTTCAACCCAATGTGATCCAGAACAAATATTAGTATGGCCCGAAATCTCACCATTATCCCAAAAATAACTGTAGGGAGGATTTCCCCACAGTTCAGAATCTGATAAAACAGTGGTTGTTGTTTCATCAACAATACCATTGGGTAAGTAAAAAGTAGCTATTAACGTATCCTTAACTGAGCAATTAGTTATGTTATCATTAGTGGTAACAAAATAAGTACCTTCACATAAATTGGATGTTAATGAATCTATACTCAGAACACTACCCAAAACATCAACCCATTCATAAGAAAACGGTCCTCCTGTAGAAGTAAAGTCTACTTCAACTAAACCAATATGAGTTATACTATCATAAATTACAGATGTAACTAATTCAAAAGGATTAAAAAATACAGTATCAGTTAGGGTATTTTCGCATGAATCAGAAACAATTACCCAACATATACTATCCTGAATATTAACTATCATAGAATCAATATCTCCTGTACTCCACAAATACGTATAAGGAGGAACTCCTCCATCAATAATAACAAATGCACTAGCTCCTAAATTACAGATAGTATCTACTAATATAAACTCCACAATCTTAAATGTATCAGGTTGGGTTATCAAGACTGAATCCACTAACAAACAACCATTATTATCCTCAATAAATACTGAAGAATATCCAGCTCCTATTGATGTAATATTTGTTGAATCTAAATTAGACCACAAAATTGAATATGAACTATCATAATTTACAACATCTGCCACTACTGAAGTAATTCCATTAAAACAATCTAATAAAGGAAAGTAGTTAATAAACTCTACTGAAAGCTGATTTGGATTTGAAATTTCAATTGTATCAAGAAGTTCGCATTGGTTTGAATCAATAACTGAATAGAAATAAATACCTGAACTAAGATTATTAATTGTATCAGTAAGTAAGCTATTCTGCCAATAGATTTCATAAGGCATTATACCACCGGAGTAAGCTAAAATGACAGAAGCATTACTATCATTATAACAAGCTAGTTGAGTAATTAATACATTTGATTCTAACTTTAAAGGTTCTAAAACACTGATAGTATCAACAAACTCACACCCCAAAGAGTCAGAAATAAGGATCGTGTAATCTCCAGATAATAAATTATTTAAACTAATTCCAGAATACAAATACGGTTTAATCCCTCCATAAATGGAATCAATATGTATAAATCCTGTACTATCTCCGTAACAACTTACATCACCTATATTAAAATCTATTTCAATATTAAACAAACTGGTAAATTGAAAGTCAAATGTATCTAGACAGTTATGTAAAGAATTAACAATAACATATTGATAATTTCCATTAGTTGCATAAATAGAATCATTATTTGATTCTATCCAGCTGTAAGTAATAGGCAATAGACCACCAGCAATACTATCAATACTTATCCAAACACTATCAGATGAACAAATCAATGTGTCTGCAGAAATATAAATCTGATAAGGAAGCGGTTGATTTATTAAAAATGTCGTATCAAACAAACACCCAGCAGAATCTAAAACAAATAAGTGATAGACTGCACTTGGCAAGCTATCTATCCTTATTGAATCATAGTATAATGAGTTCATAGAAGGATTTATTGTAAGATGAAAAAATTGGGATGAATATCCACTAGTATCACTATAAGAAATAGTATCTGAATTCGAAACTAGATAATAAAAATATGGATTTAATAAATCAAACTTGTAGCCTCCATTAAAAGAAAACGAAATAGATCCTGATGTTGATTGATAACAACTCGCATCAATTATATTTAAATCAAAAATTTCTAGTTTACTAGGCGGGGCAACTTTAATAATTTCTGAAGTATCTGAACAACCTATTGAATCATGAACAACCAAGTAATAATAAGACTGATATAAACTATCAATAAAATCAGAAGAATCAGAAAATAATATTGAATTTATAACTGTGTCAACAAAAGAATACCATTGATATTGAAAGTACCCTCCACTTGTTAAAACTGTATCTTGGGAAAAAGGTATACCTCCATTTATATATGAATTAATTAAACCCGAGTTGTTATTACATATAATTAAATCTTGTTCTAATAAAACTAATAACTTACATCCAACGTTATAAAATCTAACCTCAACTAATGAATCTAAAATGTTAACAATTTCTAATTTATATTCCCCACAAACTTCAGTAATTAAAGAATCTGAATCAAGGAGATTATTATTAATAACAATTAGTTGATTAGAATTGTCTATCTGAACCCATAAAGAATCGTTATAAAAATACCATTTACTGAAATTTGTTTGCAAAATAGAATCAATGTCTGTATAAATAGATCCATTATGATTACAATTAATGTTAACTACAGAGTCATTTGGAATAATCGCAAAAACAGTATTATATAAAAGTAAAGAAAGTAAGGTTGAAAATATTATTTTCAAATTAAAATATAAATTTATATGTTTAATGCTAAAATACAGTTTTTGTATCATTAATAAAAATATTCACTCACAATACACTAATCCCTCATCCTACTGAATTTATTAAAATCTATTTCTAATCCTGATTCAGCTAAATAAGTATTTTTAAAAACCTCTTTAGATTCAATAAGCAGCTCATCAAGATTCCTGTACCTTTGTGAAAAATGACCAATTAATAAGTTTTTAACTGATGATTTTTTAGCAATCGTAGCTGCCTCAAAAGTTGTTGAATGTCCTGTCTCTATTGCTCTGCTTGTCAATTCTTTTTTAAAAGTAGCCTCATGATATAATAAATCAATTCCCTTAATCTTTTCAATCAAAGATTCATTGTAAGCAGTATCTGTACAAAAAGCATATGAATGAGCTGATGTATTTTCAGTTGTAATTTCTCTATTCTTAATAATTTCACCACTATCTGCAATCCAATCTGCTCCTTCTTTAATTCCATTATATTTATCAAATGGAATATTATATTTTTCGATTCTATCTTTAAGGATACTTCTTTTTCTCTTTTTCTCTATAAATAAAAATCCTGAACAGCTGATAGTATGATTAAGAATTATATTCGAAATACTAATTTTCTCATCCTCAAAAAGCACATGTTCATTATTTTCAGAAATAGGATGAAAAAATAAAGGATAATTAAGTTCAGTATTAGTTGCTGCTAATTGCAAGTCAATAATTAATTTTAGTTTCTGATGCGCATAAATATGTAAATCCTTATTTCTACCTAAGAGATGCATACTACTTATTAAGCCAATTAAACCAAAATAATGATCACCATGTAAGTGACTAATAAATATGTGATTTATTCTTTGAAAATTTAACTGATATTTTCTTAACTTAACTTGAGTACCTTCTCCACAATCAATTAAAAAAAACCGCTCATTTGCATTTAATAATTGAGCGGTCGGATGTCTTTCTACTGTAGGTACAGCTGAGTTACAACCTAAAATAGTCAGTTTAAATGACATTAATTCTTAATGATCATTCTTTTAGATATAATTTGCACGCCGTTGTTAATAGAGTATAAGTACATACCACTAGAGTAATTATTAACAAATACTTCAATATCATTTACCCCTCGATTAGCACTTATGTTTCGTTCTTCAATCTTTTCACCTAAATGATTAAAGACTGAAAAAACTACATCTTTATCATTACCTGAAATAAATTGAATTTTAGCAATGTTATTTAATGGATTAGGAAAAATATCTTTCAGATCAAAAGTGTAATCATTATATTGATTAATAAAAGAAGTGGTATTTGTAATCTCCAAATAATAATAATCAATCACATCATCTTGTGTAGTTGTATTAATAATTGGTATACCACTAACATAAGTTGTTGTCTCAAATAGAATAGGATACAAACCAACATCATCCATTGTAGGATTAATATTAGAATATAGAGTGGCACACTTAACGGTTCCACCTGGAAAAGAACAATTAGGAGGATCACAATCATACGAAAAATTATTTGGTAATCCTGAGACAGAAGTTAAATCGATATTATCAACAGTAACAGACAACATACCAGCAATTCCAGTATCTACAACAGTATCACTAGGAACAACTATAGTAATTATCTCATTGTAAGCCTGACCAACTAATGCACTTTTTAAACCTGTAGCACTATCTGGGTAAATACCTGCAATAATAAATTGTGGGTCAGGAATACATTGTGCACTAGCAAAAATTGTTGCAATTGTTAAAGTTAAAGTAAGTAGTGTTTTTTTCATATTTAATTTTTAGTTTATAATTCTAACTGCCTTTCCATTTCATCCATTTCAATATAATCATAAGCTTCCTGAATAGTAGGAACAATAGTCAATTCCTCCTCAAAAGAAAATTCACAAACAATTACAAAAGAACCGTTCATTTTAGAAATTCTATTCGCAAATATAATAAATTTATCTTTAACATTTTCAGCGATTTCAGAGCTCACTCCTCTAAGATCTGCAATAAAGTGTTTAATGTCAGGATTGATTTGTAAATCTGATAAATTATTGTCTTCTCCAAGTTTGAAAACTAATATTGTTTTTAGTAAATTCATTTAAATTTTAGTTTTTAATTTTTCCTGCAAGCAAATACAATACGGCCATCCTTATAGCGACTCCATTTTCTACTTGATCAAGTATAATAGCATGTTTAGAATCTGCAACATTAGAACTTAATTCAACACCTCTATTGATAGGGCCAGGATGCATGATAGTTATTTCTTTTTCTAAACTATCTAGCAAATCAATATTAATTCCATACACCATAGCATATTCTCTTAAAGAAGGAAGGTAATTCACATCTTGTCTTTCCAACTGTATTCTTAATACGTTAGCAACATCACACCATTCTAACGCATCTTTTAATTGAGAAAAATGATTAACCCCTAATGCATCAAGATGTTTTGGCATTAATGAAGAAGGTCCACAAACTCTAACCTCAGCTCCAAGCTTCTGCAAGCAATAGATATTAGATAGCGCAACTCTTGAATGCAGAATATCACCAATAATTACAACTTTTTTTCCTTCAACTACACCATATTTTTCTCTAATAGAGTAGGCATCTAATAAAGCCTGTGTAGGATGCTCGTGAGTTCCGTCTCCTGCATTAATAATTTTTGCATCAATATTTCTAGAAAGAAATACAGATGCGCCAGGACTAGGATGACGCATCACTACGATATCAACTTTCATAGCTAATATATTATTTACCGTATCCAATAATGTCTCTCCTTTAATAAGAGATGAAGAGGCTGAAGAAAAATTAATTACATCAGCAGAAAGTCTTTTCTCAGCTAATTCAAAAGAAAGTTTTGTCCTAGTAGAGTTTTCAAAGAAAAGATTTGCAATCGTAACATCTCTTAATGAAGGTACTTTCTTAATGGGTTGATTAATAATTTTTTTAAAATTATCTGCTGTTTTAAAAATCAAATCTATATCTGATTTTTTAAGGTATCTAATTCCTAATAAATTATTTACTGATAAATTACTCATTAATCAGATTTTACCATTAATATTCTATCTTTTCCATTTAATTCTTCCCATTCTACTATCACTCTTTCAGAATCTATTGCATCTATTGTTCTACCTACATAATTAGGCTGTATAGGTAAATCTCTACTGAACCTTCTATCAATTAAAATAAGAAGCTCAACTGAATTTGGTCTACCAAAAGCCATTAAAGCATCAATTGCTGAACGAATAGACCTGCCAGTAAATAATACATCATCAACTAAGATTACATCCTTCCCTTCAAGCGATAAGTTCATATCCATTATTTCAGGAACAATTGGTTCCTCTTTCCTTCTTAAATCATCTCGGTAGAACGAGATGTCTAAACTTCCTGATTGAAGATTATCTGTATTAAGTATTTTTTTTAATTCTGAGATTATTCTATTACTTAAAAATGTTCCTCTTGGCTGTACACCAACAATAACAGTACTATTGAATTTTCCATGATGCTCAATCAACTGTTGACACAACCTTTGAATAGTAATCTGAATATCCTTTTGATTAAGTATTTGTCTTTCTACAATCATTACATTACAAAACTAGTAAAAAAAAAGCCCCAATTAAGGGGCTTTAAATTAATTATTTACCTTGGTCTAAATCCTTTTTTAGAGCGGCTAAACTATCTAAATCACCTAAAGTTGACTGTTTTTTATCAGTCTCAAGTTTCTTCATTACTTTCTTCGCTGATGAAGCAGATTTTTTTCTTTCTACCTCAAGCTCATCCTTAAAAATTGCAGTATGAGAAACTAAAATCTTTTTGTTCTCTTTTGAAAATTCAAGAATTCTAAAAGACAAAGTCTCGCCAACCTTAATAGATGATCCATCCTCTTTATCAGTATGCCTTTTTGGAGTAAAAGCTTCAACTTCTTCAGAAAGTTCAATTACAGCACCTTTATCAAAAACTTCCTTGACAGTACCTTCATAATCCTCACCTTCTCTGAACTGTTTAGCATACTCATCCCAAGGATTATCATCTAATTGCTTATGCCCTAAACTAATTTTTCTATTAGCTTTATCAATATCTAGTACAACAACATCTAACATTGCATCAACTTGAGTAAACTCAGCAGGATGCTTAATTTTTTTAGTCCATGATAAGTCAGAAATATGCACTAAACCATCTACACCTTCAACTAATTCAACAAATATTCCAAAGTTTGTAAAGTTTCTTACTTTAACACTATGCTTAGAACCTACTGGAAAAGTAGCTGCAATATCAGCCCAAGGATCTGGTGTCATTTGCTTAACTCCTAATGACATTTTTCTTGTCTCTTTATCTAAGGTCAAAATTTGTGCTTTTACGGCATCTCCTTTCTTGTAAAAATCATTTGCACTCCTTAAGTGGGTGGACCATGACATTTCAGATACGTGCAATAAAGCTTCAATTCCTGCTTGTAATTCAACAAAAACACCATAATCAGCAACCACTACTACTTTACCTTCTACTTCATCTCCAACTTTTACATTTTCATCTAAATTCTCCCACGGATGAGTACCTAATTGTTTTAAACCTAACTGAATTCTACTCTTACCTTCATCATAGTCAAGAATTACAACATTAATTGTTTCATCTAGAGATACAATCTCATCAGGATGAGATATTCTTCCCCAAGATAAATCAGTAATATGGATTAATCCATCAATACCCCCTAGGTCAACAAATACTCCATAAGAAGTAATGTTTTTAACTGCACCTTCCAGAACTTGCCCTTTTTCTAATTTAGACATAATTTCTTTAGTCTGAACAGCTAAATCAGCTTCAATCAAAGCTTTATGTGATACAACAACATTTCTAAAAGACTCATTTACTTTTACAACTTTAAATTCCATTTTTTTACCAACATACTCATCATAATCTCTTATTGGCTTAACATCAA
>MDSY01024383.1_pt1 | contig 11821 bp, 5 predicted proteins | sample 811131 | NCBI WGS metagenome assembly MDSY01 (sample SAMN05326643, study PRJNA326480) | marine metagenome | isolation source: seawater | place: Atlantic Ocean: South West | collected 2010
AACAGGACCCAGCAGCAGGCGGCACCCCCGCCCACGTCCCCGTACTCCAAGCCAGCGACGCACGGGGGCGGGTATCACTCCACGCAGGATGAGATGAGGAGCCCCGTGCGCGAGGCCAAGCCAGCGACGGCGGCGCCCAAGCCAGCTTCTCATTCGGCGGTGGCGCCCCACCTGAAGCAGCCCGACTCGCTCTACGGCGGCCCGAACGCGCACCTTCACGCCGCGCCCGGCGCCGCGCCCAGCAACGCCATCGCGCTGCTCGGCGCCGCGCCCGAGGGATGCTACCTGGGACCCTGGCGCGGGGATGAACGCGCGAGGGTTCTCGCGTACGAGGCTTGCCTGCAGGCGTGCCTCGAGGGCAGCCTCGGCACCAACGCGCCGCAGCACAAGGTTGACATGGCGGTCCACTTCCTCGCCGATCGGTGCATGGAGCTGCGCAAGGGCTTCGGCATGGACGGCATCCTCGTCGGGTCCCGGGGCGATACCAAGACGAACGGGAGCGGCATCGTCAGCGAGTTTGACGGCGGCGCCAAGCCCTCGGTCAAATCCCCGAAGAAGTTTGACAGGCGCAAGTCCTTGGGCCTGATGGACACGGGCGGCGGACAGCGGTGGAGCGGCGTCACCGTGGACGTCACCGAGGTGTCAATCACGACGCGCGGGTGGAAGAGGTTCACCGGTGGGGTCGACCCCAAGGATGTATACCAGGCTGCCAAGCACGGCGGAACCTACCGCGCTTTCAAAACCGCAACCGGCCCGGCGCCCAACCGAGGCGACATCTGCAGGGTCCGCGCCGATAACGGCATCGGCGGCAGCGGCGACCAGTGCGTGCTCAACGTCGGCTTCGGCGACGCGCGTATCAAGCTCGGCGCCGCGGATGAGGCGCTCATCTTCGACATCGACCTCGGCCTCGGGAAGGTGGCTTCCGCCAAGTCGACGCTCGAGAACCTCGCGAACATGGCCGGCGAAGGACGCAACATCGTCGAGATGCCCCTCAAGTACCCCAACGGCAAGGAGAAAGGATACGTCCGCTTCACCGCGCACCTCGAACCAATCGGCGGGTACGACTGGGGCGCCCCGCTCACCGCGCTCGACCACCAGGCCACCGCGGGTGCCAACCACGGCGGCGACGCCAACGGCTGGGCCATGTCCGCGAACGGTCCCCTCCCGCCCTCCGCCGCGTACGACGTGGCGCTCAGCGCCGGGCTCCGCGCGCTCAGCTTCCACCGCCGCAGGCTGGAGCTCACCGGCCCTTGGGCGTGGCTGCTTCGCGAGCTGTCCGACCTGCAGGGTGTCTCCCCGAACCACACCAGCCTGCGATACGTGCGACACGTGCTCGCTGTGGCGACGCCCACCGCGGACTGCCTGGCCGCCATCCTCGACCACCTCGCGCCGTGCCTCCGCGAGAGCGGTGAAGGTAAGCTCACGACGATCGAGGAGGACCAGCTCAGCGGTATTCGCGCCGCGGTGGAGCAGCTCATCGGCGTTTGCTTCCAAAACTACAAGAACCTCAGCGAGGACGAACCCCGGGGTATCGCCAAGCAGGTGCCCGAGCAGGTCCCGGCGCCCGCGCTGGCGATCGCGCTCGAGCTGTTCAGGATCCTTCGCCGCGAACCACTCGCGCCCGAGGCTATTCGCACGCTCCAGAACCACCTGCAGACCGCCGCGAGGTCCTGCTACCGCCGCCACCACTCTGTGTTTCTCGGCGAGAGGAGCAAAAACGGGGACGACGCCGACGACAACGACGACAAGGGCAACGCCAGGCTCTACACCGGGCTCTCGCAGCTGTGCCTCGGGCTGTGCCGCAAGATTGGCACCGACCACGTCATCCAAGACGCCGGTGTCCTCCCCGTGGGCATCAGGCTCCCCGCGCTCGCGTCCGGCGTCTACTGCACCGAAGCCGCGGGCTGCGTCTCCAAGATGCTCACCGCGCATCCCCCCCCCGCGCCGCCCGGCGCCGAGGCCATCGACCTCGTCGACTCCCTCTGCGAGCTGCAGGAAGCCGCGGTCGCCGCCGATGTCTCGGACCAGAACGTGGACGAGCACGTGGAGCGCCGGCTCAACAACTGGGGCGGCCGCGAGCACGCGTACCCCGGCATCGACGGCGCCCCCGCCGACGGCGAGCTCGATCCCAAGGCGCTCTTCGCCTCGCACGTGGACCGATGGATCGACGCCGCGCGTGAACAGCTGCTCCGCGGGTGTGTCGCGGCGGTCGCCAAGCACGGCGTCGGTGGCGCCGCCATGGAGGATGCCTACCGCGAGGCGCACCAGGCGCTCGAAGGCTTTGAGCGCGTGGTCATGCGCTGGCCCGACGCCGCCGTCGCGCTCGAGGGTGTCCTCGCCGACGCCGACAGGCTCCTGCTGCAGAAGATCAGCCAGCTCGCCGATAACCACGGCACCGGCGGCGGGTACAACGCGCACAAGGAGCCCAAGTACCACCAACACCACGGCGTCCGGGAGAGTGTCCGGTTCAGCCACGCGGTGACTCGACAAAACGCGCACCATTACGACCGTGAACAATCCAACGAACAATCCAACGCCGCCAACACGATGTCCTCCCCGAAGAACACCGTCGCCGGCGCGCTGCACAGGCTCCGCATGGGTAAAGCCGCCGCCGCCGCCGCGCTCCGCCAGGCGCGATCCGCCGCGGTCAACGCGCGGAACAAGCTGGAAAGTGTCACCCGCGAGGTTTCAATCGCGGGACCGGATGACGGGTACGTCCCGCCCGAACTCGCGTCCGCGCTCACCGCGCTCAAGGCTATGGAGGTTTTGCGGCCCGAGGTTTGCCAGCGGCTCGTGCTGTGGGTCAGCGCCGCGGGCGGTGGCCAGCGCGCCGCGGGCGAGGAGTTTGGACGCAAGAGCACCGAGGTGACGGGTGAGCTCCGGGCGCAATACGCCGCCCTGCTCCGCCGCGCCGTCGCGGGCGTGGCGCAGGCGGGTCCTTCGCTGCACCAGGCGCTGCGCCAGGTGGCGGCCAAGCCCCCCGGCGCCGCGTTCAAGCGGACGAAGAGGGAACCGCGGGGTGGTCCCGCGGGCGCGGCGGGCGGGTACGGCTCGGATCCCTACGGCGGAGGTGACGAGTTTGAGACGGAGCCGGTTGACCGCGAGGATGACCGCGAGCGGAGCGAGGAGGCGGCTTCGCGCGACGAGCTGGACACGTGCGTGGGTCCCATCCTGGCGCACGTGGACACGGTGGTGAAGGGTCTGAGGCGGATCGTGCCGCAGCGCAGGGCGCTCGTGGGTGTGCTTCGTGGTCTCTGGGACTCGTTGGGCGCGGAGGGTCTCAAGTTTGTGGAGGAGGACCTGCGGCAGAGGTCGTCGTGGCGGCTGCGGCTGATGGCCACCGGCGCCGTCGATAAGATCAGCACCGCGATCGTTGGGGCGATTCGCGACGCGCTGGGACACGACGTCAAGGAGAAGGACTTCGAGCCGCCGATGCCCGTGCGCAAGCTCACGGAATTCATCGAGGGCACCGCGTCCGATTCCGTCAGCGTCTTCTAAACGGGAGCTCCGAGAGCGCAATTTTGATCCAAAATATTTTATTACATCCAACGTGGTTGGGCATCGCTCGGACTGACTCGACGGCGTCGGCCTTTGTCCCTTCTTCGTGTAGCACTACTGTACAATGTACGTATCGTGTCTCCGATCACCACCCTCCCTCGTGCAGCACCATGGCCTTCTCCACGATGAACTTACCCTCCTTGTACTTTTGGCTCTGCTCGTAGGCGAAGTCGTACTTCCACCCCAGCAGCGAGCTGCAGGATGCGCAAAAGACGTCCCGCACGGTGTGCAGCCCGGTCATCAGGAGGCGGTCCTCCTTGCCGCCGAGTGTTATGTTGGCGACGTCGTTGAAGAGGTACGCGCGGCCGTGGCGGCCCTGGAACGCCTGAGGGGCGAAGGGGACGACGAGTGGGTCAGCGGGCGGTCGTCAGAAAGTCGCGGGAGGAGAGAGCGAGGAGGAGGTGTCGGGAAAATGTTGGGAATCAGTCGGGGCGTGCCTTGGATATGATGTCGTCGTGGTACGCGTTGTGGTTGCGGCAGAACGAGCAACTGTATATCCTGCGGTGACGAGGGTGAGCGAGGTGGGAAAGGTGAGCGGGTGGGAGGGGAAGGGGCGAGTCGACGGCGCGTCCGGTCGTTTCAAACAACAACAACCACGCGGTCCAACAAACCCGGGTTCTTCTCTGGGCATTTTTCACGGGGAGATGGGTGACCGACGGGGCGCGGGTTTGGAGGCGGTGAAGCGTACCTGTTGCCTGTGAGCTTGGACGAGGCTGAGGGAGAGCTCATGACCGGTCGTTCCAGACCGCGCGGGGGGCGCGGGTTCTCGGCTGACTCCCTCCCGACGCGCGGGGGCGAATGGGTTCACACTTCGCTGACCGGGTTTTATGCAATTTTGGCGCGAGATTGGTGAGATGATGAGATTTATTTTCATGGATTTCACCGGGGAACACTACGGATTAGCCGCCTCACTCGTCTTCACCGCAAAAGTCCACAAGGCGAAGCTTCATGTTTGGTGTCCAATTTAACATAGCTCCAATTTCATCGTACACGTCCGTGCTTGTGTACACATCAGCCTTGTCGGGCTCCTCCGTGTCTGGGAGAATGAACTTATAAAAAGCCAAGAGACTGAAGCTGGTTGGAAACTCGGCGCGAATCTGATCCAGTGTCTTGCCCTCGTAGCCGAACTTGTCGAGGTAGGCTGCGATGGCGGCTTCAATCAAGAGGCGAATGTTTGGATCGTTGACATCATAGAAATCATCGCCGTAATCGTCTGCAGAGATGTCCCCATATTGCTCGTCGAATTCCTCGTCTTCATCATCATCATCAACCTTTACGTAGTTCTTCTTTATGTACGCAGCGATGGCGTCGGCATCATTACCCACATCATCGACGACTTTCTTCTTATCGGCGACAAACTTGGGGCTGATCAAATACTCTTCGCGGTACTCATTGAGCTTGTCCCAATCACCATCATCATCGGTAGCATTGGCAGCGGCTAGAAGTGCCTTATAAGTATCGTCAGCGTTCGGCAATGTATTTCCGAGGAACATATCGAGATAATCAGACCAACGGTTGAGCCTCTTGCGCGAAAACATCTCAGCCTTGAGGTCATCGGGCAACTTTATTGTGCAGTCCCCTGTCGCGAAGCCTAAAGTATGACCGTCACAGCGAAAGTCCTCAAGGTGTTTCATGTTCCTGAGTATGTTGCACACCGCCTCGGATTCGTACATCCAAGCAAATCCTTCTAATGTGAGATCGCGAAGGTTCGGGATCTCGCCAATCACAGCCAGCGACTTAGGATCGACAGCTGCGTAGTTGAAAAACAAAGTCTGCAAGGATGCGAACTTGGAAAACTCAGCGGGTAAGACAATTGGAGACTTCCACGCGTCCTTCTTAGCGTCATCCGTGTTCAGATCAATAGCAAGATTTTCGAGCTTCGGGAGCTTGCTGATCACCGCAAACGACTTGGAATCGACATTGAGAGATAAATTCAGATACGTCAAGGATGCGAGCTTGGATAACCCAGCGGGCAACACCACGGGAGACATTCCAACAGTGTCAGATCGAACAGTCAGATCGAGCGTTTCAAGCTTCTTCAGATTGCAGATGGCGGGGAGGATGCTGGTGATGGCACTCGCAGCATCGTCGCCATCGCGGCCAGTGAGAGTGATGTTGAGACTTTCAATATCGGGGTTGCTCTCGATGGCGCTTATGAACGGCTTGATATCGTAAGTGGTCACTTCAACGCTTGTGAGCGTGGTGCACTGCACGAAATCCTTAGCGAACGACGACCAAGGGCCAGTGATGGAAAGACGTTTCAGGTTCGAGAATTTGCCAATCGGCGGGAAGGCGTGCTTCTCCTCGTCATAATTGTGATCGTCGCAGTCGATCTCCAAAGTCTTCAAGTACATGTCGTCGGTCATATCCGAGTACAAGTTGGGTCTATCATCATCAGAATCATCATCTTCATTAGCGAAAGAGACAAAATCCCAGTCGTCCATCGGGGTCTCGTCGTTCCACTTTTCCTTGAAAATCTCCTGCAAAGGCGCGGGCAAGGAATCTCTCCACCGGCGGATCGAGGCCATCTCAGCCTTGCCGTTGTACTTCTTGACCTCGGCCTTCGCAACGGGATCAGAGTCGGCGGCCGGCGCGGCATCTGAGGGTTCGTCTACCTTGTCGGTATTGACGGGGGTGGAACCAACGCATCCCATGCCTTTGCCCATGGTCTATCTGCCGGGTGGGTACGAGAAGACGTCAATTCTTTGGGTGTTGAATTATCGGTGTCGATCGCGATCGGGGCGCGTCGGGTATCGGCCAGAACGGGCTCGCGATGGTCCGGGGGACACGATATACCGGCGATCACGATATCACGACTAAACTCACCGATGATTGGTTGTGGTGTGTGGGTGGGTTGCGTGCTGGGGTGCCGCGAGTGGGCGAGAGTCGGAATGATCTCTTCCGCGTCCTCCGCGTCATACTCGGATCGGGTGACAAATGGAGCTGACAAATGGTCTCGGAAGATTTGATTAATCGGCACTTTGCGGGAGCGCGCGGTGCGGAACGGGCGCCGCCCGGTGACTAACCCGGGCGGATATGGGATGCCTGCAGTCCAAAGCAAAGGCAGAGGGAGGTGCCGAGTCCACGTCGGGCCTGCCGCCCGCGCCCGGCGGGGACGGATCGGGGATCCTCTCGGAGAAGGCGACAATTGAGGAGCGAGCCGAGTCGCTGGCGAAGCGATGGTGCGCCTGCGAGGCGATGATGCTGCAGCGGAGCATGGAGCCCGAGCGCGGGGAGACAGAAATCGAGCTGGGCGTGGGCGTGGGCGACAAACTGGAGAGCCACGGGGGCATGGTGCACGTGCCGCGCGGGAAGCACGGCAAGACCGAGGTGGTCGCCGCCGACGGCCAATCATTGCCGACTCCGGAGGCGCTCGACAGGCTCGAGGACCGCATCTTCGAGCGCGAGGCACAACGTTTGAGGCGGCTCAGGAGCTTCAAAGCGACGTTGAACGCCCTCCTCGTGGATCCCACGGCGAGGACGTCCAAGACCGCGGCGGGCATCGAAGCGCTGGGAGACGCGGTCGGCAAGCTGGACGGCGCCATCGACAAGCTGGAACCAATCGTCGTCGAACGCGCCGCGCTGATCGCCGCCGCGGATACCCTCGCGGACGTCCCGGGCGTCGCCGCGTTCACCGACGTCAGGCTCGACCCCAAACTACACAAGAGCCAAGTCTCGCAGGAGATCAAGCGCGCGAGGGCGACGAAGGAGGCGTACGACGCATCCATTGCGGCGGCGGCGACCACGCGCAATTTTCTACTCGCCGCCGTCGCGAGCGCCACGCACGCCATTCGCGAGTTGCAGCACGAGCTGAAGGTACAACGGGACGGCTCGAATGATACCTTAAGGCGTGCCGGGGGCGTATGCAACGCGGCGAACTTCGGTGGTCGAGCCGAGCGACATCTCGTGGCGCTCAACGCCGAGCGCGAGCGGCTCGACGCGGTGGCTCGTGTTGCGAGGGTGATGTGCGACACCGCGACCCGCGAGGCGGAGATGAACGTGATGCGCGAGTACGAGCCGGAGCTCAAGACCCTGAAGGCGCAGCGCGACTCCGCGTTCATGGACGGCGCCAAGTCGGTGGCTTTCGACGACGAGAACTGGCGCGCGGTGCCGTTCGCCAGGGCGCTGTTGAGTAAGTGGAGGGATACCCTCGCGGTGCGCCGCGCGTGGGAGGGCATGGTTGACGAGCTGAGCGTCGAGGTGATCGAGGAGGCCATCCCGGCGGCGCAGAAGGAGGCGCGGTACGAGATCAAGGAGGTCATGAACGCGGTGTTCGGGTGGAGCTCCTCGAGCGACGAGTCGTCCAGCGATGACGGCGACGACGAGCCCGCTCCGCCCGGGAGCTTTCGAGCGTTGACGCCCAAGGCGGCCACACGAGCCGGGAGCAGGTGGCGGAGCATGACGTGGCGTAAGCCCGCGAACTCGCCGAGGCTGACCACGCTCGCGTCGCATGCGTTCGAGCGGCAGACGACGCGATCGATGCCCGAGCCGATGAAACCCGCGCTGCCACCGGAGCCCAGCGACATGGACAGCGACGAGGATGACTTTCAGTCGGCGGCATCCTCGGAGGCGTCGTCGGACGTTGAGGTGAGCAGCGTCTCGTCGGTGAACACGGAGGATTTACCGATCACGGACGATGAGGAGGGGGAGGAGGAGGGGGCCGGGTCGTTGCCGCCGATGCCCGCCGAGCCCGTGTCGGTCTCGGGCCTCCCGCCGCTGCGGGTGGAGTAGCTCTTATTTAGCCTGTTGTCAACGCCAAACGTGGCAATAAATCGACTTTTTTCATGCCTGACTGCGCGCCAGTCAGCTTGTCACGGTCAGATCGCTTGTTCCGGAAATATCAGCGCCCGGGCCTCTGCGCCATTCGCCACAATCCAACTGCAAACCCGAGAAGATGTCCCTCGCTTCTCTGTCCTCCGTGACCGCCAACCGCGGCGTCGCCCTCAAGGCGCCCCGCGCGACCGCCTCCAAGGCGCGTGTCGCGACCCGCGTCCAGGCGGTGCGTCCCCGACCCGGGCCAATCGCGCCTGCCGAAAAAGCCCCAATCGCCCTCAATTCGTGACGTAACGTGTCGACGCAGCACGCGGGGCTCGCCTTGAGTCCGCCCCCTCTCCGCGCCGCTGACCCTGTTCGATCCCTCTTCTCCCTAAACGTCCAGGTCGCCGCGCCCGAGCAGGTTAACATCGCGGTACGTCCACATCCCGAGACGCGGCGCGCCCCACGTCACCGTTGGCGATCGTCAAATTTACCGGTGCCCTTCCCTAACATTAACCCAAACGTCGGAGCTGACCTCGTGCCCATCGCCACCCCGATCTTCTCTGACAGGACAACGTGACCCAGCTCGTGGGCTGCACCCCCATGGTGTACCTCAACAAGGTCACCGACGGCTGCGTCGCTGAGATCGCCGCCAAGCTCGAGATCATGGAGCCCTGCTCCTCCGTCAAGGACCGCATCGGCTTCTCCATGATCGCATCCGCGGAGGAAAAAGGCGAGATCACCCCGGGCAAGACCCAGCTCGTGGAGCCCACGTCCGGTAACACCGGCATCGGCCTGGCGTTCATCTCCGCCGCCAAGGGCTACGGCCTCACCCTCACCATGCCCGCGTCCATGTCCCTGGAGCGCCGCATCCTCCTCAAAGCGTTCGGCGCCGACCTCGTGCTCACCGATCCGGCGAAAGGCATGAAGGGCGCGGTGATGAAGGCGGAGGAACTCGCCGCCGGTAACCCCGACGCGTACGTCCTCCAGCAGTTCGAGAACCCCGCCAACCCCAAGGTCCACTTCGAAACGACCGGCCCGGAGATCTGGGAGGACACCGCGGGACAGATCGACATCCTGGTCTGCGGCGTCGGCACCGGCGGGACGGTGACGGGCACCGGCCGCTACCTCAAGAGCAAGAATCCCAACGTGAAGGTGGTCGCGGTTGAGCCCAAGGAGAGCGCGGTGCTCTCCGGGTCCGGCCCGGGTCCCCACAAGATCCAGGGCATCGGCGCTGGGTTCATCCCCGGCATCCTCGACACCGATCTCCTCGACGAGATCATCCAGGTTGGCTCCGACGACGCCATCGAGATGGCCAAGCAGCTCGCACTCAAGGAGGGCCTCATGGTGGGCATCTCCTCCGGCGCCGCCGCGCTCGCCGCCATCGAGCTCGCGAAGAGGCCCGAGAACGCGGGCAAGCTCATCGCCACCGTGTTCCCCTCCTTCGGCGAGCGCTACCTCTCCTCCGCGCTCTACTCCACCATCCGCGAGGAGGCGGAGAACATGACCTTCGAGGCTTAAGTAAATACGGCTCGAAGCGGCGGGTTGGGTTCTGTAAATAAGAGTAGTACGAGTGCACACTTCTAGGGGGACGGCGTACACCCCCGCGTTTAAATTGAAAGAAGTCACATCTCTCACAAAATAACACGCTAGACGACACTCACGCGAACGCGAAGCACGGGCGAGGGACGGCGGATACGCGAACGCCGGTTGACTTCAACGCCGTCGGCCCCGAGGCTCTCGCGACGTTTGGTCTCGCGCGACTCGAAGTCTTCGCGACCGTCTGATTCCACCCGCGAATACTTCCACCTCCACCCTGATTCCACCCGCGATCCGTATTGATGCGCGGAACCCTCCGCGGAAGCCCCGTCACGGACGACCCTCGCCTCATCCCAGCACCGGCCGCGCTGGCGACTGTTGGACCGTTGGACCCCGCGGGCCCGTCGCCGCCCGGGTCCGGCTTGCTGATTTCCATCTTTTTGGAAATCTTAGCGGCCTGCTCCTTGGCGCCGCCTGGGACGCTCCCGCGGAACACCATCTTGACCGGCGCCAGCGCCTTATCCGCGGCGAACCCGAGCCCCGCGACGGCCACCGCGCCGCCCGCGAGGCACGCGGGCATCAGCAACCGGTTCGCGGCGGTAGGATCGTGCGCGGCGGAGAGCGCGCCGAGGGCGCAGAGAAAGACGAGGCTCACAACCTGCGAGTAGTTCGCCAGGCACCCCGCCAAGACCGCGTCCGCGTCGTGCTCCGCGGCGTATTGGACGCACACGGACGGCACGGGCATGAGCACGATCGCGGCGAAGATGAACCGAATCGCGCCGAGGCCGGGGGGAACGAAGGCTGTCGCCACCGCCGCCGCAACGAGCGAGAGGGAGTACTTGGCGGCGAGAAAGTTGGCGACGACTCGCATCTGTAGCCGGGGCAGAAGCGGCTGGAAGAGGACGCCGAGGGTGACCAGCACCAGGGGCCTGTTCGCAGCCGCGAGGGGCGCGATGATCCCGGCGATGGCCTCGGGAAGCGCGGAGACCCCCGGGGCGGTCGCACCCGCGCCGCCCGACGTGGCCACCGCGGCTAGTATCAACGCCACCATGGGTGGAAAAGTCAAGGTTTTGGCGATGATCCTCGCCGCGGCTTGCGCGTTTGTCTCCTGGACGCCCCTGCTCTTCTCCGCAGCCTTTCTCGCCTCCCTCGAGCAGTCTGCCGCCTTGCTCGCGGCCTCGTCGCTCTTTGCCATGTCCATGGACTCGACGAACTCGCCCTCTTCGAACCGCCCCGACTTGAACTTGCCGCTTCGGAGAAAGCGAAGCCCCATGCCGTTGAACGTGCCCCGCTTCCACTCGCCCGCGTAGCTCCCGCCCTTGGCCCACTTGTACACGCCGTACCCTTCCTTCACGTTGTTGTTCCACTGACCCTCGTAGGAGGCGCCGCTCGGGTAGGTGTAGACGCCCACGCCCTGTTTGTACTGGTTACCGCTGGCGTCCATGCCTGTCCATTCGCCTTCGTACACGCCTCCGTCTTGGTGCTTCCCCGAGCGTTCCTTCGCCTCCATGCGCGTGTTGCGCTCCTCCGTGGCGAAGATGGCGGACGCGACGCCGAAGACGATGAGCGCGTTGGGGATGTCGTAGAGCGCCGCGAGCCGTAGGCCCTCGGGTCCCCAGACAGCCTCGAGGAACGGGTACGCGAAGGTGCCCAGGTTGACGCCCGTGGCGCATCCGACGAGTAAACCGCGCTCATAGCTGGGCTTACGTCGGTGTAGGAGGTAGGACCCGCCGGCGACGATCGCGCTGGCGAGCACCGCGATCATGAACACCAGCGGGGTCCCCGGGCCGAACAGCGGACCGCTGTGGGTCAGCGTGTGCAGCAGCAGCGCCGGCAGGGTCACCTGCACGACGAATTTGAGCATCACCACCCCGTCGTCGCGCTTCACCGCGCCGACGCGCTGCAGCAGGTAGCCCAGCGCGACGTAAGAGGCGGTCATGGCGACGCGGGAGATGACCGCGTCCGCCAT
>MDSY01041133.1_pt1 | contig 11819 bp, 12 predicted proteins | sample 811131 | NCBI WGS metagenome assembly MDSY01 (sample SAMN05326643, study PRJNA326480) | marine metagenome | isolation source: seawater | place: Atlantic Ocean: South West | collected 2010
CCCGAACCCGAACCCGAACCCGAACCCGAACCCGAACCCGAACCCGAACCCGAACCCGAACCAGGTGGGCCACATCCCGCTGCGACTGCCCAAGGCCAAGGCGCTTCTCTCGATGATCAACAGGAACTTCGACACCCTGGCCTTCTGCCGCCGCTGGATTGACCGCGCCGGTGAGGCTAACCCAACCCTCACCCCACCCCTACCCCTACCCCTACCCCTACCCCTACCCCTACCCCTAACCAGGCGAGGAGAAGTATCTCCTGGCGCTGCGCAACCTGTGCGACGTCGGCATCATACAACCCTACCCGCCGCTCTGCGACATCAAGGGCTGCTACGTCGCGCAGTACGAGCACACAATCCTGCTACGGCCGACGAACAAGGAGATTCTCTCCAAGGGCGACGACTACTGAAGGTCTACAGGTGCACGATGGAATAGTACAACGGTAGTGTGCTGCACAGCCACGCAGCTCGGGGTTGCCATATAGGCGCCCGCGCCGTTGTTCAGTGTCTCACAGACAATGTTTCTCCCTCAGATTTCCCCCCCTGACACCAACGATGTCGGATATGTCGCGCGCGCGCGCGAACATTCTGTAAAGCCGTGCATTGAATGCCGTGTGCGACTCTGCGAGGAGGATAACCGAGCGACCACAGGCATGGGATCAACACAGCGTGGCGCGCGCGCGGCGTGGCCCGTGGGGCCCGCTTGTGCAAGGAGGCGTGCGCAATAATCAAAAACCTTTTACGCCCCCACGTGCCAGCAGGGCGCGCGCCGTGTGTTTGCGGCTTGGGTCTCCCTGGTGCTGCTGCCGCACAGTACAGCTTTGCACCCATGCTATCCCGCTCGTCTAGACTGCTGCCGCCGATGCAGGCTGCGTGCCTGCGCGCGGTGCCGGTAAAGAAACTCAGCACTGCAGTACGCGTGGAGGACGACGAGCAGAGCGGCGTGAAGGTGTTGACACTGGACCGCCCAGACAGCCTGAACGCCATGACGGTGGAGATGGGTGATGCTGTGCAGGCTTCTGTAGCGCAGTTGTCGCAGCTGCCACCGTCGGAGCTGCGTGCGCTGGTGATCACTGGTGCGGGGCGTGCTTTCTCGGCCGGTGGCGACATGCGGTTCCTGCATGAACGAAAGCAGGCCACGCCCACGGACAACGCCAGCGTGATGCTGGACTTCTACAGAAAGTTCCTCTCCGTCCGCTCGCTGCCCGTGCCCATCATTTGTTGCGTAAACGGCCCAGCGATCGGTGCCGGCGCCTGCTTTGCCATGGCAGCCGACGTGCGCTTCACGCATGCCGCGGCCAAGATTGGCTTCACCTTTGTTGGGCTCGGTCTCCACCCAGGGATGGGTGCGACGCACTCGCTGCCTGCCGCCGTGGGGCCGCAGGTGCACGCACGGACCCACGCCGCCCGCCAGCACCGCCCTCCTGCCCGCCTCGCAGGCCACCAGCTCCACATCACCAGGTGGCGGCGCGCCTGCTCCTCTCGGGCGATCTACTGTCGGGCACCGACGCGGCCGCTGCGGGCCTCGTCGCCGCCGCTCTGCCCGACGGCGAGGCGGCCATGGCGGAGGCCCTCGCGCTCGCGCGACGGGTGGCGGTGCAGTCGCCCCTCGCCGTGCGAGCGACGCTGCGCACTCTGCGCCAGAGAGCGGATGCGGACTTGGAGCGAGCGCTGATGCGGGAGGCTGACGCCCAAGCGCAGAGCTACGCCTCCGCTGACTACGCCGAGGGACTCGCGGCTGTGCGCGCCAAGCGCACGCCGAGCTTCGATGGCGCCTGAGCCCAAGGACAAAGGCTGCGCTTGAAAAATGTGTCCGGCTTCTGTTCTGTTTAAACCCCCATTTCGTCAAGGACAGAGTCATCACGAACAACGGGCGCGTCCGTTCTCGCGCCAGCCGGCCAGACATACGCTCAGCCACCGCCATGTTCGCTTCGTTTAGGCCGTGGATGCTGGTGTGGTTCGCCACCATGCTAACGGCACACGGTTGGTCACCTGCACCCAGCGCCCGCCCGGCCGTGGGTTTAAGCCTCTCCGAAGTTCACAGAGTCCGAAGTTCACAGCGCCACGCAGCAGTAAGCCTCTCCGAGAGCGAGGATGCCGTCATCCAGCAAAGAGTGGCCAATGGACTCTCCCACGTGGTGTTGGGACAGGCTGACGAGCTCTTGAAGAGCCGCGACACCGGGCCCGCCGACGCCGCACTATCCGTGCGACCAGGAGGCCTGCTGAACGCCCTGCGCGCCGGGCGCGGCGGTAAGTTCGTTGACGACTCGTACTACATCCTGCTCTTCCCAGCGGCCGAGCAGCACATAGGCGTGTACACGCTGCAGGGCAAGGAGCTCGCGGAACCCTCGACGCTCACTTACGTCCTCGCCTTCGAGCAGCTCGGCGACGCCGTGCGCTTCGCGGCGCTGCTGCAGGCGCAGGGGCTCAGTGCTCCGGCGCCGACCGAACGGAGCGCCGAGCAGCTCGTCGAGTTCTGCAGCAAGGCCACCTTGCGGCTCGGCGTCTTGCCTGCTGGCGCGTTGCCGCTGTCGAGCGAGAGTGTCGAATTGGGTCGCTTGCGTCTCGAAGCTTGCTTTGGCCTCCGAGGCCCGCCGCATGGGTCGGGTCCTCAGCTGGAGTAACGAGGTCTGAGCAGCGCCATCAACAAGCATAGTTCCCGGACCAGCCAGGCATGTTCCATAAATTAGGAGCAGGAGGGGTTTGCCATGGGTTTGCTGATGTTCACAAGCACATAGCCCCGCGCCCCCGACACACACTTATCACACACAGCCAGACCGCTAGCGGTCCCGAACCCGACCCGAATCGCCGCGACCCGCATACTGCCTTTCTGGCGTCCGGCCACCGAGCACCGTCCCTCTATGCGATCGTTGCGTACGCGTGTGCCCATGTGTGTCCGGGTCGTCGTTTTTCGGTCGACCCACCCCTGGCAACGCTGGACTTCCTCGATGTCACCAGAGGCGTGCCTCCCTAATGCTGCAGCGCGACTGTTCGAGCCTTCGCAAAAGCCAAAACTTGCGTTGCGCCGCGCTCGCTGTCGCAAGAGACCGACGAGCTGCCCGCCTCGAGGCTGAACCGTTCCGCCCTGGCCTCTCACGCAAGAATGTTCTCCTGGGCGACGCCCGCGGCGCCGTGTGATGATGACGAGTTGCGCGAGGCCGTTTCCGCGGCAGTGGCCGAGACCAAACAGGCAATGGCTCAGGTTCACCGGCTTGCGCTGCGCAAGGTGGCCACCGAGGCGATCTCGCGCACGCGCGCCGAGCTCGAGGGCGGGTGGGCGGAACGCGAACGCTCATACCAGCAAGGTATCGCTACGCTGGGCGCGGAGCTCGGCGCGGTGGAGGTGGACGCCCAATCCCTCGGTGGCGTGGTGGCCGAGCAAGCGGCGCTGCTGAGTGCAGAGTGCTCCGCGAGCGAGGAGCTCGCCAGCTCACTCTTCAGTGCACAGCACGATGCCTCCGCCGCCCTGGAGCAGGCCGCGAGGGATTCCACCATCAGCAGGGACCGTGCCGTGAAGCTCGCTCTAGCAAAGGCGGCGGAGACGGCGGGGCGCGACCGTGCGCAGGCCTCGGAGTCCGTGTCGCACCAGTTTGCCGAAGCGAGGCAGGCGGCCTTAGCCGAGGCCAGGCGGTTGACCGGCGGCGCGCTTTCGGAGGAGATGGAGCGCGCGGTGCAGGTCGCAGTGGCTCAAGCGGAACGCGCCATGGCGGACAGCACGGCCGCGGCGCTGGCGGAAGCCGTGCAGACGTCACGCGCCGAGGCGGCCGCGCAAGCGCAATCCGTCCGAGAGGCGCTTTTGGCGGAATTCGCTGAGGCTGACGAACGCATGCACAGCCTGCGCGCGAAGGAGCAAGTCGAGGCTAACGAGTGCATGGAGCGACTGCGCGAGGAGGCAACCGAGCAAGCGCGCTTGGAGGCCGCCGACAACCTGGTGGAGGAGCGCGAGCAAATGCGCGCGCAGGCCAAGGCCGAGGCCGTTGCAAGCATGAACCTGCAGCGAGATAACCTGGTCGCCTTTGCGTCAGCCCAGCTGAACACGGCGGACAGCGCCACGCAGGAGCGTGCTGTCGCTCTTGTCCGGGAGCAGTCCAAGCAGCACGTGCAGGCCGAGCTCCACAGCCAGGAGAAGGCTAGCCTCGCTCGCGAAGGCGTGGTCGTTGCGACGCTGAGGGACGCCCTGCAGCACGCAGAGTCGCACGTGGATCGGGAGCGCGCGAACCTCGCGTTGCTGCGCACGACGTGCGCCGGGTTGTCCGCGCAGCTCGAGTCGGCGAGGCGCCTGTCAATGGAGGGCGAGGCCCGGCGGCTGGTGGAGGGCGACTTGGTTCGGGCGGCGATCACGGCGGACTACGAAGAGACCAGGGATAGTGTCATGGGTGTCATGGCCGCGCAGTCCGACGCTCGAGTGGCCTCCGCTTGCAGAGAGCTGCGGGAGTGCGTCTTGCCGCCCTGCGCTGCCCTCCCCCCGCCCCCGCCCCCCTGTGTGCGCGCTGCTCATGCCTGGTGGTGTCACGCGAGCAGGGATCACGATGCAAGGGTGCGATCGCTTCAGTCCAAGCTGCAGGGCAAAGCAGATGAATTGGCCTTAATGCAGCGGTCGCGCCAGTCCGACATTTCAGAAGCCGCCCAAGAAGCCGCCCGCCAAACAGAGGCGCGGATGCGGGTGGCGGGCGTGACCGCGTGGGCAAAAGCGAACAAAGATGGAAAGCCCAGCGCGACGCTTGCGCCAGCGGGAGCTCCCGGCGCCCGCCCGCAGCTGCCCGATTTGCCGTGAGAGACCCGCGGCTCGAGAGTCGAGACCTCACAAAAGTACTCTTAGTAGGAATAGAGTCCCAAGATCGGGCCGAGATAGAGGTAGAGCAATTACCTATGAGGGTTCAACCACAGGTTATACGAATAAGTCTTTGTCAGGAAGTGCGCCGCCTGTTCCTGCTGCGCACGAAAGGGAAAGCTTTCGTTCCTTTCTTCCGCCTTCACCGAAACTTGCCAATCGAAACTGGTGCTGGCGCAGCGAGAGGAGAGCAACAGAGGCCAGACGGAGAGTGCGAAGCACAACAGGCGCCACCGGCCGCTTCTTCTTCCTCCACCAGAATGCTCGCGCTTCTAGCGGTCCCGTCGTGGACGGCTGGATGGCAGCAGCGATACGCGCCACGCTCGCCCTCACGGTGCGCAGCTTTCAGCAGGGCGCCGCCACTTCTGCTGCAAGTCCTCGACCCGGATGACAATGACGAGGAGACGAGTCCCGAGAAGATGGACGCCATCTGGCGGGTGGACAGGGCCCGGTTGAATGAGCAGTGGAGCGCGAGCATCATGAAACGGCGTCCTCGCTTCCTACCCTTCGATGCGGCGAGGCAGTGGGCGAGGGCGATGCACCTGGAGACAGAGGACGACTGGAGAGAGTGGATCGCTGACGGCGAGAAGCGCAATCCGTACGTGCCGAGCAAGCCCGACGAGGTCTATAGCGACAGTGGGTGGTTGGGGTTCCACGACTTCCTCAACGGCCCGATCGAGGACCTCTCCACGCTGCTCAAGCCAGGCTACAAGCGCGGCAAGTGGCTGCGAGGCCCGCTGGCCGATATGCCGCGCGGCGACGAGGACACGTAGAGCTGCGAGCCGACGTATGTAAATACAATATGATTGTAGTGCCCCTCGCCGGACGCGGACGCCCGCGGACGCCCCCCGCCCCGGTCCGCGCTACCGCCAGGCTAAAGTACCGCGCGCGCACCACACGAGACAAAACGGACAAACAATAATCCGACATATTTCATGTTATGTGATAAGCGATATGCACGATATGGCGGCGCGGCACGGCCGCGCGCGCGCCGTACGGTGCGCGTGCCCCGCGTGGGCGTACGTGCCCCTGCCCCCGTGGGGGTGGCGGGGGCGCGCGCGGTCGACTTTACTTTTAAATTGAGACACCTTCTCTCTTATACTTATTTTGAATTCCTGTTTAACATTTTCAGAACACGACTTCACAATTTCTACTGCGCCTTACGAGCTTCCGTGGGCCGACAGCGGCTGTCAGCGGCGTGCCGCTGCTGGTGCTGGTGCTAGTCGTAGTGCTGGGCGGCGCTCCTGCGGCCGGGTTGTTGCATCGTCGGCCGCTGCTGCTGCTGCGGCGGCGGCTGCGGCTGACGCTCACAGCGAGGGTGTCACTCACCCCAGCCCGCCGGTAGAAGCTCACATCATAGTGCAGTAAGAACGGGAGGCCGAGGATGAGCTGTGTGCTCCTCGCGAGCACGGGTGCCGCGGTACTGCGAAGGCAAGTCAGGCACGCCGCCGCACTGCTCGCAGCACCGCTCGCCGCACTGCTCTCGCCCTCCTTGGCGCGACAGCCGTGCGAGAGGGGCAGCAGCAGCGCCACGGCCGGCATTGACGCGGGTGCATGCAGCTGCAGCGCGCCCGGCGGCGGCGCGAGGGGCGGGCGCACGGGCGTGTGGTTGTGCACGGCATTGTCCACAGCATTGTGCACGGCATTGTGCATGCGGCCATCACGCAGAGAGAGGGCGAGCGAGGCGGGGCGCGTCGCGGCGGGCAGCAATTGGTCGTGAAGCGTGGCGGGTAGCGCCAGGTGCGTCGTGCCCGAGTCGAGCTGCACCTCGAGGCCCCGCATGAGTGCCCCCGCCAGCCGCAGCGGCCGTGCGTGCGTGCGCCCTCTGCGCCCTCTGCGCCCTCTGCGCCTGTCGAGGACCAGGCGCGGCGCACCTGGTTAAGGTTGGGGTTAGGGCCAGGTTAAGGTTTAGGATTAGGGTTGAGGTAGGGTGAGCGAACGAGCGGCGCACCGGGCGCGGCGAGCTTCCAGTGCGACGCGCGCGGGCTCTGGCTGCTCGCGAGCTGGAGCAGCGGCGGCGGCGGCGTCCGGCGCGGCCCGGCGCACGCTCGACCCAGGAGCACCCAGCCCGTCGCCACACAGAGCGAGAGGAGCTGGCGGGCTGGCGGCAGCTGGGCGAGCAGCGGGTGGAAGGAGCTCTCTGCCGAGGGCGACAGAGCTAGCACCCCGTGCCTCGCAGCGCCGATGTTGGCGCCTTCCGTCTCGGTGGCCGCACCGATTCGCTGGCGGAAGCGCAGCCCGCCGAGCCGCAGCTCAGCCATGCAGTGGATGCCGCGGATCCGCGAGCCATCCGCGTACCGCTGGCTGAAATTGGTACCGACTGGCACGCACGTGGCGCCGCGTCCGCTTACGGTGAGGCGGAGGTGCGACGACGGAAGCCATGTGACAGCTGAGCCGGTGTCGACGAGCACGCGAAAGCTGCGGGACGGGCGACCGGCGACATGGAGGCGCACGAAAGCCGCGCCTTGCGATCGGTCGACGAGGAGGGGCGCGGCGTGCTCGGCCATGGTCGTTGATGCGGGAGCGAGCCGTGTTAGCGCCGTGTTGGCAGGCATCGTGTGGAAGGCCGGCTAAGGCCGGCCAGCCTGAGGGAAGGCCGGCCAGCCTTACGGGAGGCCGGCTAAGGCCGGCCAGCCTTAGGGAAGGCCCGCTAAGGCCGGCCAGCCTTAGGGAAGGCCCGCTAAGGCCGGCCAGCCTTAGGAAAGGCCGGCCAGCCTTAGGGAAGGCCGGCTAAGGCCGGCCAGCCTTAGGGAAGGCCGGCAACAGCACGCGCCGTAATGGTAAGTTTGGCCGCTTGTTGTTGGCAGGCATCGTGTGGGATCGTTGTGCGTGGCTCTGTGGGAGGGCGGTTGAAGGTTGGAGGGCGCGCACCAACACTCTCCCCGAACACGGTCGGCAGCAGCAGCCACGATGGTCGCCTCTGCTGCTGGCGATCAGGTCCGGGACAACCGCACCGAAACGTTTGCCCACGAGGCCACGCTACAGCTGCAGCGGGCCGGCTACGGCTTCCCCTGCCGCGTCGACTCGAGCAGCGGCCAACTCGGCGTGTTCGCAACGCGGCGCATCCTCGCCGGAGAGACCGTCGCGGTCGAACGGCCGCTGGCGCTCACCGTGAACCGCGAGGTACACGTGCACACCTGCGCCGTGTGCCTCGCCGACAGCCGCGACACCGGCCACGCGCGCTGGTCGCGGGAGTGCGAGGCCTGCCACGCGCACTTCTACTGCGGAGCAGCGTGCGAGGTGGCCGGGCTCGCGAGGCACCGCGGTGTCGAGTGCGAGGCGCTGGCGGCGCTCAGAAGCGACACCGACGACGATGACCTGAAGGACCAGGTGGCGCAGGCCGTCCGCATCCTCGCCGACCGCGCCGCCGGCCGCTCGGTCGACGCGGGGCCGGCGGGCATCGCCTCGTACGCCTCGCACCTACTATGGCCATGATCAGCACCACTACACTCACTAGAGTCCATGGCTCTACGAGTGGCCTCACGCGTGCAGGTACGCCTCCTACGTCGAGCGCCTCGTGGGTGTGCCGCCATGGACAGCCGAGGCGCGCGCGTCGCTCACGGCGGCCGTGGCGGCGACGCTGCGCTGCGTGCCCGAGCGCGCGCGAGTGACGCCGCACGAGCTGAAGGATATGCTCATGCGCCACCAGTGCAATCTCTACGGCGTCACCGGCCGCGCAGGCAAGTCACCCAGTTATCACCCCTATGGCCAGCGCACCTATGCGCCTGCGGACGCCGCCGACACCTCATGGGTACCACCCAGGCGAGGACAAGGCGAGCGCCAGCTTCGTCGGCTTCCTGCACCTCTTCAACCATGCCTGCTGCCCCAATGTGGTCTTCGACAGCGCGCGCCCCGCACAGCCCGCGACGGCCGAGGCGGCGCCCCTCTTCGCGCTACGGGCACTCACCGACGTACCCGAGGGCGCTGAGCTCTGCATCTCCTACACGAGCAGCGCCGAGGGGCCTGTCGCGCGCGCCGCGCACCTCGAGGAGTGGTATGGCTTCAAGTGCCTCTGCGCGCGCTGCCAGTGCGACGACCCGCTGCAGGAGCTCGACTGCGACTAACCCTAACCCTAACCCTAACCTTAACCCTAACCCTTACCCTTACCCTGACCCTGACCCTGACCCTGACCCTGACCCTGACCCTAACCCCAGCGCTAGCCCTGACCACTGCAGGAGCTCGACTACGACGATGCGCTCGACGCGCTGCGCTGCGCGCACGACGAGTGCGGCAGCGGGCTGGGCGTGCCGTGTGAAGTGGGACATGCGGCTCGGCGGTGCGTGCACTGCGGAGGGTCGTGGGTAGACGAGGAGGAGTGAGTCAGGGCTGCCCACGATCCTGGGGACGCCGCATAGCAACGCCTCCTGCCCAGTACGCTAGTCATCGCCCGCACTTGTTTGGTCGTTGTAAAGCCCATACTAGCTTGGTCATCCAAAGACCAAAGCACTGTTGCGGCGGCCGGCCGGCCTCTACTTTATAAAGTAGCTCTGGCTAAACACCACAGAGGACTTCTAGGTCGGTGAGGACCGCGCCTCGTCTCCACGGGGACTCTCGATGTCGAAAATTTGTGCTTTTTGTGTGGCGCCGGAGCGCGCTTCGGATCGCGCCGGAGCGTGCACATATTACACTAGTATGCCGATACGGCTTTATGGCCAGCCCCTGCAGCGCGCGATTCCCGCGAAAATGGCCTTCTCTTACGTCCCAGGATCGACGAGAACGACATTCGACCTAGGACCTACAGCTTTACCCGAGTGCCGAGAGCAGAGGCGAGAGGGCCCCGTGGACGCGTCACCCGTCAGCGGCGCACGTGTTCTTAGGTCATTACAACAAAGCTAAGAACAGCCAGAGACAAACAGAGAGATAAAGTAGAGCCGCGCAGCCTATGAAGCCGCGGGCTAAACTAAGTAAGAGTGGTCTGATCTGACGGAGAGTACGTTGTGGAGACCGGACGGGAGAACGTATATTTACGGCTGCTAGGTAGCCACGGGGTTGGAAGACGCCGAGTTGCTTTGCTTCGCACCGCGCCTGCCCCTCAACGCGTGCGCCATGGCGCGTGCAGCCGTCGCGACACTGCATTCCTGGCCAGTGGTCCACCACGTCTGGTCTTTCGAATCTTCGTTCCAAAAAGGGAAAGGCAGCCCCCCGTCTGGGCCGTCAGGGGGCAGGGGTGGGATGAGCAGAGTGGCTTTCGGCGGCCAGTTTGGCTGATCGTTGACTGCGTACGTGGCCCACTCCATGCCTAGGTGGCTGTTGTTATACTTCGCCTCATGTTTCGCCACAGTGCAGGCCCAATCGCCTAGCTCAATCCCCGCCGCCAGGAATTTCTCAAACGCCTCCCAATCCTCGTGCCAGCCGCTGGTATCGGTGTCGACGGTGTCGATTGGGGTCGTGATCACTGCGCAAGCTGTCCGTGATTTATTGTATGCCTTAGCAGCAAGGCACCAGACGTGATCTGAGACCCAGTCGTTTGCCAGCTCGACCTGTTTCAGTTTCAATGAGTGCATCCGAGGCGCGAGCCAGAGCCAGAACTTGGCGTCGAAGATGGGGACTTGCTGCTCGACATACGTGGTCACTGCCGCTGTCGTCTCACAGGGGTATACCTCCGCGTTGTTCAAAAGCGCCCAATACTGTGTGTTCTGGCGGATAGTCGGTTGTGCCACCAAAGGCGGCCCTTGGGGAAACTCCTCCTGATGCCGCCTCCAGAACTCGGGGTAGGCAAAGTTAGAATGGAAGGACATGTCTTCGTCAACCATCCAGACGTAATCGTAGGCCTTGATCCAGTCCGTCACCTGTGTCTGGAACCAAAGCTTCGGGATGAAGCCATGGTTCTGCGGGTCCACACCAGCAGGCATCTTGCCTTCGCTCACGTAAAAGCGGTTGCCAGTGTGGTTGGCCACGTCATAGAGAGGGACCCACGGGGCCACCTGCCCATGATGGAGGACAATGCCAAAGTCGAGCGCAGGCTGTGCACGTATGTTGTTGGCCACGAGCGTGATAGCTTTATCGGAGGCCACCGACACTACGAGCGTGGGAGGCACCCGGCTGGCCGGCCGACACAACGGGGACACAAGACCATCATCGTCATTTCTGTTGATGCACCACTTGTGGCAATGGGTGACATTGACTGTCTTCCATGGGTACTCGTCGCACGAGCCTGTGGACATTCCAACCACGCACTCGTAACCCCCAAATGGGCAAAGTGACTCGTGTGAGCAAAAGTTCTTGCTCGTGTCGACGGCACCCTGGAAGAGCTCTGGGCATGTTTTTCTATGAGGGTCCATTTCGGGCGGCAGAAGCAACCGTCCGGCCGTTCTTTCGGGCGTCGCCAACGCAGACGCCAGGAGGCTGCTCGCGAGCAGCGACATGGATGCCGCCCGGTCCTGTCCCCAGACGAAAAAGGACAACTAAGGGCGAAGTTGCCCCGTTTGGTACAGCCTAAACATCTAAAACCGTCGGGGGGGGAAAGTGCGGCCCGGACCTTGCCCCCGCGGTTTTTAACCTCCCTAAAGCTGCGTTACCGCGCGAACGGGTGGTGGGGGTTCGGGCATAGCTTGCGACGGCTTGGGCGAGGGTACGGGCGGTGTTTGGTGACGGGTGGGCGCGTGCCTGGCCCCACCGACGGACGGTAGTCGGTTCCGCCGAATTTGTCCGATCGCCTCGAGCGTTGCCTCGCCGCCGTGGTCCGCTGGGAGCGCCCCCCTCCCCACTGGATTTTCGGCTCGACATGCCCAAAGAACGAAGCACTTTGTGTCAGGGGGTTATATCTATGAGACTTGAGCCCTGAACTGTCAGAGTGTGTGTGTCATCAGAGGTGTCGGAGGTGTCGAGAAGTGTCGAGGCGGTGTCGAGGCGGTGTCGAGGCGGTGTCGATTGACACTGGTGTCAATGGTGTCGAGGCGTGTCGGCCGTGTCGACTCAGTGTCAGAGGGCGGATTGACAGTTTATACGCGTGGCACGTGTCTGAGTGTCGATTGTGTCGAGTGTCAGA
>MDSY01097004.1_pt1 | contig 11819 bp, 8 predicted proteins | sample 811131 | NCBI WGS metagenome assembly MDSY01 (sample SAMN05326643, study PRJNA326480) | marine metagenome | isolation source: seawater | place: Atlantic Ocean: South West | collected 2010
CGGCGGCGGCTCGCGCGCGAACCAGGTGGGGCGCCGCCATCTTCTCCAAGATGAAGGGCACCGACGACGTCAAGGAAGCCGCCGCGAAGCTCCAGTCGCGTCACCAGTTACTCGCCGCCATCAAGCGCGCCACCGACGAGAAGGCCCGGAGGGACGAGGAGGAGTTTCGATGGATCCACGACGTCGAGCTCCTCCGATGCGTACCTTTCCGGCTACGATGCCAGCTGGCACGATCATGCCGCAAGATGACGTGCACCAGGGGCGAGCGCGTGTACGCCGAAGGGGACGACGGCGACGTCGCGTACATCGTGCTCGAGGGCCGGTGTCAGCTTCGGGTCAACGTACCTAAGGACGCGGATGAGATCGACTCTGGCGACGAGTCCGAGGCGGATCTCATCAAGACGGAACCGTCGGGCGAGGTCGTCTCCGGGTCCATGTGTCTGGCGGATGCGATCGGGGACTTCACTAAACGTAACGGCCGGGACCCGAGCGATGCGGAGCGGGAGGGTTTATCGAGGCGGAGGCACGGGGGGAAGGCGTGCGTGGGGTTGGAGACTTTGCTCACGGGCGCCCCGCGGCCGCACAGCCTCATCGCCAAGTCCCAACACACCGCGCTCATGGAGATCTCGCGGCGTGAGCTCGCGAAATGCCTCGCGCTTGACGACGCGAGCCGCGCGAAGGAACACGCGCTCAAGGTGACGCGCGCGTACAACGAAGCCAAGCGGGCCTTCGTCGAGAAGTTCGGCTCGAGGGGCGCGAGTTGGGGGGAAGACGCCGCGGGCGAGGAGGGCGCGGATGCGTACCGCGCCGCCCTCGTGGAGACGCCGCCGCCGCCGACCGCTCGTGAGGCTCTGTTCCGCGCGGAGGCGGCGCGGCAGATGTCCCTCACGCCCGGGTTCGACGCGATCGAAGACGAGGAGGAGCGGCGAATAATGGTGCGGGACTTTTACACCCGCGTGAAGGTCACCGCGCACCACCTCGGGCTCGGTTTACCGAACGACCTGTACTCCGAGGCGGACGAGGCGATGCTGCCGTGGACGGTGACGTGGCGCGCGAACCGAAGCGTCGAACCCCCGGTTCTCATGGGAACGAACGAGCACGGCGCTTCGACGCTGGACTCCAACGCGATTGCCGAGTGGGAAGCGCTGCGGGCTACCGCGCTCTTCGGCGGCGGCGCCGGTCTGTTCCTGTGCTCCGAGCCGACGCTGACGCGCGGTGAGCTGCGGCACGTGGTCAGCGCGGGGACCCGGCGGGTCGCGGCGAGGCAGAACGAGCGCCCTTTGTGTCTGGAGAACGATCCGGGCGAGAGAGGGTCGGCGTACGTAGTCTCCGGCAACTCCCGCGGCGACGTCGTTCGCGCGCGTCAACCGACCAAGCTCGACCCAAACCCCGTCCCCGAGCGCGTGGGCGTGGCGAAACCGGGCGACGTGGTGTGCGCGTTGAGTCTGCTGACCGGGGCGAAGGTTGCGCGCACGGTGGTGGCGTCCGCCGCGGCGAGGGCGCCGCCCAAGATGAAGGCGCTCGAGGTGAACAAAAAGTGTTTAAGGGCGGTGGTCGTGCGTCGACCGACCGTGTTGGACGCGATGGCCCGCGTCGTCGCCGCCGAGATTGCGCAGACGCAGTTCGCGGACGATCGGCGCGGGGTTCCGGCGTCGGTGTCCGCCGCGAACGAGCTGCGGATGGCGATGCGGATCGCCAACGCGGGCTGGAGTCACTTCGCCACCGGCTGGCGCACGTGGGTCAAAGTTGGGTCCACGGTCCGCGCCGAGTGCAGGCGTAAGATCATACGCGATAAGCTCTTCGGCGGCGGTGCGGGGGCGTTCTTCGCGGCGGCGGCGGGGGCGTCGCTCGACGCGGCGGTTGACGATTCATCTTCCGCCGACCCGACGAGTCGACGAAAGCGCAAGGGTGAGTTGCTCGACCTCGAGAACGCGCAAGTCCTCGGCGTCGCCAGGCCGCTGCGTTCACTCATCGCGTCGGAACGCGCGGCGATCGCGGCGCGGTCCACGCGCCGGGTGCTCGCGAGGGCGGGCGAGGTGTTTTGCCAGCAGGGTTTCCCAGGCGCCACCGCGTACGTCGTCCTGAGCGGATCGCTCGAGTCGTTGGTGAAGAAACCTGGCGCGCAGAACGACGTCGACGGCGGCGTGTTGCTCCGCGCCGGTAAGTTGAAGCCCGGCGCGTGCTTCGGGGAGACGTGTTTGTTGCTCGGCGCGAGGCGCGCGGCGACGGTGCGCGCGACGCGTGATTCGTGGCTCATGGAGGTTGGCAAGAAAGGAATCGAGTGGGCGCTGACGGCTCGGCCATGCTTGGTTGACGATCTCGCGACGTGCGCGGCGAAGGCGTCTGCGCGCGAGCGGGTCATCGGCGACGAGGGCGCGGGCGACGATAGCGACGACGACGACCTCGGGCTCATCGACGACGACGGCAGGACTAGCTCTGAGGAACACCGAACGATCGTGAACCACGTGTTGGACTGGGTGTTCAAGGGAGAGATTCGCGGGTTGGAGGCGGGGTCGGAGGATACGGAGGACGCCGTCATGGATACAGAGGGAGACTCCGCAACCGGGTTACGGCCCACGCGTTCACGCCTCGCGTTCGGCGAGGCGACCAAGAAGGTCATGGGGGTGTTGCAAGGCGTGGACGTGTTCAATGCGTTGGACAGGACTCAGATGCTGGTGATGCTTCGCGAGGGCGCCGACCTCGAGACGCACCCGCCGGGCAGCCGCGTGTGCGTCCAGGGCGACGACACGCGTGATACCATGTTCGTGGTCATGGAGGGCGAGCTGGAGGTGGAGGAGACGTCGTTGGCGGATTTACGTGCGAGCGCGGCGTCGGGAAAGATCGAGACGAAGGCGATTCGGACGCTCGAACGCGGCGATGTCTTCGGGGAGTCGCGTCTCTTCACCGGCGCCCCGGGCGGCTGCACCGTCACCGCCACCTACCGCGGCGCCACGCTGATCACGCTGTCGCCGAACGCCATCGGTCCCATCTTGAAGAACGTGGAGTCGTTCGTGCCGACGGTGGCGAACACCTTAGCGTCCAGAAGGGACGCGGACCAGAACTCTCCGGTGGAACTGGACTCGGCTCCGGATGCGCTGATGGACCGCGCGGGTCGACTCGACGCCTCCATACGGCTCCGACACGGCCTACCTTTCCCCGGGGAGGACGTCCCGAGGACGGTGAAGTCGGTGAATGATACATTCCAGTCGAATGAAAAGTTTCCGGTCATGGATGACGAACTGTCGCGTGCGCTTCGAGCTCGGCACCCGTTTTTTCGCAGGTTCACCGCCGCCGAGCTCGCGAGCGTGGCCGCACTCGGCGTGGTTCGCACGATCGGCACCGGTAAACACATATGCGCGCAGGGTGAAGACGGGACCACCGTGTTCATCGTGGTGTCCGGGGTGGCGATGGTGTTCATCGAGGAGCGCCGCCGCGATGACAGGGTGGTGAAGAGAAAAGTTGGGGAGCTCGTGCCCGGACAGACTTCCGGCGAGGAGTGCGTCCTATCCGACGGGGAGACCCGCCGGGCGCGGACGATCATCGCGTCGCCGCCCGGTGTGAGGGTGATCGAGCTGGGACGCGCTGCGTTCGATGCGGCGTTCGCGCGGAGGCCGGCGCTGGTGGACCACGCGGACGAATATTTGGCGAGTTTGGAACCCCTCTAAATAGAATTAGTAGACATATTTATAATAAATACCCGTACAGGGAAATTCGACAGTCGTATTGTCTATTTGCGAGGGTATTCAGGTCCATGGATTCGGGTCACGTGGCAGCGCTTCGTTGGAAGGGATATTATGATGTAGGTTTACAACAGTACAACACGCAAGCGCGTGGAAGGTCGCGAGATGTCGACGCTGAGCTCCGTCGGAGTGGTCGGCCTGGGTGCGACCGCGCGCGGGGTCATCCCCGCGACGCGCCGCGGTGCACGGGCGCGCGTCGCCGCGCGACCCGTCGCGTCGACTCGCGCGGGTGAAACTTCATCATCCGTCGCTTGGGCGCATCGGGGCTCGCCCTCGTGCAGGCGCCGCGTCAACTCGGGCGCCCGCGGCGACGCGGTCTGCCGCCGGGGTTTCCTCGATCGCCTCTTCGGCGGCGATAAGAAGGGATCCGACGACGCCAAGGGCGACGACCGCGCCGCTTCCAAGCCCGCGGATGCCCCCGAGGCGGATGCCGAAGCGTCCACCGGGGCGCCAACGGCAACGGCGTCCGATGATGGATCCGGAGCGGCCGTCGCCCCATCGCCCGTTCCCACGCCCAAGGTGCGGGTCGAGTACGACATGCCCAAGCCCGATTACAACAACACCATGTCCGCGCTGGAATCCATGATCGGCTCCACCGACGAGGAGCTCATGCGCGAGGAGGAGGCGCGCGCCGACGACGCAGCGTACGCCGAAGCGACGCGAAGGCGCGAGGAACGGGTCGCGGCCAAGGCGTCGTCGGACGATAACGACGGCGTCACGCTGAGCGTCGCGCCCGGGGTTCTGGACGCCATCGAGCAGGCGGAGAAGGCGCGGAAAGGCGGCGGTGCCGTGGATTCCGAGCTGAAAGGCTCCAAGCCCACGGGCGAGACGAACGAGGAGACCAAGAAGAAGATCCAAGTCACCTTGGACGACAAAGCCGTGAAGCAGATGTTGGACAAGGACTCGTGGCTGGACAACGTGGTGGACGGCCTGTCGGAGTCCGCCGAGCGCGAACGCGACGATCGCTCTCCGGAGGAGAACGCCAAGCTCGACAAGGTCCTCGCCGACCTCTCCGACCTCGCGAAGAAGGACAAGGGCGAGCGTTCCTCGGACGAGGTTCGCGAAAAGTTCGAGTCGCTCTTTGAAATTTTAGAAATCAGCGACGAGCCCGCGGTGCCCAAGGAGGACCTCGAGCGCTTGAAGACGGAGGTGTTCGGGTACAACACCTTCTGGGTGACGGGAACCGAGGAACTCGGCGCGGAGATCGCCGGCGAGGGCGTGCTCGTCAAGGGGAACCTACGGGCGCCGAGGCAAGCGGTGTTCGAGAAGGTACAAGCCGGGTGCGATCGGCTGTTTCCGGACAAGTACACCGTGTTCGTGTTGGAGGAACCCGGCGGGCTCTTCGACGACGATTCGTCTTCATCGGCGTCCACGTCCGGCTCGTTCGACTCGTCCGATCCATCCGCGTCCACACGCGGGCCGCGCGTATCGTTCCTGATCGTCCCAGCCGACAAGGCGGGACCCAACCCGAACACCAGCGGGTGGCAGTACTTGATCGCGACGGTCCTCTTCGCGCTCACCGCGGGCAGCGCGCTTCAACTCGGTCTCGTCGCGGAGGTCTCACGGCTTCCCCAGGCGACGATGGACTGGCTCGCGGCGGGGTCGCAGGGCATCGACACCACCCTCGCGCCCGGCGAGCTCCCACCAGGCCTCGAGGACTTCGACGTTCAAAAGTACGTGGAAAGTGCGTTTCCAATCGCCGGCGGCATCTGGGCGACGACGGCGGCGCACGAGGTCGGTCACATGATCGCCGCGAGCGTGCGAGGCGTGAAGATCGGCATCCCGTTCCTCATTCCCAACGGCCAGCTCGGCACGTTCGGCAGCATCACGCAGATCAAATCGCTGCCAAAGACGCGCGAGGACATCTTCGACGTGGCCATCGCCGGGCCCATCGCGGGAACGGTGGTGGCGTCCACTCTGTTCTTTTACGGCTTGGCGCTGAGCGCGGGCGGGGACCCGAACGAGCTTCTTCCGATCCCATCCGAGCTGTTCAGCGGGTCGCTGCTGTTAGGGTCCGTCTCGGAGATTTTCCTCGGGGATACGGGCGCGGCGGCCAAGGGGGTGATGGTGCACCCGCTGTTCATCGCGGGATGGTACGCTCTCATTCTTTTCCCACAAGATTCTTATTCCCGCTCGGTTGGACAATAAGTCTCGTGAAGACAATACACCGACTTTACCCCGAAGGTTGTTCGGAGTTACCCAAGGCGCGAAGGGCTGAAAAGTCCTCCCCGCGTCGTGGCTTTTGCCGGCTGCCCGTGTGGGTCACTTCCATGACTCTGAAGACTTCCAACCGGCGTCGTACGAATAACCATATGACCAAATGATCCAAGTCACGACCCGATCCATCGCTGACCAACCCCCTCCCACGTCTTCATTCACAGGTGCGGCCTCGTGACCCAGGCGCTGAACATGCTCCCCGTGGGTCAGATCGACGGCGGTCGGGTAGTCCAGAACGGGTTCGGGCGCAGGGCTCTCGGGCTGACGTCGCTGGGGGTCTACCTCGGCCTCTCTCTCGGTATCGTCGCTTCCAGCTTGTCGCTGTCGTGGGCGCTGTACGTGCTGATCTGCCAGCGCACTCCCGAGTTCTCGCCGCAGGATGACGTGACGGAGGTTGACGAGGCGCGGCAACGGAGTGCGCTGCTGTTGATATTCCTGGCGTTCCTGGTGTTGTTGCCGGGGGGCCAGCAGGTGTCGCAGGACGTCATGCCCATGCTCTGATTGATTTGAGATTGTTGTGCAGAGCTGCGCGCTGTGATGGATACGACGAGGTTTCGAATAAGACAAAAACACAGACTGTTTGATCGTACGAGTCCATTTCGTTTGTCGTCAAATACGAAACCCCGAACCGTCCCCGCTGACCAGGTGCCCACTCGGCCTAACCTCTAATCGGTTCCGCCACGTACGGTTTATTACGTGTCCACTGTCATCGGGCCGGGCTCTGACTGTACTGCCTGTTCCTATCTGAATGAATCTGCTTTTTGGGAACTCTCTCAAAAATATCTTCCCGCGATTCGGTGCGTCAAACTGGTGATGCGGGAAGCTCCGAAACAGATGACACTGGCGTTTATTCTCCTTTCCCGGGTGGACACGCATCCGATTTCGGGGTCAAAAAATACCTCGGAACGTATGAAAACCAGTCTTGAAAAATGTGATTTAGCAAGATTTGGTCGAGTAGATTCTTGAACTGCTCGATCGTGGATCTCCAATTTCACGCCTCCTGATTGGCCGAGGATCTCGCTTTACATGCTCGTTTACGTCCTCGCTATCGGTAATCTTCAACCATTCCCGTTCACGCCGTCGAGCTCGCGCACGTCCCGTGACGCGTCCCGACGCACCGCACCGGTTCTAACAGTCCGGCGCGTTTCCGCAACAACACCGCGGCTTAGTTCAACGACTCAGCGATGGGCGCTCACTCCGTCGCCGCGCCCGCGATGGCGCTTTCCGGTCGCGTCCGCGCGATGGAACCTAAGCGATCCTCAGCGAAATCCAGCGCCTTCGCCACCGGCGGAAAGTGCGCCGGCGCGAGGCGCGCGACCTTCCGCACCGCGCGCAACACGGTGACCAGGGCCGTGGTGACCCCGCCGACGACGCACGACAACGCTCGTCCGGACACCACCCTCCGGCCCGTCTCCGCGGCTGCGGTCGACAGCAGCAAGGCGCTCGAGCAGTTCCGCAGCATGGGCGGCGCTTCCCGTAAGTTTCATTTCCTGACCGCCCCCAATACCACCCGGTGACGCGCATCACGAAGGTCGCGCGACCGTTTCGAACCGGGTTTTAGCACGTCGCGAACGTCCACGGGTGGTTTCCACCGTCGCGACGCCACGGAACCCGCGAGAACGCGCCGTGCGACGCCACTTTCGGCATGCGTATCGCCCGGTGCCACCGTGGCAAACTCCGTATATTTTTTTCCCCTCACCCGGCACTCGCCGCCCATATCTATCCACTTCACGCTCACCGACATCCACCCTTCATTACCCCAATCCGCAGGCTACGCATCCGAGGCCAAGTCCTCGATCGTGTCCATCGGTCTGTCCATCCACACGTGCCCCGTCGAGGTGCGCGAGAAGATGGCGGTGCCCGAGGACAAGTGGGAGGATGCCATCAAACAGCTGACGTCCTTCCCGCACGTCGAGGAGGCTGGTATCCTCTCCACGTGCAACCGCATGGAGATCTACGTGGTGGCCCTGAGCTGGCACCGCGGCGTGCGCGAGGTGGAGGAGTGGATGACCCAGTACAGCGGCATCCCGCTCGACGAACTCCGCGAGCACCTCTTTCTGCTCCGGGACCAAGACGCCACCTCGCACCTTCTCAAGGTTTCCGGAGGCCTAGACTCGGTGGTCATGGGCGAGGGCCAGATCCTGGCGCAGGTTAAGAACGTCTTCGCGCTGGGCGAGAACGTGGAAGGGTTCGGGCGGCACCTCTCCGGCCTCTTCAAGGCTGCGATCACCGCTGGTAAGCGCGTGCGATCGGAGACTTCCATCGCGTCGGGCGCCGTTTCCGTGTCCTCCGCCGCCGCCGAGCTGGTGCAGATGAAGCTCCCGTCCAACTCCTTCGACGGGTGCCGGGTGATGATCGTGGGCGCGGGTACGATGTCCCGCCTCCTCGTCAAGCACCTCGTGTCCAAGCGGTGCACCGAGATGACCATCGTGAACAGAAGCGCCGGACGGGTCGAGGAACTCGCGGCGGATTTCCCCGAGGCGAACATCAAGCTGGCGCTGATGGATGAGTTCCTGCCCCTCGCCGCCGAGCACGACGTCATCTTCACCGCGGCGTCCACCGGCGTCATCGTCACCAAAGATGACCTCGCGTCCATGCCCGTGGCGTCGGCGTGCGTCGACGGGAAGCGCAGGCTGGTGGACATCGCCGTGCCACGCAACGTCGACGCGGATTGCGGCGACGACGCCAACACGATCGCGTACAACGTCGACGACCTGAAGGAGCTGGTGGAGGCGAACAAGGAGGCGCGTGAGCGCGCGGCTGATGAGGCCCGGGAGCTGCTCGCGCAGGAGCAGGCTGGCTTCGAGGCGTGGAGGGACTCGTTGGAGACGGTGCCCACGATTAAGCGGCTGCGCGGTAAGGCTGAGACCATCCGCGCGACGGAGCTCGAGAAGGCGATGGGCAAGCTCGGCGGCGGGCTCACCAAGAAGCAGATGAAGGCGGTGGAGGAGCTGAGCCGCGGGATCGTGAACAAGCTCCTGCACGGGCCCATGCAGGCGCTTCGATCCGACGGGACGGACCCGGCGCAGGTGTCCCAAACGCTCGTCAACATGCACGCGCTCGAGGATATGTTCGACTTGAAGAACCCGGATGCCCCGACGCGCGGGCGCAAGTGAGAGTAATAACCTAGAGGAGAGGTGGAGAGACGGTGGGGTGGTGATTCACGTCTCGGGCGAATAGCGCTCGTGGATGGGATATCGTACCCCGCCGTCGTGTACCAGTATTTTTAATTGCAAATTGACGCAATATGATATGATCATCGCGAGCGAGTCTGTCTGTCGACGACTGGAACCACTTACGAGTACTCTTAAGTTATTAAAAGGTTCAGTTAGAACGACCTCGCAAGCCCGCAGTGCATGCGACCCGCGCCCTTCTCCGAAAACGCGTATTCGAACCGGATCGGTCCAACCGGCGTGTGCATCGCGATGCCGGCGCCGTACCCGTAGCCCTGGCCGGGCTTACCCCTCGCCAGCGCCGGGTCCCCGAGCACCTGCGACCCGCTCTTAAGATCACTGCCGATGTCGAAGAACACGTACCCGTCGAACTGGTCGGGCGCGAGGGGCACCGACAGCTCGGCGGAGCCCACGATGAATTTCCTGTAAACGTAAACGAAACGCGGCGTCGGTTCAGTCTAATTGCCTCTTCACGCGGGGATGAAACGAGATTTGAGATGAAGGGAAGAGACGCACCGTCCGGTGCCGACGCCGCCCTCCGGGTACCCCCGCACGCTGTTCGCGCCGCCGATCTGGAACGCCTCGTACGGGGGTAAGTCCCCGATGATGTTCCCGCCCTTCGCGGCGACCTCGAGGGTGGCGCCCATCGCGTGAAACTTCCGCCGCGCCCTCACGACTACCCGGTTGAACCACAGCATATCCGCGGTTACCTGCGAGTGTGTAAACAAAACACTTGAAGTCAGTACAAACAATTGCCCGTACGAGGATTAGAGCAAAAACAATATACGCACCGGAACGGCTTGCTCCGCGGTGAGCACCAGCAGCGCCTCGTCTTTACCCCGGCCCTCGTACACGAACCTAGATAGCACGTTGAACGTCGTGTCGTGCGCGAGGCCGCTGTGCGTGAGGGGCGAGTTGTACGCGTCGTGGAGGCAGGTCTGCTTGAGGTCGTCGTGGGTGTACGCGCGTTGGTACGTGGCGCTCAATGTCCCGGTCCAGCTCGCCGCCAGCGGCCGCCTGTGCACAAAGCAAAACACACGCGCCGTCAGTCTAATTGCCCTGCCCGCGCAAAAAAAAAAGAACCCACCTGTACTCGACTCCGGAGATGACCTTGCGCACGTACAGCGCCTTGGGCCCGTCTCCCGCCGCGGCGACGTCGTCGGCGTCGTCGTCATCCTCCGAGGGCTCAGCCTTGGCGTGGATGGCCTCCAAGGACGTGCTGTCGCTGTCGAGGAAGACCCGCCGCGAGGTGCGGTGCGAATCCCCGATCCAAGGGTCGGTGTGCGAAACCTTGACGTCCACGTCGGGCTTACCCCCGCCGGGTGACGGGGACAGCTCGACCCGGGCGGTCAGGTTCTGGCACTTCCCAAACAGGTTACGCCTGTAGTAGTCCGCGTTCGCGACGAGCGCGGACATGCCGCCCTCCTGTAAGCCTTTGGCGCTGATACCGCCGCCGCCGCTGAATCCGGCTTTTTGCTTCTCCTGTGAACAAAACACGACGTCAGTACAATTGCCCATACGTACGATAACCAAAATAACCAAAATACCAAAATAACCAAAATAAACTTACCGTGACGTTCACGATGGCGTCCATGACCGGCGACCCGTCCACGGCGTGCGACCGCGGGGAGAACTGGACGTTGACGTTCTCCAAGCCGCTGGTGTTGGTCAAGTCGGTGATGTCGTCGGACATGCGGCCGGAGAGCGTGGCGCCGGGTTTGATGTTCTTGAGATGTCGGAAGATGTATTCGCGTCGGGTGTTGCCCTCGCACGGCTCCCGGGTTTTGCGATCGATGAACCGAACCTCCACCTGTCCAATCTGCGGCTCCACGACGTCCATCTCGAGTATGCCGTCCGGGGTGATCTGCACGTTGACGAACTCGTGGCCGATCTTCTTCGCTTCGTACCACTGCGTCATCTCTCGGGCGGCGGCGACGACGGCGTTGCTGTTGAGCACTTTGCCGATTTGCGGCTTCATGACGCCCTGCACGACGGTGACCGGGAGCTGTGAGGAGCCCCTCAGGACCACGGCGCGGACCGTGGGGTTGGCGACGAGCTTGAACTTGAGCGAGACGCCGTCGCGTGTGTCCGTGGATTCCGGTTCGATGGCTTTGAAGTACCCCGTGTTGTAGATCCTCTGCACATCCGCCTTGATGTCGGCGACGGTGTAGGAGAAGTTGGGTCGGATGGTGACGACGGATCGCGCGAGCTGCGCGAGGTCGGGGTCTTCCGCGTCGAACTCCACGGAGGAGATGAGGATGGGACGCGCGTCGTCGCCCGGGGCGAGCTCGGCTGCTTTGACTTTGGCCGATTTGATCTCGGCGTCCGCGACTTGCGCGATCGGGGCTCTGTAGATGGCCGTCATCCCCGCGCCGAAGAAGCCGAGCTGCGTGGCGGGTTCCGTGTCCCGTGGATGCGACGCGGATGCGCCACCACCCACGCCGTTGGCGGCGGTGATGCTCGCGACCATGGGCCCGCGCCGCGCGGCGGCCGCGGTGCGCTCCCTGATCGCGCCGAGCTGTTTGCGCAGGGGCGCGACGCCATCCCTGGCGGCGTTGCCGAGGGAGCGCGCCTTCGCGGCCCAGCGGCTGGGCGCGCTCTGCGGTGCTCGCTCACCGGTGGAAGTGTCCATGTTCGTTCACGGACGCACGAGACGCCAGGCGCCCGTCCTGCGCTCGTCTCTTGTGAG
>MDSY01123615.1_pt1 | contig 11815 bp, 9 predicted proteins | sample 811131 | NCBI WGS metagenome assembly MDSY01 (sample SAMN05326643, study PRJNA326480) | marine metagenome | isolation source: seawater | place: Atlantic Ocean: South West | collected 2010
ATTCCACTTCTTTTCTTATTCTTTCCATCCTTTTCTTTTGCTCTCCAAAGTCAGACACCGGGGTCATGAACGGATATACGTACTTCACAGTAGTCGCTAAACTTCGGTAGGTCACCAGCCACTCCTTTTCCCGGCCCTCGTCCCCTTCCCAGTTTCTATTTCCAATGCCTTCATTTTTAATCAGAAATTCAACGTTGTCCACGCCGAGTTTTCCTAACATGGCGAATCGCAAATACTTGTTGCCATCTTCGGTTTCGAATGCCTCAAGTTTTCGCGCATCTGGTACTGCTCGCAGTACGGCTGCTGTGATTTGAGCCACTGCGTCGTCTAGGGTTGCCGTGGAAGCGGTCCACGCCGTGGCGAACTGCTCGGGGGCGCCGCCCGTGGATGACGTGCTGACGCAGTTGAAGGTTGATGGGCACTTTCGTAGTCGGCCGTTTAGAAGGCCGGTGGGTTCAGTTTCGGGCATCGTCGCGGCTAGAGTGGGACTAGGGTTTGCTAATGAGTTGGCACTCACAAGCCCTACGAGTAACTTCACGATTGTGGCTCTTCTCGTAGTGGAAGGATGGGTGGGAGGAAGGCTCTTGTCAACGTTGGAAGTGACGCGTTCGGATGATGATGCCGTCGCCTTGGTCATCACACGCGTTGAGTGTTTATCCCGTCCTCCTCGGGACACACGCGCCGACACGCTGTGGTGTATGGACACGCCTGCGTGCATCGCGGGTACCATGGGGGTAATCAGGACTGCGTGTGGTGGTGTGGGGACCGAGGAGCGAGGTGAGCTGGACTTCGTTGAAAAAACTCGTGTGCTTGTTTGTTGTCCCTCCGAATATACCAAAATTGACGAGTTATATATCTTGAGTCATTAGACCGTCGATCGCTCACTTGCATCGAAACCCTTTATCCGCAAAACGCGAATCGCGACACGTCGCGTTCGCCGGCGTCTCCCCTACCCGCCCATTTCGACAGCACACGCGTCGACCCTCCGGTGTTCGTATCACACGTCGCCACCCCTTACCCCCCACGTATAATGGCTCAGGCTGTTATGTCCGCGGTCAGCGCCGTGCGCGTCGCGGTTCCGGCGAACCGCTCGCTAAAAGCCCGTAAATCAGCGGCACCCCGCGTGGTGACGACGCGCGCCATCACGGAAACCGTCGCCGACGCCCCCCGCGCCAACTCCGCGCTGTACGATGAGTTCAAGAAGCTTTTAGTGGACTACGAGTTCTCGTACAAAGTGGGCGACCGCGTCTCAGGCAAGGTGTTCCACTGCGACAGCAAAGGCGCGTGGGTGGACATCGGCGCCAAGGCTGCTGCGCTGTGCCCCGCCGCGGAGTCGTCCTTGGCGGACGTGCGCAACGTAAGTACTGTTCACATTTTTTTGGTTTCATGGATGCAGGTGATAGTCATGACGACGGGACAGCGATGTGGGGTCGAAACTTATGTCGACGGCATCACAACCCACCGGTTCCGACACGTCCAACGCTCATCGTCGGCATCAAATCGGCAAGACGGATAGATAAAGCGCTTCCGAATCGACTTTTTCCGCAACGAGATGTCCTTCCGTATACGCTCTGAACCTGACCATCCGACCCCCCACTTTCTATTTCCTTTCGACAACCCTAACAGGCCGCCGCCGTGTTTGACATCGGCGAGGAGTACGAGTTTGAGATCATCAAGGATGACGACGGCGACGGCTCACTCACGCTCTCGATCCGCAAAATTCAGGTGCGTTTCTTCCAAATTGCCCTAGACCCTGAAAGAGTTTTTTTGACGCGAATTTCAAGACTTTTCATCCTCCCATGACTCTTGAATAGTCACTGACCTCCATATCCCTCCAACCAAAATACCCTAACAGCTCGAAGCCGCGTGGGACCGGTGCAGGGAACAGCAGGCGAACGACGAAGCGGTCAACAGCATGGTGCTGTCCGTGAACAGAGGCGGCCTGTTGGTTGAGGTTGAACACCTAAGAGGCTTTGTCCCCCAATCCCACATCGCGGTGCGCGTGCCCAACAGAGAGGACTTGGTGGGCCAGACCATCCCGGTCAAGTTCCTTGAGGTGGACGAGGAGAAGAACCGTTTGGTGATGTCCAACAGGCTCGCCACTGATATGGTCTCGGGAGAAGGCCTTGGTGTTGGCGACGTGTGCACCGGCATTGTGCAAGCCGTGAAGCCCTACGGCGCCTTCGTCGACGTCGGCGGCGTCTCCGGCCTGCTGCACATCTCGCAAATCTCGCACGACAGGATCGTCGCCGTGGAGAACGTGCTTGCTCCAGGAGACGAGCTCAAAGTGCTGATTCTGAGCAAGGACGCCGAGCGGTCGCGCCTGTCGCTCTCGACAAAAAAACTCGAACCCTCCCCCGGTGACATGCTGCGCAACCCCGCGCTCGTTTTTGAAAAGGCGGAGGAGATGGGACGGACGTTCAGGGAAAGGGTCGCCGCGGCTGAAGCAGCGGCGCAGGCGGAAGAGGGGACGACGACGACGGAGATGGCGGGCATGGAGCCCGCCAAGGAGGAGGAGGCAGCGGAGGAGGAGGCGTAAGCGGGGAGTTAGTCCGCAATGAGCGAGGCGCAATAGTGGCGATACGACGTTGTACACAGCGGCGAATTCTTTTACATTACCGTGTGAGGCAATAATGGCTTCATTCTTTGGCATTGCTATTGCCACACAACCGCGACCATCTACTTCTCCACCCAGCCTTTTTTCGGGCTGCCCGGTTCAATTTTCGGTTTATTTTTTTTCTTCGCAGCGTCCTTTTCTTTTTGTTTTTTAGCAACATCCGACGCTTTTTTCGCCCGCTTGGCTTGCTCCGCTGAAGTCTTTTTCGTCAGCTCAGCCTTCTTCGCCGCTTCCACTTTCTTGGCCAAGTCCGCTCGCTTGGCGTCTTTCACCGTTTTCCGCGCGCGTTCCAGTTTTTTAGCTTCAACCGCTTTGCGTTCCAAGTCTAGTTTTTTTTGGCGCTCCGCTTTCCGTAACTCCTGCGCCTTCCGCAGGTCAACAGGTTTCATGTCCTCCTTGACAAAGTTGATGGCGAAGTTTGATTTCTCGGCGGGCTTTTTGGCATATGGATTCGGCGTGCTTCGTTGTTTCGCAAAGGACGCTTTTTGTTTTTTAACGCTCCCGCCGCCCTTGCCGCCCGCCAGCACAGCGAGCACCAACCCGCCTACGCCGAGAAGCACGCCGCTGACGCCGCCACGAGACGCAGCGTTGTTACCGTCGTTTTCACGCGGCGAGTTGACCCGCGAGCCGAACGCACCTGACACACGTGGAGCTTGCGTTTCTTTAGGTCTCTCGTCTTTCCCGCCAAACGGCAGCCAGCCAAACAAACCTTTCCCTTTCCCGTTGGTGTTCCTTCTATTGGATCCAGACTCGTCGTACAAACTTTTACTGTTGCGCTTGCGCCACTGCTCTATGACCGCGTCACCTCCGCCCCTATACCCCCGCGCACTGGTAATGCACTTCACCGCGGTTTCCCGTTTCGTGAAGAATGAGAATGTCCACGGTTTTCGCAAACCGTCGATGGTAACGACGATGGCGCCGAAGGGGTACACCCCGGAGTTGATTCGCGCGTCAAGAATGGACTGCATAGGCACCGCGAACTTGCTCGGGGCCGTGGTTCCTGTGTCATTAGACCCTCCTCGCGCTGTCGTCGCCGCTGCATCCTTCCTGAAACACAGGTGGTTCGAAAACACAAACATGTCACCGCTATCGTCCGGGGTTTCGCCCTTGCAGCACTCGAACACGCCCAAGAGTTTTTCCTCTGTGTCGCGTAACTTGAAGTGCCCCCGAACCTGCGTCACTACCCGTTCCTGGTCCCGCATCGTGCCCTTGTCCATAGCCCGGCGCCAGTACGCGGCCAGGTCGCTGCCGTTAATTTCAAATGCTGAACGTTCCGCAGTGGGCGCCGTCGGAGGTCTCGCGGACGCTCCTCCGAAGACGGGCGGCTTTTGCGTTCGCGTCTGCGGCGTGTTGTGCGTGGAGTGCGAGTACGGGTCTCGGGGGTAGGTTGATCTTTGCGGCGAGGACGGCATCGACCCGCCATACGGTGGCCGCGGGGTGTTCTCGACGTGGTACACGTCTGGCTTTGTCCCCCTAGGCGTGTTTGGGTTTGAGTCGTCGTCAAACGACAAGCGCTGGCCTTTCGCGAGATTCTTGAAAAATTCAGTATCCACTAAAGATGCGGCGGGGTTCACCGTTCCCGTGCGCTGGCTTGGCGGGGGCCGAACAGGCGCGCGAAACGTGCCGTCGCCTTGTCCTCCTTTTTTCTGTTGCTTCCCCGCTTCGGCAATCACGGACGCGAGAACCGTGGCGCCGTCGGAGTCGGAGGTTTTTGCGGAGATATCTTTCGCCTTTACTTTTTCACCGCCAGTCTCTTTACCGCTCTTCGCCGGTATCGCCGCCGCCGCGGCTTTGGCGCTTTTATACGTCTTCAGCTCCCGTTCCTTTAACTTCCTTTGCACACACGCGAGGCAGGCGTACCTTCCACTGTCATCGCGCTGCCGCGGCCTTTGCGAGCAGTCCTCGGAACAGATGAAACAAATCTTACTTCCGGATTCGGTTTGATTATTTTTAACGCCTTCGTCCACCACCTTCTTCGCCGCCTCTTTCAGCTCAGCTTCCAGGGCTTGGGATTCCTGAAGTAATTTCGCCTTGGCCGCAGCGGCGCCGGCTTCCGCTTGGCGCATAGAGGCTTCGGCGGCTTTCTGCTTCTCGGCGTCAGCCTTTTTCTTTTCAGCTGCTTCAGCTCTTTCCTTCTCTTCAGCCTTTGCGCGTTCCTTCTCCGCTCGTGCCTTTGACGCTGCAACCTCGGCTTTCGCGACAGACGCGGCAACCTCCGCGTCCGCCGCGGCTTTCTTCTCAGCAGCGGCGGCTTCGGCGGCAGCCTTGGTGGAGGCATCAGCCTTGGCATCAGCAGCAGCCTTCGCTTCGGCATCTGCTTTGGCCTTTGCCTCGGCAGCAGCCTTGTCAGCCTGCTCCTTCGTCTTGCCTTCGGCATCCTCCTTGACGCCCGCTGCGATTGTTTCGAACCCGGCGACGGGAGGCGTAGGAGGTGCATCTGCAGCGGGGGGTGCAGCAGTGGGCGCGATATCCTCCAAGGCAGCATCCGGCTCCGATTTCACGGGTGGAGACTCCTCCGCTTTCGGTTTTTCAGGAGCCGAAGACGTCGCCGAGGCCCCACTCTTCTTCTTGTTCCCTCCGGCTTTTTTTTTGCCACCCATCGTGCGCGACCGCGATACTTCAAGAAACGGCCGCTGTGGTGTACGCGCGCAGGCGTGTGCGTCGTGGAGCACGCGGGTCGTGTGGTCGTGGTCGAGTTTCGTGCATCGCTGTCAAAATCGCAAACGGTTAAAAAATCTTCCGGAAACCGACGCTTCCATAATCTACGAGTTGTGGGGGTGCGCGCTCAATGCTCAGCGCGCATGCCCCACCGCGCCCGCGTCAGCAACACCGCGCGCTGCGTATGCGCGACGTTTCATTGACGCACACGGATTGACGCGACGGCAGTGGAAGGTTGGCGTAAGGGGTGTAGCGGACGTCTCTCATTCATTCCGCGTCAGGGGAAAGGTGCCTACATACGACTCGAAACATCTCAACCCATGGACGGCTGGCGCAAGCCCAAGCGCAAGGCGGTGGAGGTGGAGGCACCACCACCAACCACCACCAACGTCAAGAATACTGCGAATACGCGACATCAACCGTCAGAATGCGACTTGAACCGCGAACACGATGCCCTCCCATCGCTTAACGATGCAGATCTGACGAGATTAATGACAACTTTGCGCACCGATTTGGACACTGTGAAGAAAACGTTCACCGCGCAGCGCAACCCGAAGCACAAGCAGCACGACCGACAAATCCCCCGACCCGATGAGACGGAACAACAGCTGCTCGCCACGCAAGACGCGCTGTTAAGTGCGTCTGAGAAAGTAAAACAAGCCCGAACGGAACGCGACGCGCTACGCGCCGAACGCGACGAACTGGAAAAAATTAAAAACGAATTTCAGCAACAATTTTTGCGAGGCGCCGAGGCGGAGCAGAACGCCACGGTGGAGGCGGCGACGCTGCGACGAGAAATTGAGGATTTGCGAAACGAGCAAGCCACCGTATCTCCCACTGCGGAACCCGCTTCTATTACCGCTACGTTGACCATTCGCGCGGAAACCGCTGAGAGAAAAGTGCAAACGCTGCGACAAGAGCTCGGGGACGTTCGAATAGAACTCGACGAGCTGACTCAAACGAACAAGCAGTTAACAGATACGCTCAACCTGGCGCAGAACATCGTGGAACGCGAGGCGCGGAGACGGGATGCGCAGACCGCGGAGCTTGATGTGTTACGGAAAGCTGCTGCGGATTCAAAGAAAAAGGAAAAGGAAGCCAACAACGAAATGGAAGAAGCTCTTAATGAAGCGCGCCGCGCAAACAAACAAATCGCCTGCCTCACTTCCGAGAACCACGAAGAGCTCAGCGCGCTTCGCGTCGCGGTGAGCGTTTCGAAAGTAGCCGCTGAAACGGCTGAGAAGGCCCGTTCGGAGTCGATTTCCGACCGCGAAAAGGCGTTGCACGACATTCAAACCGCGCGGGAAGAGACGCGGGTGATGGAACAGAGAGCGCAAGAAGCGTCGGACACCGTCAACCAAATTCGCGAGGAGGGAAACATCATGCGGCAGGAACTGTCAGTCGCGGAAAAGCGACTACGGCAAGTCGCGGGCGCGATCACCGCGGTGGACACCGCGATGGCGGGCCTTCGATCGCTAGTACAAGGCGTCGCGGTCAATATCGTAGGGGATACGCAGAATCAAGTGGATACGCTCAACGTGGAAAATCAAAATCAAAATCAAAATGGGCTTCAAGTCCCGTTCGTGTCGCTCGCGGAATCGCTAGGGCCGGTCAGGGTCGTGCGCGGCGATTTGAACGAATCGGACGTGCCCGCCTCAGCGGAGGCGGTGCCGGTCATGGCGCCGGTGCCGACGGCGCCACGGCGCGCGACGCGATTGAGGGGGAAATAGGGAACTAGGGAAATAGAAGCGAGAGGAACGTAGTCGTGTTGGTTGGTTGTATTGCTATCACGGCGCCGTATCACTGTTTCAGCTCGCGCGCCGCGCAATTGTCCTGCACCTAGCCGCGGGGCGACCCCTTACACTCTGTGCAACTGCGTTTTAGCTTGCCATGGGGGCAGCATTTGCACTCCACGCAACTGTATTTCACCTTACCGTGAGGACATGGAGTGCACACCGCGCAGAGGTTTTTCTCCTTGCCGTGCGAGCACCGCTTTCTCATCATTTCATTTCACCCGCAGTTGCATCGCGTTGCACCCCCCACACGACCTGCGCATCCTCGCGCACCGCGAACTGCGCTCATTCGCGCGAGAGACGAGAAACATTTTAGATAAATGATGTGTGTTTTTCGGACCGCCACGTGTCAAGAGAACTCACACCAAACGTCGTGGTCGTCGGACCAAGCATTCCACTTTTCAGGGCACATCTGGTCCGCACTCCACGAGTCGTTCGCCACCATGTCCTGTGTCGTCTCCCGAGCCACCTCTGCTGCGGTGGTGAACCACGGGTGCACCCCCTCGTCGCGTCGCGCACATCATCATCGAGGAGCGTCCACGTCGATTTCTCGCCGACCCGTCGTCCCAATCAGACGTTCGGCATCGCGTTCAGTACACACCGCAGCGCTCCCCAATTTCTTCGAAAACTTCGCGAACCCGTTCGGCGGCACTGGAGGTAACGCCGCGAAACGAACACAAGCGAAAAAAGAGTTACTAGAAGCTATAGAAGGGTGCGAACGAGGCGTGACCGCGGATGATGAGACGAAAGAGTTAATCTACATCGCCGCTCAAAAACTGGAAAAGCTCAACCCCAATCGCGACGCGTTATCGTCCAACCTCTTGAACGGCGAGTGGGAGCTGTTGTACACCACGAGCGAATCTATTTTAGGCGCCACAAAGCCGTGGCCGTTCCGCCCATTAGGGCCGATTTATCAAACCATAGACACTGGAAGGTTACGCGTGCGGAATCGCGAGACGTTTCCGTTTTTCAACGCCGTCGACGCCGACCTCACACCTACCTCGAAATCAGCGGTCAACGTTCAGTTCGTTCAGTTCGAAATCTTCGGCCTGTTGAAAGTAACAGCCCCCGAGTCCGCGAAGGGTGCGCTCAATACGACGTACTTGGATGACGAGTTACGAGTCTCACGAGGCGACAAGGGCAATCTATTTGTATTGTCCATGTATGATGACTCGAAGGAACTGCCAAGGAAAGGAGATGAGGAAGAGTGAAATAAAATCGAGTGAAAATATAAGCATATCTATCCAACCTACTTCATCTCCTCGTACAGCAACCGCGTTCCGTTAGGCTTGTACGCCGACCCATTACTCGTTATCCGGTTGCCGTCGCTGTCAAAAAACTTGCCTCCTCCCAAAATCGCCGGCACTCCAGTCACGACTCGGAACACAGCGTCGGGCAACGTGAGAAACTCAACGCTCGACGTTTTCGAAAACGTTCCTCGAATTTTCGGAACCAAGTCCGCCGCGACAGTTTCTGGTTCTTCCGCGAGCACGTTGAAGAACCGCTTCGAAACCGGCTCAGCGCCTTCCAGTAACAAATCGGTCAACACCATACCCGGTGAGAGTTGGTGTACTCCTATTGAGTTGATGCCGGCTGCTTTCAACTCCTCGGTTAGGCTCACGGTGAGCTGCGATAATCCTCGTTTGGTGGCTTTGTGAGTGCAAGTGGATTTGCTAAACGAAGCGCCCCATTTCGAAAATCCAAAGTTGTACACGTGGAACGGAATGGTTTGTGACTGGTTGGTCATGGAGATGGAGGAAGACCCGCTGCGAGTAGTGGACCCATCGGAATTACTTTGCTGTCTTGTCATTATTTTCACCGCCTTTTGGCAGCACAAGATTGCGCCGGTTAGGTTTGTGTTGCACACCTGGACCACTTCTGAAGGTTCGATGTTTAATAGGCTTTCTCTTGCACTTACCATGCCGGCGTTGTTCAACCAGTGATGGATTGTTCCGACCGTGGAAGTCGCGTAGTCTCCTAGTTTGTCCACATCTCGGGGGTCAGTCACGTCGCACGCGGTGCCGCTGATGCACTGCCCTGGGAACTCCAGTCTCAGTGCTTTGACCGCGGCGTCTACTCGCGTTTGACTCCTTCCGCATACACACACCCGGTCGCCTCTTTGTAAAAACTCCCGCGCCATGGCGTACCCCACGCCCTTCGTGCCTCCAGTGATCACCACGCCAAAACCCTCCTCGGGGGCGGGGGGTTCCGCAGCGCCGCGTTGACCGGTAGCGGACGTGGACGGGTTTCGCGAGCCGCGAGAGGGGGTGGGGGATGTCACACGAGCGATGGATGGTAACTTTCGTGCACCGATATTTCTGGCAATCACTCCCCTTCCCGTCGCGGAACAGGCGGTGGACCGCGACGCGGAGCCATAAGCGGCCATCGAGGGGACGCACATCGCGGCGGACATCACGTCGAACGAGACGCGGGGTGTGCGGTCGAATGCGTGTGCTGTCGGGTGGATGCGCGCGGAGGTGTGGTGAGGTGCGGAGATATTTAGGACAAGTGGCAACTCGTCAAAAATCGGCGTCGTCAAAAGTTCGAAGGGCATTTGAAGGCCGTTTGCCGCTTCGGTCGGGGCGTTCAGTCGCACGTGCACTTCCCACACGTGTCGTGGGAAGCGGAAGGCGTCGGCACGTACCGGGTGGCGGGCAGTGCTGCCGCGTAAGGGTTAGGGTTAGGGCTTAACCCGAAGCCCTCGATCGTCGCGTACGACCTAGAAGCTGGTGAACCATTTCTAATTGGAATTGAAGAGCCTTCCTTGGTGAGATTTCGGTGCACTTCGGTCGAGACAAAGGGCGCACTACTGGACGAAGAGTGTCATCTAAACTCCCTTACGAAAGAATCACCACGGTTGTGACATACCACAAACTTCAACAAGATGGACTCCCCCACGCTCGCGCATGGCTTGGCTCAGGATTCCTTCATCGGCGCTGTGCCGAAGGGTGATTCTTTCCATCGAAAAGTGTTGAAAACGCTGTGGGTTTTGTTGAATTTGTTAGTGTTGATTGCGTTACCTTTAGCAGCTTGGGACATGCACCGGCACGACATGCACCCGCATTTCATCGCGTGGTTCGTGGCGGGGGTTTTCGTGCTGTTAGCGGTGCCGATTACGTTCTACGAGGTTGCGCAGCATTTAGAGCACTACCGAGCGCCGCGATTACAGAGACACGTGATTCGAATTCTGTTCATGGTCCCCATTTACGCCGTGGATTGCTGGCTAGCGTTGCGGTTCAAGGATTGGACAATCTACTTCGACACCATACGCGAGTGCTACGAAGCGTACGTGGTGTACAACTTCTACAGCTATTGTACCGTGTATTTGGAGGCGTTCTGTGTTCCTGGATTGGAACAGATCGTGTCGCGAAAACCTCAGCAGAAACACATTTTTCCAATTTCGCTCTTCGTGGGAAAGAACTGCGCGCCCATGACGAGCAACGACGCGTCCAACTATAGTTCATCGCACGGAAGTCCTTTTTTACGTTTATGCCGCCATGGAGTGATCAACTATGTAGTTACGAGGCCTTTAACTACTTTAATCGCGTTCATAGCACAGGCAATTGGTGTGTATGGTGATGGAGAGTTCACGAATCCCTGGGTAGCGTACCCGTACCTTGCGCTGATCAACAATGTCTCGCAAGCCTGGGCGATGTACTGTTTGATTTTGTTTTACAAAGCGTTGAGGGAGGAATTAGCGCCTTTGTCGCCTTTTTATAAATTTCTAACCGTCAAGGCGGTGGTGTTTCTTTCGTTCTGGCAGGGACAAGCGTTGCTGTTGGCCACGAAATTGGATTTGATTGATTCCTTGAGGGGGCACGTGGAGGGAAGCGATGGTGGTGATGATGGCTCATCTGGTGCATCTGATTCTGATCCCTCCAATGCGCACAACGCCAACTCCTCCGGCCCCTGGTCCGACTACGACGACGCGAGTTTCGCCACCGCGTTACAGGAGTTTGCGATCTGCGTCGAGATGTTCTTCGCCGCGATCGCGCACGCGTATGCGTTCCCGGTGTCCGAGTACGACGGCGGGTCGAGAAGTAGTTCAGGACACCACCGAAGCATGCGCGACAACATGGCTGACATGTTCGATTTACGCGACGTGTACCACGACGTGGTCAACTTTTCCGAGAGCAACAAAGACGAGTTTTGGGAAAGCTTGCGGTTCCGGTACAGGGCGTTCGTGGGCATATTCACAGGTACGACGCCTTTAAAAGGGAGCTATCAACGCGTGCGGGAAGAGAGTGGCGGCGGAATGGGAACGGAGCGCACGAACCGGGGGACGCGTTTGTTCCACGAAAATGGAGGAGGTACGGTTGGCGAACTTCACGGGATCAACGAAAATTCACCAAAGTTCTTCGGAAGAGAGTTGAAAACCGTCACTCCCCGGCTCGGGCCGCAAAGAACCTTGTCAGAGGACATGGGAAGCGAAGTTGCGTTGTTCGCGAGCGAGTCGTTTCGAGGAGGTAACGAGGGTGGATCAATGAGAGGCAATGAGGGTGGATCAAATCAATCCATGAATCACGACCGAGAAAGAAATCCCGAAAATAAAAACTCGTCGTCATTTAGCATGCCGGGCGTTAGCGCCTTACCCGGGGTGGACAATGGACCACCCGGGGGGTCGTTTTCCGTGGCACCGCTCGAGAGAGAGGGGAGGAGCGGGTCCTCCAAGAAGTTCAGCCTGGAGTGAGGATATATAGAGAGCGGTGCGATGAAATATAATCAGAAAAAACTGAAAAAGTGAACA
>MDSY01054193.1_pt1 | contig 11814 bp, 10 predicted proteins | sample 811131 | NCBI WGS metagenome assembly MDSY01 (sample SAMN05326643, study PRJNA326480) | marine metagenome | isolation source: seawater | place: Atlantic Ocean: South West | collected 2010
TAGGTATCGCGCATACTAGATGGGCAACGCATGGGAGACCAAATCAGATTAATGCACATCCTCATGCTGATCATTCTAAAAAAATTGTTTTGGTTCATAATGGTATTATCGAAAATTATGGTCCTATAAAGAAATTTCTTTTATCAAAGAAAGTCAAATTTAAATCTGAAACTGATACTGAGGTTTTAGTCCAATTAATTGGATATTTTTACAATAAAGGTAAAATGGATTTTGAAAAAGCTGTACGTGCAGCGTTGCAACGAGTTGATGGAGCATATGGACTTGTTATTATAAATACAGATTATCCAGATATGATGATTGCAGCACGAAAAGGCAGTCCATTAGCATTAGGAATTAAGGATAATGAATTTTTTGTAGCTAGCGATATATCTCCAATTATTAAACATACACAACAAATTCTTTATCTTAAAGATTCTGAAATGGCAGTAATTAATGGAAATAAGTATACTATAAAATCAGTATTAAAAGATATTTCTATACCAAAAAATATTCAACAGATCGACTATAAGATTGATGATTATGACAAAGGAAAATTTAAATATTTTATGCACAAAGAAATTCATGAACAAGTTGATACAATAGCTAATACAGTAAAAGGTAGAGTAAAATCTGATGCTGTGTTATTGCATGGACTTTCAGAATATTGGGATGAAATAGAATCAGCTGATAAAATTTATATTACAGCGTGTGGAACATCATGGCATGCAGGTTTAATCGGAAAGCTTTTGATTGAGAAATTCTCTAACACACCTGTTTTTGTAGAATATGCCTCTGAATTCAGATATAATCATACATTGGTTGATAATAAAACTGTTGTAATTGCCATATCACAATCAGGTGAAACAGCTGATACGCTAGCTGCTATTAAAAAAGCAAATGATTATGGAGCAGTAACAATTGGTATATGTAATGTGCCAGGAAGCTCTGTTGGAAGAGAGACGGATTGTGGTATCTATACACGATGTGGACATGAAGTTGGTGTAGCATCTACTAAAGCATTTACCGCCCAAATTGGCATACTATACTTCCTAGCGCTCAAATTAGCTTCTGCTAAAGGTGAAATGTCAAAAGCATCATTAAAAAGACATTTAGATTATGGTGATGCTATAAAAAAGATTAAAAATGTATTTAGACAAGAAAAACTTATTGAAAAAATAGCAAAAAAATATAAAAAAGCGACTGATTTCCTTTATCTTGGTAGGGGAATGAATTTTCCTGTTGCACTTGAAGGAGCTTTAAAATTAAAAGAAATATCTTATATTCATGCTGAAGGATATCCTGCTGCAGAAATGAAGCATGGACCAATTGCTTTGGTAGATAAAAATATGCCTTCGGTATTTATTGTGCCAAAAGATAAAACTTATGAAAAAATTATTTCCAATATCCAAGAGATTAAATCGAGAAAAGGTAAGATTATTATCGTTACCGATTCCAAAGATAAAGTTTTAAAAGAATTAGCAAATGATTTAATTATTGTTCCAAGGACTAATCACTATTTATTTGTTGTACTGGCTACAATCGTGCTTCAATTGCTTGCATATCATATTGCTGTATCAAAAAAATTAAATGTTGATCAACCGAGGAATCTTGCAAAATCCGTTACGGTGGAATAGATACTGGTAGATTTTAAGGTTGATCCTCGTTAATAAAATGAAAAAATTACTACCATTACTCTTATTAATCTTGATTGGGTGTTCTGAACCTGAACCATTCAAAACCTATTTTTTAAACGGACAACTCGAACAAGAAGGAACCTACAAAAATGGTGAACTAGATGGACCACATAAACAATACTATAAAAACGGACAACTCGAAAGAGAAGGAACCTACAAAAATGGTAAATTGGACGGACCATACAAAGAATACTTCTTAAACGGACAACTCAAAGAAGGAACCTACAAAAATGGTAAAGAAGATGGACTTTGGAAACTCTACTACGAAAACGGACAACTCGAACAAGAAAGAACCTACAAAAATGGTAAACGTGATGGACCACATAAACAATACTATAAAAACGGACAACTCGAACAAGAAAGAACCTACAAAAATGATAAACCAGATAGATCATCCAAATCCTACCATGAAAACGGACAAGTTAAATCAGAAGGATCCTTCAAAAACGGTAAATTGGACGGACCATACAAAGAATACCACGACAACGGACAACTCAAACTAGAAGGAACCTTCAAAGATGGTAAAGAAGATGGACCTTTAAAAGAATACTACGAAAACGGACAACTTAGTTATGAAGGAACCTACAAAAATGGTGAACCAGATGGACGATTCTCACTTTACGACAAAGACGGACAACTCAAAGTAGAAAAAATGTACAGAAATGGTAAAATGATTGATTCTAATCAGGAGAATGAGGTAAGTCGTTATTTTATACCTGTTGATGAGATACCAACTATAAATAAAAAAGATAATGAAGTTAAAGATGTTGACTTACTAAATGATATTAGTGGAGGTTTTGTTTACGATGAAGATTAATTAATCTACCGGTATTCAAATTGTCACTGTCGAGTAGTTTCGGGTAGATTTCTAGGGTGGTCAATTTAGGAATTCAAATAAATACATATAAAAAATTAATTTTATGTAAATTTAAAAATGAGAATTAAACAAATAATATTAATAATATTTATTCTTCAATCTTATCTACTATCTCAAACTTATTTTTGTTCACTAAACGAGAATAGTGAAGGAGTGAGACTAGAAAAACCCGAACTTAAAACTTTTAAGAAAATAAACTCAAAAGTTTATCTTCGTTCTTCTGTAACTTTTGATAAACAATCTGTTGAAAAGTTCTTTGTTCACCATGAGGATGAAGATTTTTTAATTTTGATTGATGAAGTTAATATCTTAAATGATAGTATTTTTGTAATTATTTTTGATAAAAAAAAGAAAATCTATCTTGAAAATTTTATTTCTATAGTTCGAGAAATGAATTCTAAACCATTTTATGGAACATTCATTGTAGTTGATGATTAATAAATCTACCCGTAACCAAAGTGTCACAGTCGAATAACACTTTTCTCGTCGACAAAATCAAAAAAATCAATAGATAGAACATAACCTTTTGTAAATTGTAGGGTGAGATGAGAAAACTGTATTTATTAATACCAATATTATTTTTGATTTTTTGGGGTTGTCAAAATAAAACTGAACAACTTTATGGTTTTTATAAGTCTGATTTAGGAAAAAACTTTAAAAATTTCGAACATAATATTTATGGATTTAGGATAGATATTCCAAATAATTGGTTTTTTGGTGTTGTAGGAACCGATTTTACTGGGGAGATACTGATATATCCAGAGGGACTTAAAACCAATAAGATTTCGAAAGGTTACAACACAATAAGTATATCAAATATGAATACATTCTTAGAAACAGGAAAACAAATAGATGAAATATGTTCCACTACAATACTAGGTAAACTTTATACACAAAATATTAATCTACTTACCGAATGTAATGATACTCAATTAAATGATTATGAATCTGTCCATTTTAAAACAAAGTTAAATTCAAAAACTGGTTTTAACATTGTTGAAGATATGTATTTGGTCAAACATGATAATCAATTGAGGAGTGTTTCTATCAGATATGAGGAGTCAATTAAAAAAGAACAATTAGATCTACTATATGAATTAATAAATACTATAGAAATATTTAAAACCACATTGTCATTACCATAAAACTCACAATCCCATCAATATTCAATGATTCCAAACAATACTAATCACTCAAACCCCAACCGAAATCCTTTATAGTCCCAATCAATTAATTCTTCCTTAAATTCATAAGTATTAGGATTAAAACAATATGAACAATGTAACTCAAAAAATAAGTATGGTTTCACCCTACAATAACTTGTCTGTAACAGTCGAATAACACTTTTCTCGTCGACAAACTCAAAAAAATCAATAGATAGAACATAACCTTTTGTAAATTGTAGGGTGAAGAAACTACTACCATTACTCTTATTAATCTTAATTGGGTGTTCTGAACCTGAACCTATTGACTATGAAATGTTAGTAAAACGTGATGGTCTTTATTATAAAAAAAATACCAATGAAGTTTATTCAGGTCCTGTTTTTAATATTAATGGACAAACTAGTGAAGGATATATCAAAAAAGGAAAACAACATGGAAAATTTGAGTTTTATTATTCCAATGGACAACTCCAAGAAGAAGGAACCTTCAAAGATGGTAAAAAAGATGGAACATACAAATCCTACTACGACAACGGACAACTCAAACTAGAAGGAACCTACAAAGATGATATAGAAGATGGATCTTACAAATCCTACCACGAAAACGGACAACTCCAAGAAGAAGGAACCTTCAAAGATGGTAAACCAGATGGACCCTACAAAACCTACCACGAAAACGGACAACTCCGATTAGAAGGAACCATAAAAGAAGGTAAAGAAGATGGACTTTGGAAAATTTACCACGAAAACGGACAACTCCAATATGAATCACCCTACAAAGATGGTGAATTTCATGGACCATTCAAATCCTACCACGAAAACGGACAACTCCTAGAAGAAGGAACCTTCAAAGATGGTAAAGAAAATGGACCTTACAAATCCTACCACGAAAACGGACAACTCCAAGAAGAACTAACCCATAAAGATGGTAAACCAAATGGACCTTACAAATCCTACTACGACAACGGACAACTCTGGTCAGAAGGAACCTACAAAGATGGTATACAAGATGGACCTTGGAAATTCTACTACGACAACGGACAACTCGAATATGAAGAAACCTGGAAAGATGGTGAACTCATCGATTCCAAAGAATATTAAACACCAACCACCAACAAAACTCTGTCACTGTTGAATAGACTTTGATAGTTCTTTTTTGTTAATAAAATTCAACAAACTCCCCATTTTATTTCTTAATTTTTATTAGATGAAAAAATTACTACCATTACTCTTATTAATCTTAATTGGGTGTTCCAAAGAACCCATTAATATGGACGAAATGTTAATTGAAAGAAATGATGTTTATTATACCAAGGATACTAATCAACCTTACTCTGGACCTGTTTTTGCTCTATACCCTGATGATGAATTTTTTTTATTAGAGTATGAAGTAACATTAAAAGATGGAAAACTTCATGGATCTTATAAAACATACTTCGAGAATGGTCAAATAGAAAGAGAAGGAATCTTCAAGAATGGAGTACAAGACGGACCCTTTAAAATATACAATGAATACGGACAAATCGAAGAAAAAGGGACAATGAAGTCTGATAAAATATATGGTTATCACAAAATATACTACTACGAATACAATTACGACAAACCATCAGAAGAAATAACTTACGAAAATGGTATAGAAAATGGACCTTATAAAAGATACCACTACAATGGACAACTCGAAGTTGAAGGAACCTTCAACAATGGTAACCAAGATGGACCTTGGAAATTCTACTACGACAACGGACAACTCGAATATGAAGAAACCTACAAAGATGGTATACAAGATGGACTTTGGAAATTCTATGACGAAAACGGACAACTCGAATATGAAGAAACCTACAAATATGGAGATTTGATTGATTCCAAAGAATATTAATCAATCTGTCCGAAACCAAAACAACACTGTGGAGTAGAGTTTCTAATTGTTTTATTTTTACAGTATTATTGTACAAGCATGTAGAGGATATAAGCCTTTCACAGTAACTTTATCAATCAATGATTTTTATATAGCTATCTCTTTTATATTTATCTATTCAATTATTAGAAATATATCTTTTTTTGAATTTTTGAAACCTTTACCTATTTAATAATGATAAAATTATATATAATACTTTTTGCTGCAATTGCATTTGAAGTGCTTGGAACAATGCTTTTGCCAATGTCAAAAAATTTTACAAAACTATTACCAAGTATTGTTTTGTTGATTTCATACGGTATATCTTTTTATTTGTTAGCATTTTTATCACAAAAACTTCCACTTGCAATAATTTATGCTTCATGGGCAGGGCTAGGTGTTTTCTCCGTAGCGTTGTTAAGTTACATTTTTTATGAAGAAGCATTAAATTGGCAGACAATCATTGGTTTGTTCTTGATTGTTATTGGAGTTACTATGGTAAACATTTATAAAGGAGTAGAATAGGGTTCTTATGAAGAAGTTATTTTTAATTTTCTTCTTATCTTTTTTAGTAAGCCAGGAAGCAAATCCTACTTATTTAAAAATAGAATTAGAAAAATCGATAGCTGATATCAATGCAAGACAATTTGCAAATGCAATTAGTCGCATTGATAATATTGATTTTTCAGATTCAGCATATTCAAATCATGCTCTCATTCTTAAGATGAAAGCTTTACATAGATTAGATAATATTGATCAATCACTCTTTATTGCAAAGCAAATTAACCATGATCAATTAAGTCCCAATTTAAAAACAATATATCACTTGGAGCTTGGTGATATTTTATCTGAAATGAATTTGTTTGATAAATCTTTTGAACACTATTTAAGTGCAAATAAATCCAATATTGATATAAGAGCTAAAAGAAGAATTAATCAACGATTAAATAAGTTGTTAAGAATGGGTCTAGATCAAAATAGCTTATCTTCGATTGGACTCTTAGAAGATAATGCAAACAATTTAAACATAATAAAACTTGCTCAATCATTTACATTAGCTTCAAATAAGTCTGAAAATTGGAAAGATATATTTTCATCTGTGGATTATTCAATGCTTTCTAGAGAGTTTCGATCATCTTATAATTATTTGAAGAAAAATTTATCAATAGAGAATTATTCTATTAAAAAAGTTGGAGTAGTTTTACCATTGACTGGTGATAATTCTGACTACGCACAAGCATTTCTTTCTGGATTGCAAAAAGGAAGCGAATTATTAAACAATAAAAGCAGAATTTCTTATATCATTTATGATAATCAAGGCAATCAATTAAATACAATTAAAGCATTTAACGATTTATATTTTTTTCATAAAGTTGATGCAATTATAGGCCCTACTAATAGTGAAAATCTAATATCAGGAGCCACAGCACTTTCTAATTCTGGTGTACCAATATTTGCACCTGGCTCTGTTGATGAAAATATTCATTCTATCAACAGTAATGTTCATTTACTTAATTCATCAATTAATTATAAAAATGAGATTTTAGCAAACCATATGATAAATAATCTTGGTTTAGAGCAGATTGCAATTATTGCACCAAAAACAGATGATGGAATTAAAGAGGTAGACTCATTTTTAGAACAAATGAATAGACTAAACAGAGAGCCTGTGTCTGTGCAATGGTATGAAAATACTGATCCTGTTGATCTAAGACCTATATTTACCAAATTACGAGAAGTAGCTTGGGAAATAAAAAGCGCTGATGAATATAAAGAATTTTTAGGTGTAGATATTGATACACTTGATGCAATGTTTGATGTTGATTCAGATGATGTATACGATATGTTTGATTTTAAAACACAAGAAGAAAAAGTAGATTCAACAAAAGTTGTCTTAGATGTTATTGATGGTGTATTTCTTCCATTATCTGGAGAAGGCTTAACTTATGTCGGGACACAGATTGCTCTTGCAAATCTGGAAACTCAGTTTTTTGGAAATGAATTATGGCTAGATTTAGATTTTATTAATAAAGAAAATATATCATCTCATATTATTGGAATGTATTTTGTGAGCAGTTTTTTACCTAATTACAAAATTGGGAATCAATTTGATTATGATGTGGAATTAAATAATGCATTTCATTATGGTCTTGATTTATCTCGTTTCCTTAATGCCACAATTGATGGAAGTGTCTTTAATCTATCTTCAAGCGATTCAAATAAAAATTCTTCTACAAGAAGATTTGATTTTAGTGCAGGACAAGTGAACAAAGACATTAATTTGTTTAAATACTCAAATAGAAGATTAATTAAGACAAAGATTATAAATAATCAGATTGATCCAGATGTTGATTGATTATTCTGAAAGAATCGCTATTAAAGATATAAATGTTCTCTTTTCACTATCTAATTTTGAAAATACCAAAAATGTTGTTAGAATGAATCAAACTCATTCGAACAAGTCTTTATTTATAGATCAATTTTCAAATGAATATGAAAATTGTGATGGAATATTTACATCAAACAAAAATTTAACATTGGAAGTTAGTACTGCAGATTGTTTACCAATATTTTTTGCAGATAAAAATTTTTTTGGCGTTGTGCATGCAGGGTGGAAAGGTTTAGCAGAAGGGATTATTGAAAATTCTATTCGATTATTAATCAAAAATGGTTTCGTATTGGATAATACCCATATTTTAATTGGTCCTTCAATACGGAAAGATTATTTTGAAGTTAAAGAAGATGTTTCCTGTTTATTTGATAAAAAATTTTTGATATCAAACAATGAAAAGACTTTTTTAAGTTTGCAAGACATTGTAATTAATCAATTAAATTCTTTTAATATTTGTGATATAATTGATGTAGAAGAATGCACTTATAGTACACAACATTACCATTCATACAGAAGAGACAAAACAGACAAAAGAATGAGAGGAAGGATATACTGGGATGCATGAATTAATTAATTATCTAGTATTAGGTTTTATACAAGGAGTAACAGAATTTTTTCCTATAAGCAGCTCTGGCCATCTTGTCTTATTTGAGAATTTCTTAGGCGTTAACAATAAAGGAGCTTCTGCAGAGATTATTGCACATTTTGGTACATTATTCAGCATCATTTTTTTCTATAGATCTACATTTTTTTCAAATAAGAAAACCGATGATTTTTTTCATATAAATACTTTAAAAATGCTTGCTATAGCTACCATTCCTGCTATTTTGGTAGGCTTGTTTGATCTCTCTTCAGAGAATTTTGATTTAGAAGCATTTTTTAATTCTAATTTTGTTAAGGTTGCTTTACTATGTAATGGAGGATTTTTAATTGCATTAAGTGGTTTGAGAGATACCATGGAAAAATCTACAATATTTCAAAATCCTTCTCCGTGGGAATGGAATTATAAAACATCACTTTTCCTAGGCTTGTTTCAAGCACTTGCTATGCTTCCTGGCATATCAAGATCGGGTATGGTCATTAGTTATGGATTGTTTGTTGGTTTAGAAAAAAAGAAAATAATTCAATATGCTTTTTTTATGGCAGTCCCTGTAATTATCTTATCAATCGTTTATAAATTATTATCCCCTGATGGACTTGAAGGAATTGCTTTTCAATCAGGATTGATTTTATTTCTATCTTCATTTTTATTTGGATATTTTAGTTTAATATTTTTGGTCAAATTTCTTGAAAGATTTAGTTTTGCTTGGTTTGGATTGTATTGTATAATTCTTAGTTTGGTTCTATGATAGAAGTAATTTTTACACTCTATTTATTATTGATAATATCGGTTGGTATTCTTTCTAATAGATTTATTAGTTCTCAACTTGATTTCTTGTTAGCAGGACGTAGACTTGGCCCTTGGGTTACAGCATTTTCTGAAAGAGCATCTGGTGAATCTGCGTGGCTCTTATTAGGATTACCAGGAGCTGCAATTGCAGTTGGATATGGTGAAGTTTGGGCTGTTATCGGAATTATTAGTGGTATTATTCTTTCTTGGTTTCTTATAGCAGAGCGATTAAGAGCAGAAACAGAACAATATCAAGCGCTTACTATCCCTGATTATTTACAGAAAAAATTCAATGATACTTCAGGGATTATTAAAACCTATTCTTCAATAATTATTGCTGTTTTCTTTACATTTTATGTTTCAGCACAATTTCATGGTTCCGGAAAAATTTTAAATACTATTTTTGATATTGAGCCTCTCTATGGTATTTCTTTGAGCGCAATAGTGATTATAGTATATACAATTATGGGAGGTTTATTAGCAGTTGCTTGGACAGATCTTGTACAAGGAATATTGATGATTGGCACATTAGTAATTCTTCCTATTATTGGTTTGATTGAGTTAGCATCTTTTGATGTACCTATAAAAGAATTAATCATGAGCAAACATACACACCTTCAAAAAAGTTTACTGATACCTTCTGGATTAACTGTTTTTGCTACATTTTCAGTAATTGTAGGAGGTTTGAGTTGGGGATTAGGTTATTTTGGACAGCCACATCTTTTGATTCGATATATGGCTATTAGATCTGTTAAAGAAGTCAAACAAGCACGTATTATAGCTACATTATGGGCTATTCCTGGTATCTCAGGCGCTTTTTTAATTGGTGTAATAGGCATGGGATATTTTGGAGAAGATTATTTTATAAGCATTGTAAATAATTTTAGTCTTGAATATGGAATACCTATATCTAATACGGATGTAGAAAGTGTTATGCCGATGCTTGCGGAAGCGTTATTACCTGCATGGTTAGCTGGTTTACTCATATCAGGAGCAGTTGCTGCAATGATGTCTACTGCAGACTCTCAATTATTAGTTTCAACATCTGCTATCGGTGAAGATTTAGGAGTTCAGGTTTCAAAAAAAGATGATAAACTGTTAAATAGTAGAATCATCACAATTCTTTTAGGAATTTTTGCTTATTTAGTTGCAATGTATTCTGAATGGAGTGGGAAAACTATATTTAGCATTGTTAGTTTTGCTTGGAGCGGGCTTGGTTCTTCTTTTGGTCCTGCGCTCTTGCTTGCGTTATGGTGGAAGGGTATTACAAGAAAAGGTGTAATTGCAGGTTTATTTACTGGATCTATTATAACAATTATTTGGGGGAGCAGTCCTTATTTGAAGGATATTATTACAGAACGTTTCATTAGTTTTGCACTTGCTTTTGTTGCTATTATTATTGTGAGTAAATACACAAAAATAAATATAGAAGATAAAAATAATTCTGAAGCTTCAGTTCTACAATCAGGTAGTTATGGTGTAGTGGTTAACGAGTCTGAAAAGTAATAGAATATGATTAAAGCAATACAAGCAATACAAAGTATTAAAAAAAATCCAGACTCTAATTTTTTATTAGTTGGTGATAATGATTTTCTTTATCTATATATCAAAAATTTAATTAAAGAAAATAATTCCGATTCTTTGGAGTCTATAACGTTTGATTGCTCTGATAAAGTTAGCGTCCAAGATGATATTTTGAATAGTCTAAGTGCAATAGATCTTTTTCAGTCAAAAAAGATTATAATCATCAAAAACATTAATAAGATCAGTAAAAAGAATAAAGATTTATTCATCAATGCTTTGTCAAACAATGAGAATTCCAATATTATTATATGTACTGATTGTTCCTTTCTTGGTTTTGATTATAAGTCAAAGAAAAATTTTATTAAAAGTCAGTTTGTTAACGATATTACACCTTTTTTTAATGTAATTGATATCAGCATTCCATTTGAAAGTGAGATGGGAAGATGGGTTAAAGTTTTTTCAAGTGATTTTGATTTTCCAATTAATAGTAAAATTTCTAATAACTTGATTGAAATATTTGGCAATAATTTTTCAGCAATTTATAATGAGATTTCAAAATTAAGTGTTCTTGCAGACAACGTAGAAGATATTAATGAAGATTGGTTAGATAGTTTTTATGATTGGAAGAAGAATAAACAGCTCTGGGAGTTAAATTATGCTATTTGCGATAAAGATGTTGATAAAGTAATGTCATCAGGAATATCAGTTTTAAACCAATTTGGCCTATTGTATGTTTTAAATTCATTTTTTACAATTTTTGAAGCATTATTTTTTACAAAAATAAATAATGGAACCATAACGGATTTTAGTCGTAACAATTTAAGAGGGAAAATTATTACTAAGATTCCTTCATCTTCAGAGAAATATACTCTTGAAGAAA
>MDSY01001839.1_pt1 | contig 11813 bp, 12 predicted proteins | sample 811131 | NCBI WGS metagenome assembly MDSY01 (sample SAMN05326643, study PRJNA326480) | marine metagenome | isolation source: seawater | place: Atlantic Ocean: South West | collected 2010
AGAATCTAAATTAAGGGGGATGAAAATAATATTATTTTTTTTTTTTAAAATGAATTTTATTTTTTCTTTTGATTGAACAAATGAAAAAGTTTCACTTTGCATTTTTATAATAACCTTATCTGCCTACTAACCATCGCAGTGTTCTTGGGATATAATTTAAAAATTTTTTTAACTTAATCATCATTTTATAATTTTTTTTTTTCGCATTTTATTTCTGATATTTGTAGCAGAAATTTTTTGTACCGTTAAAGGTAAGTCTATTCTCTTAATCTTGTATCCAACTTTTCTTCCATAAAAAATATTTGTTATATTTGGTAATAAAATAATTTTATATCTGTCTCCATATTGCAAATAAAGTTCTTTATCAATTTTATTTTTAACTTCTTTAAAAGAAAAAGGATTGTCTCCAATTCGATGAACATCTTTTACACAAATTATAATTTGTTCTACTTTTTGCAAAGCTTTTTGAAATAATTTTTTATGACCAATGTGAAAAGGTTGAAATCTACCCAACATAAATCCTGTCAAATTTTTATTATTCCATTTATATTTTGTTAATTTCTTAATTATTTTTTCAGACCAAAATTTTGCATTTTTACTTGTAACTTTAAAATCAAAATTTGTAGGCTTTTTAAAAATTTTATTCATTTTAGGAAATCTTCCATTCTTTATTGTGTTGACCCAAATAGTATAATCTGCAGCAAATAATTTTCTTCCTTCTTCGTACGGACATATAAAGTCAGCTATAATATAATTAAATTTTGAAAATTTTTTAGATAATGTCAAACTTTTCATTCTTTGAGATTGTCTAATAATTCCTTTCTTTGAAAAATCCCAATCATCAAATTTTTTTCTAACTTTATCTGCGTTGAGCCAACCAGCTTTTAATCTTTTAACCAATATTTTAGCTATTGTAGTTTTACCAGAGCCAGGCAAACCCATTACTAAAATTATTATTTTTTTTTTCATACAACAGTCTTATTTATTTTTTATTTAATAAATTTATTTAAATATTCGAAATATTTTTTTTATTAAATTAACACATTCTATAGGATATTTTCCTATTGCAGTTTCCGCAGCTAAAACTATACCTGCGGAACCTAATTCTATAGCATTATATATGTCATTAACCTCCGCCCTAGTAGGAAAATTTTTAAATATCATGCTTTCTAAAAAATTAGTAGCGATGTAAACTTTTTTGTTTAATTTTTTTGCTTTCTTTAAAATTAATCTTTGTGCTAAGGGTATATTTTCAATTTTAATTTCTTTTGACAGATCTCCTCGATCAATTAAAAAATTATCTCCTGCTTTCAATATAGAATCTATATTTTTCATTGCATTTTCTGTTTCTATTTTAAAAATTTTTTTTTCAGTCTTAAGTATTTTATTAAACTTTTTAATATCATCTGAACTATTTACAAATGATAATGCAAAATATTTAATTTTATTTTTTTTTCCTAATTCAATAGCTTCTTGATCTTTTTTTGTTATAAAATTTAATTTAAATTTTCTATTTACAACATGAATACCTTTGTTGTTTTCTAACTTGCCTGGTTCAATAACTATGCATTTTAATTGTTCTTTGGCTATTGTAACTATTTTAATTTTTAATCCCTCAAATCCCACATCTAAAATATCATTTTTTTTTAAATTATAAAAAACTTCAGGTGGATAAAGTTTAAAATTACCTTCTTTTAGAAAGATATTTAATTTTAAATTTTTTTTGTAGGTCATATTTTTAATAACCTTACTTCTTATTTGAGCACCTTCAGTATCAATACAAATCGGAGTGCTTGTGTATTTTCTAATAAAATTTATAGTTTTGGGTAAATTTTTAATATCTATATGAGACATGTTTAGTCTAAGTAAATTAATATTTTTTCTTGAAAAATTTAAAAACCTTTTATTTAAAGATCCTGGCCCTACAGTACAAAATATTTCTTTTTTCATTAAATTTATGACAAATGTTTATTTTAAAAAAACTAGTAACAAAAGAAAAATTTAGTTTTTATTTTTTTTTTAAAATATATTCTAAGTAATCAAAATCTTCTATATTGTCTAAATCAATACTTTCTTCTCGTGATACTTCGTAAAAAAATGGTTTTTTTCCAATTCTAGATTTAGATTTTAGAAGTGCAGATCTTTTAATTCCATATAGGCCTGTGGTTTCTACCACTACTGGCTTAGCATCTTGGCTTCTCGGTAGTATTTTTGGATTATAATTAACTGGTTTATTATTAAACCAATACCATGAGTATAATGAATTACACGTAAGTATTGAATCTATATTTTTCTGACTTTTTAAAATTTTTATACAATCATTTATTGTTTTGGTTCTTAAAAAAGGAGAGGTAATAAATAATTGAAAATAAAAATCAGCGTCAATTATAGACGCATGATAATTTAGTAAATGATTACCATTTGCAGAATTTTTACTTAAACTTGGCAATCTGTCTATTACATTAAAACCACTATTTACTGCAAATTTTTTAATTTCTTTACTATCAGTATCAATAAAAATTTTATTAAAATTAGTTTTATGAAGTCTGTCTAATAAATACCTATAAAGCGGCTTGCCATTAACTATTTTAAAATTTTTATTTGGAACTCTTGTAGATTTTTTTTTAATTGGTATTATTGCAACAATATTCAATTTTTTTTTAAATTTCATTTTTAATATTCTGTCATTTTAATCATTTTTTTTATAAATGAAAACCTATAAATATAGATCCATTCGCAACTAAATTTTATTTTTAATTTAACAGGATGTTTTATTTAATATATTTTTTATTAGATTTTTTAAAATTTTGTTATTTTCGTCAAACTGTATATTAAATATATTCTTTTTAATTTTTCTCTTCCATGTAGAATATGGAACTTTAATTAATTGGTTAATTTTTTCTATAATAATTTTTTCAGAAAATGCATTACAATACATTGAATGATCGTATTTTTTTACAACATTGGTGTCATAGTAAAAATGGTCTGGGTTTAAAAATAAAACCTTGTGGCCTCTTGACAAAAGTTCTGGTCCAAGGGTTGAGTGTATACAAATAATTACTTTAGATTTCTCAGCTAATTCCGAGGAACTCATGGTTGAGGTTGTGAAGTTTTTTATATCTCTATTGTAGAAATCAATTTCTTGATTCTTATTTATTTTATTTTTTTTTTCTAATCTTCCAGAGGAGAGTGCAATAGCTATTTTCAACTTATATTTTTTTCTCATGTTTTCTAATATTTTTGAAACATAAGAAACTGTTGCATCTTGTACTCTCATTGAAAGATAATGTCTGTTAGTTCCGTAGTAAGATTTAACAGGGTAACGAAACTGGGATATAAGCATGATATCATAGATTTTTTTTTGAATTCTAGTACTAACTTCATTATTTCTTGTAGATCCATTTACAACAAACTTAGTATCAAAAAAATCGAAATATTCTTTATATTTTTTATCCCATATAAAAAAATAATTACATTTAATTTTTTTATTTTTTTTAAAAAATTTATATATATGTTTTTTGGAAAAAGTTTCTTTATAATTAAAATTTACATTAGCAAATTGGTATATAATACTAATTTTTTGAGGAAAAAATTTTATAAAACTGCATATCTTATAGTCTATATCACAACCTAGTCCAATCTTTGGGTCTAGAGATTTTATAATTTCAATAAAGTAGAATTCGGACAATTTTTTATCTAATTTAAAATCAAAAATATATTTTAAAAAAGAAAAAAATAAATGATAAATATTTATTTCATTTGGGTTTATTGTTTTATACTTTAAAAAATCAAAGCTTAATCTTGAACAGTTTTGATCAAGTAAGACTAAATCTACTTTGCTGTAAGGCTTAAAAACTATTTTTTTTTTAAAAATTTTTATCATAAATATGAATTAATTTTATTAATTTTTTTCTCACGATGGTAAATCTCCCAGGCTCCATTTATAATATTATATTTATGTGTATTTTTATAAAATTTTTTTAATATTTTATCGTCATTGACGGAGGTTAAAAAGAATCTCTTTTGAAGAATATTGTAATACTTTTGATTTTTTTTCAAATTTACTTTAATCTTAAACTTTAAAAAAATTTTATTGATTGTTTTATAAATTTTATTTAAACTTTCTTGTTGTTTAAAACATTCTATTGTAATTTTTGATTTACCATTAAGGTTGTAACAATACATTCTAAAGATATTAATTTTATGAGAAAAAATATTAATATAAAAATTTTCTTTTAATTTTGTATCTAAATTAGTAGTAAAAACTCTAACAAATATGTGTTTCGACTCGAGCTCGCTTTTATCAAAACTTTTAATTAGACTAGTTGGATTTGTAGCCCAAACTATTTTGTTACTTTCTATCTGATTATTAAAATTTGAAATTATAAATTTTTTTTTATCAAAATAAGGTTTGATAGATGAAGATAAATTTATTTCAACGTTTTTTAGAAGTAATTCTTTTTTTAACTGCTCAAAAAATGCTTTAAAGCCTTTTTTTGGAGTAGCGACTTCGAAATTTATAAGCTTAAAATTTTTTTTAGGTATTCCATACAATCTATCTGCTAATTTACTCTCTTTTTTATACTTTTGTAATTGATTTAAATGGTTGCTTAAAAATACCCTTGATATCATTAGACCATTTTCTGCACTATCTGCTGAAATATCTTCTAACTTTAATCCGAACTTTACAACCCACTTTGAAAGATTTTCTCTTATTTTTTTTGGATAACAACTCAACCTATCGTTAAGATTTAGTAATTTTTTTTTTTTTAATTTTATATCATTGTATTTTTTGTGGAATATTGGTTCTGGATAGTCCCTAGAATAAATTTCTTTATTTTCAAAATCTGTGAAACTTCCATATTTACATTTAAAAATATTAAATTGATTTACGAATAAATCTTTTTTTTTAATTCTATTAAACCACACTGAACTAGTGTCTAAGTATTGGCATCCATTAAAAAAATAATCATTATCAAATTCTAAATCTTTTAATACTCCACCAAGTCTTTTTGAAATATCAAATATTTCAATTTTTTTATACTTTTTGGAATCTGCTAACAGAGCAAGAATACAACCTGTGATTCCTCCCCCAACTATTGTAAGATTTTTTCTTATTTTTTTTGTGCTACTATTATCCAAAATGCAACTATTTTTTTTTTGTTTTTGTAATATAAATACTTTTTTTCTGTTATTTCTATGACACGAAATAGCTTAAATATTTTATTTAATTGTGTCTTATTAAAAAATTGAACATTACCTATTTCTTTTAAATTACCAATTTTAAATTCTTTAGTATGATTGTCAGTTGTATTTTTACCTCTTTTAAAATTAGAATGTGCTGTTGAAAACCAATCTATTCCAAAAAAGTATCCATTTTTTTTTAAACTATTTTTAACAAGTTCTATCGTTTGTTTGGTTGCTTTCTCGCTATTGTGAGTTATTGATCCTCTATCAAAAATTAAATCAAATTTATCTTTAAATATTAGTGATTTAGTAAAATCAGCACAAATAAAATTTTTACGATATTTAGGAAATTTTTTTTTTTGTATTTCTACTGCACTTTTACTTCCTTCAATTGACTTATATGGAATTTTGTTTTTAATAAAAAATTCTGAATTTGGGCCTGTTCCTGAACCTATCTCTAAGACTTTAAGATTTTTAATATTTTTTTGTTTAATGTATCTATAATAATAACTTATTAATTCACTCCACGGCCAATTATTTATTTGCTTTTTTTTTTTATAAACTGTCTCCCAACCTTTACTGAACATTTATATTTCTATTAGTTTATTTTTTTTTAAAAAGTTTATTATTATTAATATTTTTTTATAACTTATATCTAATTTTTTTGACATATCTTTTAAAGATAATTTTCCATCTGAATAAGATAATATATCAATTATTAATTTATTTTTTTTACTTAATATATTCTTTTCACTAGTTTTTTCACGAAGGTTTCTTTTGTTCATATGAGGTTCACATGTGTTTGTAGCAGATGGATATATATTTGTCTCAATTTCTTGGATCATTTTCTTGTAAATATTTAATGACTGCAATAGCCCTCTCGTTGTAGCAACGTTACCAAATACATCCAGTGATGTATGGTACTCTTTGTATGTTCCATATTTAGATCTCATTAAGCTTGCAACTGGTAAATCAACACCGGGAGAGCAGTACTGTCTTTCGTCGCTTCCTCTGTCTAACCATGTATAGCTTTTATATTTAATTTTATTTTTATTAAGTGTTTTTTTTATTATTCTATCAGAAACAGTATCTCCACTTCTTGATGGTAGATATGAGTATTTTCTCTCATCACCAACACAAGTTACAACAAAACCAGCAAGCACTCTTTTTTTTAAATTATCTAAGTTTTTTTTTACATAAACAATAGAACCGATGGTCTCTGGTATAAAAATAATTCTGTAAGTATAAAATCTGTTTTTTTTTTTTTCTAACCAGCTAGAAATTAATGAAGTTAATATAGGTCCTGAAAGTTCATTGTTTGCTAAAGATGGATGGCATAAATAAGTAGAGATAAAAATTTCTTTTTTGGATCTACCTGGTAAAATAATTTCTCCATATCTCAAAAAGCCCTTTGTAAATTTAGATTTAATAAATACATGATATTTTTTTTTTTTATTTAATTTTTTTCTTTCTTTGTGTTCTAAACAGAAACCCCAATTCTTATTATAATAAGATGTAACGTAAGGAATAGCATCAGGTTGAGTCTTTAAGGAATATAAATGAGCATTTAATTGATTAAAATTTAATACTTTGTCAATTGGTTGTGAATATCCCATTAGATGTAAATTGTTATTTTTAAAATTTATTATTTCTTTGCCATCCTCATCTTTAATCCAAGCTTCAGTTACATTCCACTCCTGGGGAACAATCCAATCAAAGACTTTAGAGTCAGTTTTAATTTTTTTAATTTTTAAAGTTCTAATTTCATTTTTTATAATTTTTAAACTTTTATTAAAACCTTTACCTGAGATACTTCTATTAATAGGCCAGAGGCTTCTGATTAACTTTTTTATTGTTAAATTATTTTTGGTATTCATTTTTTTAAAATTAATTCTTTAATTAATTTAATTGAATTAAAACAATTAATATCAAATTTTTCTAATTTAATTGTAATTTTAAATGTTTGTTCAATTTTAGAAATTAATAATAGAATTGAAAAGGAGTCTAAGAAACCATCTGAGACTAGTTTTTTCTGTTTCTTAAAATTAATTTTTTTTTTTACTACAGTTTCTAAAATTTTAATTATTTTTTTTTCTATCATAATATTTTCTTTTTAAAACTTTTCTATCAATTTTACCGTTTGAATTTTTAGGTATTGAAGATACACAAAAAAAATTTTTTGGTATCATATAATTTGGCAAAGCCTTTGATAGTTCTCTGAAAACTGAAATTTCAGATAATCTAGTATCAACCCATGCAGTTATTTCATTCTCTTTATTTTTTTTTCCAAATGTAACAGCACATTCCTTAATACCGCTTATAAGACAAATATTATTCTCTATTTCATCTAATTCAATTCTGTAGCCATTAAGCTTAATTTGATTATCTTTTCTAGAAGAAAAGTAAATTAATTTATTTTTTTTATCTCTATACACAAGATCTCCTGTCTTATAATAAATATCCGTGTACAAATTATGCTCTGGATTCTGTATAAATTTGGCCTTTGTTTCTTCCGGTAAATTATAATATCCATCACCAACGTTGTCACCTCCAATATATAATTCACCAATTTTACCATTAATTGTTTTTTTATTTTTTTCATCCAAAATAAGATTTTTAAAATTTTTTGCTAAATTTTTACCAAAAGGAGCTAATCTTTTCATTTCTCTTTGATTAAAATCAAAATTAGTTATTTTGTATGAGGAGCAAATACAAGTACATTCTGTTGGTCCATAAACATTATATAAATTTATTTTTTTATTAAAATTATAAAAAAGATTTTTTAAATTTTTTTTAACAAAACCCTCTCCTCCAAAAATTATTTTTTTTAAAGATGGTAAGTTTCTTTTATTAATCATAGAAAATTTTTGAAAGTAAGTAATGAGAGAAGGTACGCTAAACCATAAAGTAACTCTATTTTGATTTAACTTTTTTATTGCAACAATTGGATTAATAATTTCATTTCTAGATAAGGGAATTAAACAAGCGCCATTAAATAGCGATCCATAAATATCAAATACAGAATTATCAAAAAATAAAGGGTTAATGTTAGTTGCTCTATCTGTGTGTTGTATTTTGAAATTTTCTTTGCACCATGCTGAAAATGATAATAATTTAGAATGACTTATAGCTACACCTTTTGGTACTCCAGTTGATCCTGATGTAAACATTAGGTAGGCAATTGTAGTAGAAGGTACGTTGCTTATATAATTTTTAAGAAAATCTTTATTTTTATTTTTAATCTTAAAATTAATATCTTTTTTAAATAAAATTTTTTTTGTTTTTATCTGTAGTAAATTTTTTTGACTCACAATTATAGCTTTAGGATTAACTTGAGTAATAATTTGATTTAATCTTTTAGCTGGGGATTTTCTATCTAAAACAACATATGTAATACCCATTTTTAATAATGCTATAATTAAAGTAAAATTAAAAAAATTTTTTTCTGACGAAATACAAACTATATCTGAAACTTTAAATTTTTTTTTAATAACCAATTACAAATTTTATCAGAGTCTCTATTCAATGAATTAAAGGTTATGTATTTATTGTTTATAATAAACGCTTTATTGTTTTGAATTTTTTTAGTTAAATCTATAAATTTTAAACCTAAATTACTAATCATAATTGTTTTTATTTTACAAAATAATTGTTATTTTTTTTTAATCCTTTTATTCCATTTTTATAAAAATCTTGAGAATTAACAATATAAACATCATTTTTTAAAATTTTAAATTTTTTTAGTTTTTTACTCTTAATAAGACTATTTTTAATTTTATTTCCGTCAAATATAACATTTGAATTTTCATGTCTCACAAAAGAAAAAAATATTGCTTTTTTTTTTATTTTTTTTTTATTAATAATAATTCCAGAAAATTTTTTTAAATATCTATATTTTAATCTTTTATAATTTTCATCAAAATATTGCTCTACATAATGAACAAATGTTGGGTCAAATTGATTCAAGCCAAAAGATATAAGTTTACCTTTTTCTTTTAAAATTTTTTCAAATACACTATTTTTGCCAAAAGAATTATTTGAATTCTTTGTGAAGTATTTTTTTTTATTTCCAATTACAACAAAGGAAAACATTGGATCTATAGTTCTTGTAGTATTTGGTAGGGACATTAAATAACCTGGTAGAATACCAACTGTTGGTTTAGTTTTATTAATATCAAAAATTTTTATTTTTTTGTCTAATCCCCAACTATAAGAAAATGTAGGCACAATTAATGTTCCTTTGGGACCAATTAATTCTAAAAAAATTTCAATAAAAAAATCTATAAAATGAGATTTGTTTTCTGAAAAAGTTGATACTAGCTTAAATTTAGCTAGATCAAATTCACAATTAATAACATCACCTTTTTTTATATATTGGGAAAGTTTTTGTATAATTTTTTTTTTTATTATTTTTCTTTTTTTGTTAATCATTTTTTATTCAAACTTAGCTTTAGAATAGAGTGGCCGTCAAAAATAATTTTTTTATTACTTCTTACCTCAGTATGAATTGAAATTATTTTAGACGCTATGTTAACTTGTACAACTTTTAATTTAAATAAAAGAGTGTCATTAATAAAAAAAGGATTTCTAAAATTACATGATTGATGGAGACAAAGCTCATTTCCACCTGGAAAATAAACACCAAAAATTTTTGATAAAGCCGATGTGATTAAAAATGCATATCCTAGTTTTTTTTTATAATTATTCTCTTTGCAAAATTTAAAATCGCTATGGATTGGGCTATTATCTCCAGAAAATTTTTTAAAATCATTATGTAATTTTTCTGTAACTTTTAGAGAAAATTTATTTGTTAAACCTATTTTAATATTTTTAATTTGAGTAGGTCTATTTTTTATTTTATTTTTAAGAGTTATATTCATATTTTAATGATAAAAATTACTTAAAATAATTGATTTTAAAATACTTAATTTTTTTTTTCTATTAAGAGTCCGTCGTCAAAATAAATGACTTTACTTAATTTATTAAGCACCGAAACATTGTGTGTTACAAAAATAATAGTTTTACCTTCTACATTTTTTAGATTTTCTAATATTTCTAATTCTTTATCTTTGTCTAGTGAATTTGTTGCTTCGTCTAATATTAATATGTCTTTATCTTCATAAAAAGCTCTAGCTAAACCAATTCTTTGTCTTTGCCCACCACTCAATTTTATTGCATTGTCTCCCACAATTGTTTCGTAACTGCTTTCTAAGTCATTTTCAATAACATTTGAAATACCTGCGAATTTAGCAGAATTTTTAATTTTTAAGTTATCTATAAGACTATCTTCGACACCAAACGCTATATTTTTTTTAATGGTATCATTTAATATAAATATACTTTGAGGCACATAATTAATTTTTTTTTGAAATGAAATAATATTATTTTTATTTATTAACTCATTATCAATTAAAATCTTTCCTTTATCTGGATCAATTAGTCCTGATAAGATGTTAAGGAAAGTTGATTTTCCTACTCCGGACTTACCAGAAATACCAATGGTTTCACCTTTCTTGATTTTAAAATTATCAACTCTTAATTTGAATTTTTTATTTGTAGGATATGAAAATTTTATATCTTTAAATTCAATATACTTATTGAATGATAATTTTTCTCCGTTGGTATCTGCTAATAGATTTTTTTTATGAATAAAAGAATTTCTTAAATCATCATAAATTAAGTCAAATGAAGCTTTATAAAATCTTAGAGCAGTGTACTGTTGAAAGAAATTTTGAATTATTGGAACTAGTCTTTGAACGGCGAGTAAATAAACTCCTAAAATAATTATTGTTTGATTAAATTTATAGTCTGAATAAATTAATAAGATTAATGCAGTTATTAATGCAAAACTAAAAGAAAATATTTCAGTGACTGATCTCGGTGTAGACGCAAAAAAATCAAAATTGACTGCATTATCTGAGTATTTTTTAGCATTTATTTGAAATTGTTTTAGAAAAAAATCATAATTGTTTTTAATCTTAATATCTTTAATTGATTTCAATGACTCCTCGACTAACTTATACGTAGATCTTGCGAACTCTGGACTATATTTTCCGTACTCACTAATTTTTTTTCTAAAAAATCTATAAAGTGTGAAATAAAATAAGCTAACAATAAACAGAGAGGAAAGAGCCACATATGGGTTATAAATGATGGGTATAATAATAATAAATACTGATGAAAATATATTGCCAATTATTTCATATGTAGGAAAAATAACTCCAGCAATAGCAGAATTTGCTCTTTGAAGAAGTTTTTCTAATAAAACATTGCTGCTATTTTCAACGTGAAATAAATATTTTTTATTTAAAAAATAGTTAAACAAATCAGAATGTTTGGAAAACCATATGTTATTTGTGGCTCTGCTAGAATGCCACACAAATAAAGGTCTAAGAATATTTAAAATTACAATCAATACTAACGGTGCAAGGATCAGTAAAATGTAAATACTCTTTTCTTCAAGCGTATATTGGTCGATTATTTTAACCAGATATTTATTTTGAAGTGTATTTTCTTTATTTGCAATTAAGGATAAAAATGGAATAAAAGAAAGAATTGATGCCATCTCTACAATAGCAAGTGTAAATTTAAAAAATGTTGTTAAAAATAAATCTTTTTTTTCTTTG
>MDSY01003644.1_pt1 | contig 11813 bp, 8 predicted proteins | sample 811131 | NCBI WGS metagenome assembly MDSY01 (sample SAMN05326643, study PRJNA326480) | marine metagenome | isolation source: seawater | place: Atlantic Ocean: South West | collected 2010
AAACGACAGATTCGCGTAGTGTGACCACAGCGCCCCTCCGCCTCGCCTCTTCGACAAGAGAGAGGTCATCGAGCAAGGGCTGCAAAGGGAACTCGCCCAAAGCCTCGAATACCTCCCTGCGCATCGCCAGCCCCTGGTCGCCGAACGGCAACCCAAAGATACGAGAGCGTACATTCGCGAGCGTCTCGACAACAAACAGAAATGGCAACTGGGGCTCGAGCTTGAGGCTAAAGGCGGCGAGATCAGCGCAGCGGTCGTCGATGCGTCCGCGTGTGCTCGAGAAGAGGTCAGCACTCTTCGGCACGCCGCCCATGCTCAGCGCCTCGCGCAACGCACCGCCGAAACCGTCCGGAAGCACCGTGTCGCCGTGGATGAAGAGCAAGATGTCGCCCATGGAGGCGGCGGCGCCCGCGTTGAGGCATTGGGCGCGGCCGGAGGGGCCTTCGATCACCTTCGCACCCGCGATCGCTGCAGCTTCGCGTGTGCCGTCAGTTGAGCCACCGTCTACGACGATGACTTCGACGGGCATCGGCCTGAGACCCGTGAGCAGCGCTGAGCGAACCGTCTTGACGATGCCCTCGCCCTCGTTAAAGGCGGGGATGATGACTGAGACGAAAGTGCGCGTGTCGAGGGTCGAGGCGGTGGCGCGTGGGAGTGGATCGCTCTTTGGTGGTGCCGGGCTGGCACTCCGAGAAGAGAGGAACGGGAGGAAATGCTCGCGGAAACGCAGCAGGCCGTAACGGAGCAGATCGGGCAAGGCGGCCAGCATGACCCGTGGGGTCTTGAGGCCGCTGCTCCCGACCAAAATCGAGCGCACAAAACTTACGCATCCCGACACTATCCACAGCAGCACCGACGAAAGACCCATCGCGGGCGCTGCCGAAAGAATAAACCGTACTGATACTGTAGGAACCCCATTGACTCCGACATCGTAGCGAACCTCAGGTTCGCTACCAAGACGGATTTCGAACCTCACTCGCCGGATTCATTTTCTTTGGTGATGTGAGACCTCCCGATGCGAGCCCGTCTGCTGCTGCTGCTGCTGCTGCTCGTGCGAGCGGTGTCCAGTTGGAGCGCGCGATGTGACCTGAGCAGATGCTCCCACCTCGTCACCTTCCAACCGTCGGCGCGCCTTGTCGCCCAACCGATCCTCGCGGCTGCTCTCCCTGACGCCGAGTCACCCCCTGCGGTTGACGCATCCATCAGCTCCCCGACGGCGCCCGACTCATGCGAAACCGAGCTGTGCACTCCCGAACCTCCTCTCCCCACACCCTCGCACAATGCCGCCGCCAACGCTCTCATACTCGGCTCTCTACTAGTTACGGGAGCATATCTCATCGTTGCAAACGACCTCTCAGCGATCGTTTCCCTCTACTCGACACCGGACGCGGCGATCCCAGCGGTTGCGGGTGCACGGTTGGAGATTGTGGCCGAGCTCTTTCGCCGACTCCCAGCCGACTGGATCCACTGGTACGATCTCGCAGCCATCTCCTCGCCACTCCCGACTAAGGCTACGACTTCGGCGGTATGCTACTTTACCGGAGACCTGATCGCTCAGGCGCTGAGCCGCACGCCGCTCGCGGACTTGGACCTGGCGCGAGCTTCCCGCTCTGCTGCCGCTGGCTTCATCGGCCACGGCCCACTCGCCCACTACTGGCTCGAGCTGCTCGATGCACATCTCTCGTTCGGCGGCGCGTGGTGGGCAGCACTTCCTAAGATCATAGCCGACCAAGGACCAATGTCGATCGTCTATAATACGGTCTACACGGTGCTCATTGGCGCATTTGCGCTCACACCTCCCAAGCAGATCATCAGAGATGTGCGCGAGACGTGGTGGCCCGGGATGAAGGCAAGCCTCAAGTTTTGGCCCGCAGTCCACCTAATTACATTTTCGACGCTCGTGCCACTCGAGCTCAAGCTGCTTTGGATTGACCTCATGGAGATCGTGTGGATCGCCATCCTCTCGAATGTGAATTCGAGGGAGGAGCCGGGGGCCCCGGCTGAGGCAGAGGAGAAGATGTCATCTTGAAATGGCGCCAGAGATAATCACTGACAACTGACATGGATTAAGATTCAGAATTGCATAGCATTTACGATTTATTTTAGGTGATCAAGATCAGTATATATATATCACAGTAGGAAATTGGAGTGCACCTTGCATCATTACCTTGTAACATTATGCGCACGACGCATGCCAATGAGGGGTTAACCATTTGCCAAAAAAGGGATCGATTTTCAGCGCACTGTCACTGAAGTGGTTAACCAAAGTGGGTAACCATTTGAGTGCGCGCGTACGTGCACGTGGGAAATAGTTAACCATTGTCGCATTGACTTCCAGTGATTGACCCCGTAACTGAAAGCAGATTCAAACTTCGAACCCCGGTTCGACCCCGTACAGTAATATGAATAATGGATTAATGGAAAATGGTCCAATACATTATTCATATATATAAATAAAAAAATATATATTTATATATATATATATGTCAAATGTGTGGCATCGATTCGACAAAGGGCCAACTTATTTGACGTCTCGGTAGCTGAGTACAATTGTTGAAATACCAAGAATCTATCTCTACATGCAGACCGCTCCTTGAGCGTGTCTAGGCAGCTATGGTGTCTCGAGTGGCGCGACGACGTTGTAGTGTATGGGCGAGACATACGCGAGGAATAGGTGTCGCTGCCTTGGCTCATCCAACGGCTGCCCGTACTGAAGCAGCCAATTCTCCTTCTCGGAGGTGACCACATGAACCACACACCCAAACGCCTCACTCGCCGCACGGAGGGTCAATTCGTCGCCCCACGTCCGATCTTGACACATCACCGAGAGGTAATGGGTCCAGTCAGATTCGTCCCCAACGTAGAAGGAGTACTCGCTCGCGTGCGCGCGCAGGTATGCGATCACTCGAGCACGCACGACGAGGTGATGCCGCTCATGACCGAAGAGCTCGTGCGAGAGCGCTCGAAACTGGCAATTGCCATCGTCAGCCATTTGGAGGATGTGCACGCCAATAAACGTTGCGCGGTCGGTGAGCAATTTGAGACCCTCAACAATCTGATCTTCACGACCCATCTTTGTGAAGGCCGCCGCCTTGGAACGCTCTGCCTCAGAAGGGCTCGGAAGCGCCGCAATGTTGACGAGAAGGGTACCCTGCAAGACATAGATGTCGCTGATATACCGTATGGGGAAAATGGGGCGTGACATCTGAGCGAAAATGGGGGTACGAGACTTGCCTGTAGTTTACGCTCCGAGACCACCTTCTTGGCTTTGCGTGAGACGGCGTGGAATCTGGCGGCGGCAACTAGTGTGAGGTTCGCCGCCTGCGGGGTCGCCTTTGAGACCAGGTGGCGGCGCATGAAATCATCATGCGCATCCCGCTCGATGATGGGCAGCGCGCTCGGCGGATTGACGTGCTTGGTGGGGTCCGCGAGAGGCTGGCTTGGGAGAGTGGGGGCATTTTCATCGCCGCCTATGGCGCTGACGCCTCGCGAGTCACTGCGTCGTGAGCCACCGCGTGCCTTGCGTCCAAACCAACCCATCGTGTTGCGGTGTTTCGGCGCCACTTTATAAGTACAATTCCTAAAAAAACTAGAATAAACCTCACATTTTTTGCCGTCGGCAGCACAAGGCCCAAGCGAGGGCGGTGCGGTTCGCAGTTGAGCCAGGCACACGGGGCATACCCGCGCCAATGCGCATCGTATCGCTGGATCTAGACAACACGCTGTGGCCGACGGCGGAGGTGGTGGGCGGGGCCAACAGCGCGACGCAGCGATGGCTGGCGTCTGAGTACCCTCGCGTGACCGAGCTTGGTCTCGAAGTGCAGGCGGTGATCAAAGAGCTGCGCGCGGCGGGGGCGGCGACGCCTGTCGACTACCGCGCGATCAGATACGACGCGTTGCGCGTCTGCGCTCGCCGTGCCTCGTACGATGAGGACACGCTGGCGAATGAGGGTTTCGCCGTCTGGGCATCTGCGCGTCGCGAGGGAGCCACCAAATGGTTGGATCCCGAGGCGGTGCCTGCGTTGGAGGCGATCAAAGCGAGTGGTGTTGAGATCTGCGCCATCACCAACGGACTCGGCGACGCGATGCAAATCGACCCGCTCAGACCATTCCTCGACTTTTGCATCAATGCGGATCCTGCGTCTCGCAAGCCCCGACCTGACGCCTTCGAGGCCGCCGCACGCCGCTATGGCGTGCGCACTCGTGCTGGGGGCGGCGTCGATGATGCGCAGTGGGTGCATGTGGGAGATAGCCTCCACGACGACGTTCGAGGTGCGAGCCGGCTAGGGTTGCGTACGGTCTGGCTCAACCCGCCCGAGAGTGCTCAGTCAGAAGTCGCGCTCCGTTGGCAGTTGCAGCGCGGCGGTGGCAAGTTGAGTGAGGGCGCTCAACAGGGCGGCGTGGCGAAGGCTGAAGAAAAGGCCTCTCAGCCAAGACCGGATGCGGAGATTGCGCGGCTGAGCGAGCTCCCACGGGCGGTCGCGCAGCTCCTCGAGATTGGGTGAGCGTCAGGGAAGAGCCGCGGCGCGCGCTAAAAAATCCACTAGGGGAGAGTAGTGAACCACACTTAATTTCACCACTCGTTGGGTGAGTCCAGCTGAGGCCGTATAAGACGTGACGAGGCACTTTAAAAATGGCATATTCATATATTCATTTTGTTATTCTAATTCTTATTCTTATGATATTTTATATTACTCCAGAGACACAAGGAGTTTCTTTCCTACCTACTACTATTCGATTAATTACAATTGAGTTCGACGCGTACAGTACACGTTGAATTCCAGAATTGCACGATCCATATTGAATACTCATATTATAACGAGCTGTCGTATATCATAATGACATACTCGTCATCAGGCTTGAGTAGTCGACTTAGTCATTCATTTTGACCGGGACCAATGGCCGGTTCAGCGTCTGTGGCCGTATCCGCCGTAAGCGTGCCGTTTGATGACTCTTGCCCATCGTCCCGTTGCGGCTTTGGTGCGGGCTTACAATAGCGGCATCCGCGGTCGAGCTGCAGTCCAAGAATGCATGGCGATCCCGCAACAGCGGCCGCGTCGGAGGCGCGCATCCAAGAGGGCACGTAGCCCACCCCCGTGAGATCGCCATCACTCTCCAGCTGGAACGCTAGCTGCATCACCCGTGCACGAGATGCGCCCAGGCAGTCCCAGTCTATCTTGATCAGGTAGTGCTGCCGACCCTCCTTGCAATGCTCGTGGAAGCGGTCGCTCTCCGGAGGGCAGCGCTGCACCGCCGGGTAGCGCTCCCTGTACAAGAGCCCCGCGCCCACTGCAAGCCCTAGCACACACAGTGCTATCGCCGGCATCTGCCACCAGCTGCGCGCCTTGGCCCGTTTCGCGGCGCGCGCTCTCCCCATGTTCTGTTCGTGGGTCAAAAATGCTATTAGTCCTAGGAACTCCGAACTCTTAGGTACTGTAAAAGCTGTCCGCCGTCCTCCACGTAGGAACCCTCTCCAGATGCCAGACGTGCCGGAGCTCGCCTCGGAGCGCGCCCGCGCGACGTTCGACTGTGAGGCGATGAATGCGGTCTTAGCAGGCGGCGCTGCGCGCCTCCAGCGCAAGCGCGAGGTGCGCGCCGTCCTCGAGTCCGAGGAGACCTTCTCGAATGCCGAGAATCCCTTCCTCACGCGCACCGCGCGGCACGTGCGTGCGCTTGCGAAGGCGAAGCGTCTGCCGGAGGTTGCACGCGAGCAGCGTTGGTCCTCATCCGACTTCCACCTCGCCCGCCGCCTCCTCCGCGACATCCTCCCCGACGACGTCCACCACTCAATGTTCGTGCCGCATTGCTCGGTGATGATGTCAGATGATCAGCTCGCCGAGTGGCTGCCTCGGATGCGTTCTGGGGAGGTGATCGGTTGCTATGCGCAGACGGAGCTCGCACACGGCTCCAACGTGCGCGCACTCCGCACCACTGCAACATACCTCCCCGCATCGGACGAGTTTGAGATACACACCCCAGACATTGAGGCGGCAAAATGGTGGCCGGGTGGCCTTGGGCTCACAGCGAACCACGCGATGGTCTTCTGTCGGTTGCTGCTCCCGAAGAGCGTCGATGGTGATGATGATGCCACCGCTGCTGCAGCTGGCGGCTATCTTGACCACGGCATCCATCAATTCCTCGTCCCGATCCGTGACGCTCGCCACCGACTGTTTGCGGGCGTCTCGACCGGTGACATCGGTCCTAAGATTGGGTACAACACAATGGACAACGGGTACGCTTCCTTCGACCATGTGCGGATCCCTCGGGCCAACATGCCTAGCCGCTTCGTCCGCGTCTCACGCGAGGGCCACTTCTCACGAAACCCTGAGGCCAATCCGCGTATCGGATACGTGACGATGCTGGGAGTGCGCGCGCTTCTGATAGGGAGTGCCGGCGAGACGCTCGGGCACGCGTGCACGATCGCCGTGCGCTACTCGGCGGTGCGCCGCCAGGGCTTCAAGGAGGGCACCGATGCCGAGACCGCCACCGGTGGTGCCGCGAGTGGTGCCGCAGAGCACCAGGTGCTCGATTATACAATGCAGCAGTATCGACTGCTACCGCTCCTCGCGTCCGCGTACGTGATGCGCTGGGCTGGGCTGCAGATGGACGCCGACTACGCTGCGCTCTCTGCTGGGATCGCAAAGGATGAGATGGGATCACTCCCGGAGCTCCACGCATCATCCTCTGGCCTCAAGGCTCTGATGACAAGGCTCACAGCCGACGGCATGGAGGAATGCCGCAAGGCGTGCGGAGGCCATGGGTATTTGGTTGCGAGCGGTCTGCCGGAGTACTCTCTCTCCTACCTTGCGAACTGTACCCTCGAAGGGGACAACTACATGATCGGCCAGCAGACCACGCGATTCCTCCTCAAGCAGCTCCATCGCGCCCGCGAAGGAGATGCGAAGCAGCTACCGCCGAGCTGCGCCTATCTCGCAAAAGCAAAGGAGCTCGCCACCTCCAGCCGCTGCGATGCGTCGCAGCCGGGTGACTTTCTGGAGATCGGCGTGCAACTGCGCGCCTATGAGCATCGCGCCGCGTGCGTCCTCTTGCAGACTGAGCAGGCCATCGGCGAGTGGATGGCACAGGGGCTTTCAGCCGCGGACGCTCAGAATGCTGCCATGGTCGAGGTCAACAGAGCGAGCCGAGCGCATTGCATGCTGCTGCTGCTCCGGAGCTGTCGCCAGAGCCCCATCGTCGATGAGCTCGTCGCCGCGCAGGGGAGCGCTGCAACCGCCCTTCGTGATCCGCTCGACAGGCTCCACTCGCTCTTCGCACTCTGGCACATGGAGCAGGAGATGGGCGACTTTCTCGAGGGGGGCTTCTTGAGCGGAGAGCAAGCGCAGATGGTCCGTTCGCAAGTGCGTGATCTCTTGTTCACCCTGCGCCCCAATGCTGTCGCACTCGTCGATAGCTGGGGGCTCTCCGACTGGGAGCTCAACTCAGCGCTTGGACGGCGCGATGGGCGCGTCTACGAGGCGCTCTTCGCACAGGCGCAACGCGAACCGCTCAACCGGTTGCAACCGAGAGGTGGATGGCGCTCGCTCCTCGAGGGACGCTCGCGACTCTAGGCCACGACTGGGTTCGAGGCAGCCAGCACGAGAAGGACAGCACTGTGATGACAGTTGGAATCGCTCGTCAAATGTACCAGAGCATTCACGTAACAATTACAATAAGAATAACAATTAGAATGAGAATGAGAATTTCAATTAACAATTTGAATTATTTCAGAATTTAACAAAATGGAAATAATAATAATTATAATAGAATATATATATATTATATTATATATTGGAACCTTATTAACCTAATATAAGAATAATTATTTATCAATTATTACAATTATGAATATCATCGAATATATGAATATAATATAATTTATAATATATAATATTTATTTTTATATATATTTAAATATTAATATTAAATTAATATTTATATTAATATTTATATTTAAATATATTATTTATATTTATATTTTTATTTTAGAAACAGGCGGAATTTCTATATAGATATATATATACCTAATATAATATAATATTAAAATAATATATTTATATACGTTCTACTTCTAAGTAAAAGTATAAAAGTATTATATAAACAGTTACAGTTTGAGTTTAAGTTTTGAAACTCAAACTGCAAAACTCCTAAATTGGAGCGTTTCCGTTTACAGTATAACAATAATGAATAAGGTTTATTCGCAATAACGAATAAGTTCAAATTGAAATTCGGAAATTACATTGTCATTGAGATACAGATATGACACACTACTAGTACTCACGTTAAATCGACTACTAGCGTACCATACGTGCTGAATTGCCTTAAACTGATATCACTCGGGCCACTACAGTGCGTACGCGTGCGTGACGTCGTCAAACTGAAACTCACACCTCGTGTAACACAAACATCTAATTGAATATATTTATATACATAGGCCATGTCGTGTCTTCCTTGACGACTCACGAGGTCCTCTCGTGATGACCCCCGTGTCCTCCGTCCTCATGTGGCCCGTTCTCCCTGCGTCCGTACCCGAGTCCATAGAGCACGTTGAGGTGCTTACTCTCATCAAGCCCGTTCTCAAAGTGCACGTCGCGCAGTTTGAAGAATGTTGCCTGCGTGAGCAAAGAGTCTGAGCCTGCCTGGTGCTCAGGCCCGATGCGCACAACGTCGAGCTCCTCTGCCACCTTGTTGAGCCCACCCTTCAAATTCTCAGTGAAGCGCATCAGGTACTTGATGTCGTAGATCTGAGGGCAGAAGAGTCGGAGCTGCGCGAAGAACTCGTCTTCTTCTGTCGGAAGCGGTTTACAAGTCAAGAGGCGAAGCATGTAGGCGAAGTCGTACTGCGCGTGGAAGGCGACCCAGCGGACCTCATCGCAGAGGACGCATCCCGAGCTCATGAAGAGCTCCGCGAAATGGTGCGGGTCTACCCCAGCCTCCTCATGCTTCTTAAAGTCGATGCCGCTCCGAGTTAAGAGGTCGATCGAATCCTGCGCGTAGATGTCCTCCGTGATGGAGAACTTGAAGTTGAACTGGTAGGTGCAGACGCCGGGTGCGAGCTCTCCCTCTTCGTTACACAGCGTGATCCCCAGCTGAATCATCTTGAGGATGTCAGCGTTGCAACGGACAGTCTGGTAGTGGAAGTCAGACGCCGATTTGAAGTTGCCAATGGGGCGCGCGACAACGCCGGGGAACTCCGTGTCCTGTGGGAGGGGAGGGATGGGGAGAGGAGGGTAAATCGAAGAGACCATCTCGATCCGACGCGTCGCGTCGCAGCGGGTGGAGGGGGAAGGGCTGGGGAAGGCGAGGGGGCGCCGGCGGACCATTGAGATGTATGGGTATTCCTGGATAGCCTGGCGGATGCTTGCGAACTCGGCCTCGAGGTTCTCGGCCCAGACGTCGCGGATCGACGCCGTCCCCGCCGCGGGGCTCGACGATCCCCCGCCTGTCGCTGTTGCCATCGTGAGCGGCGCCGCGGCCCCCTCTCCAGTTGAAGAGAGGGAGCAGAGTTGGGGTGGGCTTAAGCGAAGAGGGCTTTATTGGGAGGGGTCTAAAATCGGCATCTTTCGATTCCCCACTTGACACCAACAAGACACGACAATCACAATGCCTGTCGTCAACCAGTTCCCCACGAAGGAGTACGACGTGACGAACCTGTTCGCCAAAGCCTGCAGTTGCTGCGTTCTCACTGAACAGCTCACCCTCGAGCCTGAGGAGGCTGTCTTCAGGAGGGGCACTCTCTGTGATACGCACACGCGCCGCCTCCCATATGGCGAGCTCGGCTCCGTCGACAAGAACACGTCGTGCGGCTGCTGCTCCCAGACGACGTTGACGGATGTTCCGATTGTTCCCGGCTGCGGCTGCGAGAGCGGCCTCGTCGAAGAGATCGTCGCCGAGCTCAAGGCCCGCATGAAGGAGCGCGGCGACACGGGAAACATCCAACGCGCAGAGATGCAGATCGACATGATCACCTCGATGCAGGGAGAGATGAAGGATCTGCAGGGGAAGCTGGACCTGGTGATTAAGCACCTGGGCATCCCGGCACCCGACAACATGGCGCGCTAAACGGACCGCCTCCAGTCTGAGGACACACAGGAGCTGGAGAAGAGCGAGAGATGAGAGTCGCAGCAAAAGGCGCGGTAGCTGCGAGCTATCTCATACGGATGAAAATGGACATCTCTGCACGCTGGTAGGTAGGATGAAACGGGTGCATGGTGTGGGATTCGTATGCTCACTGTTCGATCGATTCTATTCTTGGCCATGTGCTGTGTATGAAGATTCGCCCGGGGCGCGTCTTCATATTCGGTCCCTACGTAGGTTGACACAGTGTGTTGTAGTTTTATAGTTTATACGTACTGTGTTTTGTGTCACATATTTATGCATTAAAATGAACGGGGGAAGGAGACTAAACCAGGGGCAAGGCACGGCAAACCAACACAAACGACGCCTCAGCTGGGCACCGGAAAACACCCATGCACGCCACACTGACACTTACGTATTAGACGGGGTACCATTCAGATCGAGATCACCATGATCAACATCATTCACATCCCCACCGGCCGTGATGGCATGAGGAGGGGGGGGGAATGAAATCATCAGGGCGATGATCCCATAGGAAAAGTGCAATACGTTTACGTTTTACGAACTTGGAAGATGAGCGACTGCTGCTGGCTGACGCTGCGCTGGTCAATGAGCGATACGGAGAGCGCCACGTCTATGCCGTCGATGCCCTCTTCCGTCTTCTACAAGAGAACTGCCATGGGAGATCTGAGATGCAAGTCCTTCGAGTACAATGTAAACATGTGCCGTAACTAGGACACAAAACATTAGAAAGGGTGGTGTCCCCTGTTTGCCTGTGTTTCTTGTGTCTGTGGTTCGTCCCCCGTTTAATTTTTATATAGGAAGGGAGTCAAAGTGATAAAATCGGCGTAGGTTCCTATCCGGCACCGAAACACAGACCCGCGGGCCAACAGCGGCAGCCCGCGTCATGTTCGGCTTCGGGAAGAAGTCGGCTGGGAAGGGAGCGTCGGCGTCCGTACCACCGCCACCGCCCAAGCTCCACTTCGGCTGCCCTGTTGGCGCCACATGCATCGCATCCGACCCTCTGCAAGGCACGATCGCGGTCGGCACCTTCCAAGGCGAGGTGAAGCTCTTCGGGAGCTCGAGCGCGCAGCTGATGTTGCCCGCGGTGGTGGTCTCCCCCATCCGCCACCTCGTCCTCAGCGCCGGACACCTCCTCGCCATCCACGAACCCAACACCCTCTGCGTATGGTCGCTCCGCCGCAAATCTCGTCATCTCGCGTCCCTCCTCGCTTCAATAACTCCCCCCCCCCTCGAGGAGGGGTGCGCGGATCCGGTGACGCGGACGAGCCATATCCCCTCAACTCCACTCGTCCTCCTCGGCACCGCCCATGGAAACATCCGCGTCCTCGACCTTGAGGCCGCCGCCCTCGCGCCGTGGCGACTCGAGCTTTCGCAATCCGAGTCGACGGCCATTGGTGGGCCGCTGTGCGCGCTCGAGCTGAACCCGTCGTCGCCGCGGCGGCTGCTAGTGGGTGGGGAGGGTGGACTCCTCAAGGTCTGTGAGCTCGCACACGGAGGCGCACCGCCCAGAGCGATATGCACCTTTGGGGCCCCGGGGGGGGGAGGGCGAGCCCCGGGGCGGGGAGGGGGCAAGGGCGGCGATGGCGCGGCGAGCGGCGGCGCGTCGGGTGGCGGCGCGGCGGCTGGCGTGGATGCGCCCGGGCTGACGGTCGCAGCCTGGGCAGCAGGCGACGGCGGCGGCGGCTGTCGCGTGGTACTCGCAGGGTACATAACCC
>MDSY01134505.1_pt1 | contig 11813 bp, 10 predicted proteins | sample 811131 | NCBI WGS metagenome assembly MDSY01 (sample SAMN05326643, study PRJNA326480) | marine metagenome | isolation source: seawater | place: Atlantic Ocean: South West | collected 2010
AATCGACGTCGTCGCGGGCAAAGTCGCGTCTACCATCGTTCGCGAAAGCGGGTACGGGAGCTTGAAGGAGTTCTCACAAGCCGTGGATGCTGTGTATGCCGCGAGCGCCTCGGTCGCGAACTTCGTGGTGAACGGCCAGGAAGAGAAGGAAGAGCGGAACAACGCGGTGGTGCGGTTGGAGCGGTGGTCGAGTCTGGGAGAGGGGAAGGACACAAAGGGTGAAGCAGCGACAGAAAAGTGAAATTGCCAAAATGGCCAAAATATTGCCAAAATCTGCACAACTCAAGAATAACCCAAGGAAATTCTCGATGCATGTATTTTCACTTCACTTTTCCTCTGACTACCCTTCATACATCTCTCGACCGGCGTCGACTGTCAGGCCGTTGGCACTCCTCGTCTCCACTGCGGCACCAAGCAGAGGGGGGTGCCTTCCACGCGGCACCACACGCGTCGTCGACAGCGATAAAGTGCCACCTAAATTGAAATGAAAACGTGTCGGTTGCGTCGGTTTAAAGGTCAGACAGACATCGTCGCGCACGTCGCACGCACGACTCATACACTTCGCTCGCAGTCACTAGACTCTTTCGACTCTACCCTACCCGTGTGCTCCACACACACCTTCACAAGGCTACCCGTTCGCGGCCTCACCACCACAACTTTTAACGTTTACGCGTTCGTTATTCATCAAGTAAATCAAGATGTCCGGCGTCCTCCACACGTCGATGACCCCCGTGCAGGTTGCCAAAAGAGCTTCTCTACGCAAGCTTTCGAACCTAATCTCCCCCGTCCCCGCTGATATCGACGTGGCACAAGCCGCCCCCGTGGTGCCGATCAAAACCATCGCCGCGGCGTGCGGTTTAACCGAAGAGGACTACGAGCCGTACGGCCACTTCAAGGCTAAGATTTCCGAAAAGGTTTCAGCCAAGTTGCAGGCGGAACGCGGCAGAGGGTACTATGTTGTTGTTGCTGGAATCAACCCCACCCCACTGGGCGAGGGCAAGTCCACTACCACGATCGGCCTAGCGCAAGCCATGGGCGCCCACCTGGAAAAAGAGTGCGTGGCGTGCATTCGCCAACCGAGTATGGGTCCCACTTTCGGCATCAAGGGCGGCGCCGCCGGCGGAGGCTACTCCCAAGTCATCCCCATGGAAGAGATGAACCTCCACCTCACTGGTGACATTCACGCCATCGGTGTGGCTAACAACCTATTGGCTGCTGCAATTGATGCGAGAGTGTTCCACGAGATGACTCAGAAGGACGAAGCGCTGTTCGACCGGCTGTGCCCGGTCAAGAAAGATGGCAGCAGGGTGTTCGCGAAAGCAATGCTCAAAAGACTCAAGAAATTAGGCATTGACAAGACGGACCCTGAGCAATTAACCCCCGAAGAGCGGGTTAAGTTCGCCAGGCTGAACATCGACCGCGAGAAGATCAGCTGGCGCAGGGTCGTTGACATGAACGATCGATTTTTACGCAAAATCACGATTGGGCAGAACCCGACAGAAAAAGGCCACACCAGGGAAACCGGTTTCGACATCACCGTGGCGTCTGAAATCATGGCCGTGCTTGCTATGACCACTGGGATGAAGGACATGGAACGTCGTCTGGGAGCTATGGTTGTGGCGCCTGATATGGACGGGCAGCCCGTCACTGCGGATGATTTAGGCATCACCGGAGCGTTGACTACGCTTATGAAGGATGCGATCAAACCTACGTTGATGCAAACCGTGGAAGGGACCCCAGTTTTAGTGCACGCCGGGCCGTTCGCCAACATCGCGTCAGGCAATAGCTCAATCATCGCGGATGAGATTGGGTTATCCATGGTTGGCGACGGCGGCTTTGTTCTCACGGAAGCTGGGTTCGGAGCGGACATCGGATTGGAGAAATTCATGAACCTCAAGTGCCGTTCGTCTGGTTTAAAACCTCATGCTGCTGTCATTGTCGCCACTGTGCGTGCCCTGAAACTGCACGGAGGCGGCCCTGCTGTGTCTCCCGGCAAACCCCTAAGCCACGCGTACACCAACGAGGACGTGGAGTTGGTCAAGAAGGGCGTCGCGAACTTAACCAGGCACATAAAAAACACGAAAAAGTTTGGCGTGCCCGTCGTGGTGGCCATGAACGTGTTCCCCACCGACACGCAGGCGGAGCACGAAGTCATCAAGCAAGCTGCGTTAGCCGCTGGAGCGGACGACTGCGTGCTGTGCACGCACCACGCGGAAGGTGGCTTGGGCGCGGCTGCTCTTGGAGAGGCAGTAGCAAGAGCTTGCGAAAACAACGCGGCGGCGGAAAACTTCAAGCTCCTCTACCCCGACGACAGCTCGATCAAACAGAAGATTGAAACCATCGCGAAGGAGCTGTACCACGCCGCGGATGTTTCGTACTCTGAAGAAGCGGAGGCTAAAATCGCGATGTTCACGGAACAGGGCTTCGGCGAGCTTCCCATCTGCATGGCGAAAACGCAGTACTCGTTCTCGCACGACGCAGATTTGAAGGGGGCGCCGGAAGGGTTCACTTTGCCGATTGGCGACATCCGGTGCTCAGCTGGGGCGGGGTTCATCGTCCCGCTAGTCGGCGCCTTCCCCACCATCCCCGGCCTACCCACACGACCCGCGTACTACGAAATCGGCATCGACGAAGAGACCGAAATGGTGCTGGGGCTTTCGTAAAGGGGGGTTAGGGCTTTTAGGGTTTCGAGTTCAGGGTACTATGATTCCCTGTCGTCCTATGCATGATTAAGCGCACGCAATTATTACTAAATATTCGTATCAATTCTTTTTCTACACGTACATCAATCGCGCTTCGCTCGCATCGCTTCCAATATCGCCTTTCCCTTTTCCCGCTGCGCCGCGGCTTTGTGCTTTTTCGAGTCACGGTGGTTGTCGTAGTTGTTCTTGGTGCCGCAGAATTTGTTGCAGACGTGGCAGGTGTATTTATTGGGGTCGTCGACGGGGGGATAAATTGTTTTTTCTTTTTCTGTGTCCGCTCCGTTTTCTGTAGTTGTGGTTTCAGTGGTCTCCACGATGACGTCCTTCTCCACCGTTCTTTTTCGCTTCGCCGTGTCATCCGTATCCCCGTCACCACGTTCTTGTTTCCGTTTCGTTCCCTGTTCAGGGTCACCCTTCTCCCGCGCTTCGTTTCGTTGCATCAGCCGTTGCCGTAAACGTTCCCTGGCCTTTACATCCCGTTCGCCTTGTCCTTTTCCCAGGCGGCGGCCCTTGGCTTGACCGGTGCCCCAACCCTCTTCCCGTCCGCCTCCGTATTTGAACCCGTTCGATTTGACCGCGATGCCCTTAGATAAATCACGCGATGATTTACTCATGTGCCCATCCTTGGGGCCGGGAGCGGGCATCGTACGAGGAGACGGACGCCGCCGCCGACGAATGTGATGAGCACCGAAATCACTTTTTCACTTTTTAGAATTGCATCAAAACTCTCTGACGTCATCCGTGCTTCCGCATTTCTCGCGGCACCGACCGTGTCTCGGCTGTATGCGCGCTGCGCGTGTGGCGCAGGCGCATCCCGCCACGTCTGTACCGCGTGTACCTCCAGGGGTGTTAACTCAAGGACGGCAACTAAGTCGCGGAAGGTCGGTGATTCGGAATTCCAACGCCGCCCCCGAAAGGTCGTTGGATTCAATGGCGGAAGCTTCCGACACGGTGAGCGCAGGCACAAAACGCGCTTCACCCTCCGATGAGACACTCACTACGAATACTACTAAGCTAAGTGCGAAGGAGCGCTACGTGGTGCACACGTTGTGTGGTTACAAAATCGAAGGCATCTCGGTTGGCGGCCAGGAAACATGCATCATACTCCCCGAGATAAAGCTTGTGTTTGATTCCGGGCGGTGTCCGCAACGCTCGGTCTACGCCGACACCATGTGCCTGTCACACACGCACATGGACCACGTCGGCGGGTGTGGGTTTTACATCGCTACCCGGAGTTTGTTGCAGCTGCCTCCGCCCACGATTTTGCTTCCAGCGTCTAGGGCGAAAGCGTTCGAGGTATTTATTGATGCCTTGCGACAATTGGACGGAAGCGACATGCCGTATAACGAGAAGAAAATGCAACCCGCGCAGACGGCTGGTTCTGCGTTCCAAGCATCCGAATCGTGCTACCGGTCAGCAGGTCCGAGTGGTACCGATGGAGAAAGTACTGCTCTGACCGAGTACAGGGTTTCAAAAACAAGAATAATACGGCCGTTTCAAACCACGCACCCGGTGCCGAGCCAGGGTTATGTCCTGTACTCGACGCGGGAAAAGTTGAAGGCGGAATATATTGGCAAGAGCGGCGCTGAAATAAAAGAACTCAAAGCCTCTGGAGTTAATATCACGGACACGGTGGAGGTCCCTGAAGTGGCGTTCACGGGAGACACGACGAGTGATTGGATAGACCGGGGGTCGCCGGATGTTTCAGGGGTTAATGTGGATCTAGGAGGGGTTAACGATGAGTTAAATGGAAATGAACGAATCATCGATAACGTAGCCGCCGACGCTTTGCGCGCGAAGCTTCTAATCTGCGAGTGCACGTTCGTGGACGACCGGTGCACTGTGGAGGATGCAAGAAAGTACGGACACACGCACCTTGATGAGCTGATTGCCAAGGCTGGTGCGTTTCGGAATGAGGAAATTTTATTGATTCATTTCTCGGCGCGGTACAAGAGGAAAGAGATTGAAAACGCGCTTCAGGAAAAGCTTCAAAATCAAAAATTAGGGAAAGCAACAGTAACGCCCATGGTGGTGGGGTACGCATAGTTATATGGGTAATTAGTGTAGCAGATATCTTTGTAGTATTTTATTATACCTCTATGCATAGAAGCAGTGCACGTACGTTGTGCTGTGGACGTGGTCTCGACTGGCATCTCACCGTACTCAACTTACTTCTTCTTGGGCGCTTTCTTCTTGGGCCCCTTCGCTGGCGCCGGCTTTCGCTTCCCCTTCGCCGGGACAGGGACAACCACGCTCGCCGAGTCAACCTCTTTGGGTTCGAACACGGGAAGTCCTTCCGCATCCTTCGTGTCGATGAGAAACAACGAGTGCCCGATGCCCATGGCGACGCGCTGGACCATCTTGCCACTTAAAGAATCGATCAGTTTCGGGTTGGCGGACGATTTGGGCCCTGATGGACCGTAACCTAATTCCCCACATCCCGCGCCCTGTCCCCACGCGATGGCCTGGTCCTCGCCGCACGCCACGAACGTCGTCGAGCCGCACGCGATCGATCTCAAATTCCACCCCTGCAAATCCAGAAAAGGCACGGGGTACATGAAGTTGTCGCCCGAGGTTTTGATCTTGCCGAAGCAGTACATCTGAGTGGGTGTTGAAAAGTGTATGAGAGGTTAGTCAGGGATAAAGAAGTGAGGTGGTTGGGAGCTAGGGTAGACAGTAGACGTCACCGGGTCAAGGTAAAGGTGGCGGGCTCAGCACTGTACGACTCCTGTATGAGCATATACCCTCTACAGCAAAAATCTGCACGTACCTGTCCTTGCAATGCGCTGACCCACGAGCTCGTCTGGCTCGCGCCCACCACGCAGTCCGCGGGACACACGTTCCTATCGCCCCCTTGAATGTCCACCATTTTCGGCGCGAACTCATCCTTCTGTACTTTGTGCCCTAATCTACCGTACCCGCCGTTGCCCCAGGTCCAGATCTTGCCGTTGGCGTCGACGGCGACGACGTGGTTCTGGCCGCAGGCTATGATTTTGGAAATACAAGTCAGTCTTTTGTATGGCAAACAGTCGGGCGGGTGTATTGGGTGCTCGTATCTCATGTCTGTACTCTGCTTCGTATCGGGATGGAGAAGAATCCCTCACGTGATGTGTTGAAACGCCCGAAACGGAGGTGACGAAAACGCAGGAAAAGGCGAGCAGGATTTTGTGGCAGGGTGTACGTACCTAGTTTCAAAGTTTTGACGTCGGCGAGACCCGCGACGTGCCGGGGCATGGGCTGGGGATCGTACGCAATCTTAACAGAACTGCTCGCCATGTTGTACTCGTGGTCGGTGCCATGACCGAGCTGGCCGTACTGGGGCAAACCAGCGGTGTACACGGAGCCGTCGTCGCCGCACACCCAGGCGCTGAACTCGGCGCCGCACGAGACTTGAGTAGCTCCGGCGATACCAGCGCAATGGATTGGAGTTAATCTCATGTCTTCGTCTCCCGTCTTTTGGTTCTTCTTTGCAATGATCCCAATCCCAAGCTGGCCGTGTTTGTTCGAGCCGAAAGCGTACGCATCGCCACTGTCTGCAATTAGCACGGTGTGCGACTTGCCGCACGCGCCAGCGACGAACTTGACGCCGTCCGCAGGCGTCGATTGCGTTTTCAACTCCGTGGGCACCTGTCTGTTGTCACGATCGCCGGTTCCGAGTTGTCCCGCCTCGTTGCGTCCCCATAGAAACGCCCTGCCGTCCTCGGTGATCGCCACGCAGTGCGCCGCGGAGGGACCGCCGCACACGGCGACGATAGGGACGTCCTTCAGCGTGTAAATCCTCGAGGGTTCCATCACGTTCGGGGTCTGGTCCTCATCCTGGAGTTTAAAGATTGGAAAATGGCGGTCAGATTTGAGCGATCGGAGAGAATGACGCATCAGACTTCTCACAAAGTACCCACACAGCACGTACCGTCGGTTTACCCCGCCCGACCATCTTCCAGTCCGTCATCCCGGAAAATAAAAGCTCGCCCACGACCATGGTGGAGGTACGTGTAGGTCTCTTGCGTGGCGTGAGAGTGACGAGGGAAGGTACGTGGTGCGTTCAAAACGTGATGGCTTTTCTTTTTTTCTGATTTTTTCATGCTGCCCAGTCAGCTTTTGAGGCGACCTCTCGCCTGTCCGGCTTCGGACAAGTCACTACGCATCGCGCGGTTGGGTCTGCCCCTCCCCCTACGCGCCACCGCTCCCAATGAGCTTGATGAACGTCGCCGAGGACTTGTCCGGGCTTTCACGCGCCGAGCTCGTGTACAAAGCGAAGCTCGCAGAGCAAGCCGAGAGGTAGGAGCGGCGTGCGAGTTTCCATTTCGGCTTTTCGATGCAATCGCGACGGGAGGCGAAACGAGGCGAAAAGGATCCCTTTCGCGTTGCGTCGGACGCGGGTTTGGAGGGTATCCGGTGGTTTTTGGTCGTGTGATTTGACGTGGTGTGTGTAGGTGGTATGAAGAGCACATCTATGCAATTTCTAACCGTTTCAAGCGGTCGGACCAAACACACGTTGACGTTGCCGGCGTGGATCTAGCTAGGCGCGATCACGAAAGTTTGGTGCTCAACAACGAGCCATCAACTCGCGTCCTCGTCTCTCCATGGGGAAAGCCTGCACGCGCTCTCCCGTGTCGTGCCTCTGGCTACGGCAACTTCCACGGCTCCGATACGTGTTATCCGGGCCGTGGAAATGCGGCACACACCACTACCGCAAACCAGGAGAGACGCACGCGTGTTCGACACCCCGAGGCCCCCAAGCGCCGGATCATCACAGTGTGGGCACACGGTCAACATTTTTTTGAAGGCTGGACAGATTGTTGAATTTGTTTTTATTGATGGTTGTCCGCTTGGCATCCCATGCCCTGAGCCCTAATAACCCTAACCCAAAAGACGATACTGACCCAAACAACCCTGCAACCCTAATCAACCCTAATCAAAACCCTAGGTACGATGAGATGATGGAGTACATGAGTAAAGTCGCGGAGGTGAGCGGGAGCGGTCCGAGTGATGAGCTCGGAGTCGAGGAGAGAAACCTTCTCTCCGTGGCTTATAAAAACGTGATTGGTGCGCGACGTGCCAGCTGGCGTATTGTCTCATCAATCGAGTCCAAGGAGGAGTCCAAGTACACTTCAGAGTCAGACACCGTGAAGCTGATCCAGAAATACAAAGCTAATGTTGAAAAAGAGTTGTCCGACGTGTGCGAACGCGTCTTGAAACTTCTCAAGGACCACTTAGAGGAAGGCAGCGCCGCGGGCGAGTCGAAGGTATTCTACAAAAAGATGAAGGGTGACTACTTCCGGTACTTGGCCGAGTTCAAGAACGGCGAGGCGCGGAAAAACGCGGCTGAAGAGACGCTGTTGGCGTACAAAGAGGCGGAGAACATCGCGAGCAACGAACTGGCGCCTACGCATCCCATTCGTCTCGGTCTGGCTTTGAACTTCTCTGTTTTCTACTATGAGATCTTAAACGCCCCGGAGCGCGCCTGCGACATGGCTAAAAAGGCGTTCGACGAAGCCATCGCCGAGCTCGACACGCTGGGGGAGGAAAGCTACAAGGACAGCACGCTCATTATGCAGCTGTTGAGAGACAACCTCACTTTGTGGACCTCGGACATGGCTGATGAGCAACCTGGAAAAGACGATGGCGAGGAGCAATAAATTTGAGGAGAGAGAGTGAGTTGCAGACTAAGTACTCGAGGTGTCTCTTCTAGACTGTCTACGCTCTCTAGACACCCCCAAGTGTTGATTGTAAATATCAAGGAAGTGTTTCTTTGACTGTAGGAAGGGAAGAGTCGTGTGAATAATTCGTTATAGAGTTAATTCGAGTTATCTTTGAGTTAACGATAAGAACAGGTCTTCGAGCTTCTCAAAACTCGTCTCAATAAAAAATCATTCTACGCGATGCTCACGCCCGCTTTCCCCGCCATTTTGGTTCGAATTTCTTTTCTCTTAGGGGCATCTTGGTACAACAACCCACAGAGAATGCAAAATACTAAAGCAGCAATACTCGCAAAACTGGCGTCCGCGGGCCACACGATCACCGTGAACGCGATGGTGGCCATCTTGTTGAGAACGCCGACGAGCGTGAACGTAGTCGCGGTGATTACTGATCTAGTCCTCCATCCAGAATAGCTGATACCCACGCCCATGACACACGACGCGAGCAGCCACATGATCGCGTTCTCTCCCAAGAACACGTCTTGCACCTCGCTGTTCTCCCCGGTAGCAAAAAATAAAATGAACGTCGGCGGCAGCGCGAACGCGTTTGTGTAGAACACCTATTTATATATTTGAAAGGGTACGGCGGTTAGTCAGGAAGGATTGCGTGAGTTGGTTAGGAGGTACACTTGTGAGGAATTGTGTGCATGTCACCGGTTCGAGTTCAGGTATGGAGGGCATATCGAGGCTTAAGACTGTATACCCACTGTATATACTTCGCCTCAAACAGTCACCCCATCAAAAAACGTACCCGCTCCCACTGCGTCATTTCTATTTTTTCCGTCATCCACTTGCCGTAGGTCATTTGGAGCGCTAGGATTTTGGAAATACAAGTCAGTCTTTTGTATGGGCAAACAGTCTCCGGGTGTATTGGGACGTATTGGGTGCGTTCTTCGTATCGGGATGATGAGGAATCCCCCACGCGATGTGTTGAAAAGCTCGAAACGGAGCTGGCGAAAACGCAGGAAAAAGCGAGCAGGATTTCGTGGCTTGCGCACGTACCTAACAGTAGCCACCAGATGAACAGCCAAATGTACCCAGACGCGCCGTCCACCATGACTCCTGCGTCATTCTTGATGTATAGACCGGCGAATCCCACTACTCCGGCCAAGGACATGGTTGACCTTGCTCCAGGAAGACTTCGTCCCATGAATGCCCATTCGATTAAACAAACAATCACAGGCAAGCACGATCGTGCAGCTATGACCGCCCCCACGTTCGTGAGCATAAGCGCCTTCATGTTCGCGTACAGCCCGCCCGCGAACATCGCGGTGTACAGAGCGAACGGTAACACCTTGGTCTGGTCCATCGCGCCCATGGTGTTGGGCCAGATGAGTTTTAATATGAGGACTACCAAAGCAGAGACGAACAGCTGTGCGCCGCTCACCACGGTTGGTAATGGGAGCTCTTGCACTGCCAACTTGTTGATCACCAACATGGTTGAACTGCACGCGGAATACGCAAGGATCCAAAACAGCTTCTCACCCGCGGTCACAGCCATGACGTCGATCGTGCGTGATTTATATAAGGGTGTGCGGCGTCCGGGTCGAGTCGGTGCCGTCAGCTCGGCGCGTCACGAGTTGTGTCGAGAACGATCGGAACGTTCAAAGTAAAAAGCCGAGTGGACGAACGAGTGCTGACTTTTATTATTTGGAGCGAGCCTTCTTTCTCTGCAATCTCATTGACCGTCCATCACTCCGCGATGGCGTTGGCGGTGGGTTCGGTGGACCTTGACGGTTTGGTGAGCTTGGATGATTTCGAGCGCGCCGCGTGTAATGTGATGGACACGCAGGATTTCGATTACTTCGCGGGCGGGGCGGAAACGGAAGGGACGTTGAGGGCGAACAGGGATGCTTTTGGAGACGTGACGCTTTGGCCAAAAGTTTTGCGGAACGTGTCGAACGTGGATACGAGCATTTCCCTGCCCACCCTGGGTCTCCCACACCTCGCCTCCCCCCTAATCGCCGCCCCAGTCGCGATGCAGAAGATGGCGCACCCGGATGGCGAACCAGCCGCTGCGTCAGCGTGTGCGAAAAGAGGAATAGGGTATTGTGCGAGTCAGCAAGCCACCGTGAGCGTCGAGAAGCTCGCCAAATTAAGAGGGGAGGAGTTGGAGAGATGGAGAAGTGAAACAGACGCGAGCACGTCACAACCCCCCCCGATGTGGTTCCAGCTGTACATCTTCGAGGACCGCGCGCAGACTGCGAGTTTAATGAAACGAGCGGAGAAGTCTGGGTGCGTGGCGTTCGTAGTGACTGTCGACGCGCCAGTTTTAGGCCGACGCGAGCGCGACATCAAAAACAAGTTCGCCATGAAGAAAGAGCTGCGGCTGGAGAACGTCGTGGGTACGGTTCGAAAGGGATCTGAACCGCCGGGGATTGGTAAGAATAGTAACGACCCTACCAACCAGCCCAGCAACTCCCCTATCCAGAAAGGCGAGCGAGCCGTGCACGTCTCGAAACGCCAAGCGTCCATCGCCAAGCGCATCGGCGGCCGGGACTCAGCAATGACGTGGGAGTTTCTGCGCTGGATTAAAACCGTGACGAAGTTACCTATCATTCTAAAAGGCGTTACGAGGAGCGACGACGCGGCAAAAGCGGTGAGACACGGCGCATCGGCGGTGTGGGTGAGCAACCACGGCGGACGGCAGCTGGACGGTGCGCCTGGCACGTTAAGGGCGCTACGAGGAGTGGTGGAGGGCGTTTCGGGAAGTACTTTATTCTCAAAAAATATGAAGAAAACAATTCCTGTTATTTTTGATGGCGGCGTGCGCAGAGGCGCGGATGTTTTGAAAGCGTTGGCGTTGGGGGCTGATTTAGTTGCGTTCGGACGGCCGGTTGCGTGGGGCCTCGCGTGTGGCGGTGAACACGGCGTTGACCGAGTGGTCGGCATGCTGGATGAGGAACTGCGAACGACGATGGCGCTTTGCGGGGTGGCAAAAATTTCTGAGATTGCGACGGCGGAATTGATTACGCCGCGTGGAAATATTCAGAGCCGACTTTGACGGAGGCTTTTGAGTTTTTAGTAACTTTGTATTACATCTATTCCTCACCTATTCAAAGCATTCATCCACCGCCCGCACCGCGTTCACGACAGCTTTGGCTTTCAAGTTGATTTCGTCCCACTCTTCCGCCGCGTTGCTTAAAGCGGTGATCGCGCCGCCGCATCCAATCCAACACTCGTTTGTCCCCGGCCGCACCACGCATGTCCGAATAACGACGTTCAAATCGAACGCGTTGGCGTTTTGCGAAAAGTACCCCAAGCAGCCGCTATACACCCCCCGCGCGCCTTTCTCTAAATCGTCGATGATTTCGCATGTTCGCAGTTTCGGGGCGCCGGTCATGGAGCCGGGGGGGAAAGCAGCGGTTGCACATTTGACAGCGCTTATATCACTCTTCCGCGTGCCTCGGAT
>MDSY01075760.1_pt1 | contig 11811 bp, 10 predicted proteins | sample 811131 | NCBI WGS metagenome assembly MDSY01 (sample SAMN05326643, study PRJNA326480) | marine metagenome | isolation source: seawater | place: Atlantic Ocean: South West | collected 2010
TATTAACACCTTTATTCAAATTCAATATAATAGGTAGCTCAAAATAGGTTTTTGTATCCACAATAAGTTTATTATTTACGTATAGCTTTAAATTAATATCTCCCCTACCACCACTAAAAGCTACTTCCTGTTCACTCTTACTTAGAATATTTGCAAATCCTATTATTTTTTGTCCTGGGTTTACCTCTTTGTAAGCTTGCCATAAATAATGCATCCCATTAGAACCCATCGCAGTAAAGTTTTTCACATCTCGACTTACATTATTATGAACAAGTTTAGATTGTTTATTAAAATCAAATTCAGAAAATAACTGAGATAGCGAATCTGAGTTTACATCACCGTCGTATGGACCAAAGAAACCCATATTTCTAACAACCTTATCACTATCAATTGGATTATTTATATTGATATTTGAATATAATGCGTTACATAATAATGCTAGTATCAGTATCAGTGATTTAAACATAACTTTTACCTTTAATTTTTATTCAGGTTTTAGAACGAAATTTATAAGCCTCTTGGGAATTAAGATTGTTTTGACCACAGTAAAACCATCAAAATATTTAGATAATTTTTGGTCAAGATTTACAGAATCTAGAATTTCACCTTCATTAGAATCAGAATCTATAGAAAGCGTACCTCTAGTTTTACCATTAAACTGAACTGCTATCGTAATTATTTCTTCCTCAATTAGCTTAATATTATAACTCGGCCACTCAGAAGAAGCAATTCTTGAATATCCTAGCATTTCATTGATTTCTTCGGATATATGAGGTGCCAATGGATTCATTAGCAGGAGGAAGGTTCGTATAGTGCTCTTATCAATAGAACCTAGAGATTGTAAATGATTTGTAAAAATCATCAGATGTGAAACCACTGTATTAAAACGAAGGTTATTTAAATCATCTGTAACTTTTTTAATTGTCTGATGTAATAGCTTTTGAGTCTCTTTTGAAGCACCACTCTCTGTTATTTTCTCAGTATTTTCTGTACATAACCTCCAAACCTTTGAAATAAAACGAGAACAACCCTGAAGACCTTTTATATTCCATGGTTTTGATTTATCGAGTGGGCCCATAAACATTTCATACAGACGAAAACTATCAGCTCCATATTCCTCAACTACAATATCGGGGTTTACTACGTTCCCCCTTGATTTACTCATCTTTTGGCCATCTTCTCCTCTAATCATTCCTTGATTATAAAGTTTTTGAAAGGGCTCTTTTGTAGATACTAGGCCTAAATCAAATAATACATGATGCCAAAATCTTGAATAAAGCAAATGAAGTACTGCATGTTCTGCTCCACCAACATAAAGATCAACCGGCATCCAATAATCTTCTTTTTCTTTGCTCCAAGGTTCGTTTTCATTTAAAGGGTCAATATATCGTAGATAATACCAGCAGGAACCTGCCCATTGTGGCATTGTGTTTGTCTCCCTCGTTCCATTTTCAGTTTTTAGCCATTCTGCTATATTCGCTAAAGGGGACTCCCCTGTATCTGCAGGTTCATATTTTTCAACATCTGGTAGCTTCAAAGGTAATTCTGATTCATTTAAGGGCTTTATGGACCCATCGTTTTGATGTATCACTGGAATTGGTTCACCCCAGTATCTTTGTCTTGAAAAGAGCCAATCTCTTAACTTATATTGAACTGACTTATGCCCATTACCTGATTTTTCTAACCATTTTATAACAGCCTTTTTGGCATCCTTCACGTTCAGACCATTTAATTCAATGTGTTTATTGCTTGAGTTGATCAACTTACTATTAGCATTTCCCGTAAAAGCTTCAGTTGAAAGATCCCCTCCACTAACAACCTCAAGAATTGGAATATTAAATTTTCCAGCAAATTCATAATCTCTCTTATCATGTGCAGGAACTGCCATAATTGCACCTGTGCCATAACTCATTAGAACATAATCAGCGATCCAAATTTGTATTTTTTCATTATTTATCGGGTTTATTGCATAGGAGCCAGTGAAAAAACCTGTTTTATCTTTATTTAATTCCCCCCTATCTAAATCACTCTTTTTTTGAGACTCTAAAATGTAGTTCTTTAGAATTTCATCTTTTTCAGGTAAAGTTAGATTTAAAGCATATGGATGTTCAGGTGCCAACACTATATAAGTCGCACCAAATAATGTATCAGGTCTCGTTGTAAAAACTTCAATCTCTTTTTTAATAGAAGGAAGTTTAAATGTAACTTTAGCTCCTATTGACTTTCCAATCCAATTTTTTTGTAATTCTTTAACACTTTCAGGCCAATCTAAAGAATCTAAACCATCAAGCAGTGATTCAGCATATTCAGTTATTCGAAACATCCATTGTCTCATCGGTTTCTGAATTACAGGATGCCCACCTATTTCAGATCTCCCCTCAACAACCTCCTCATTGGCTAGAACAGCTTTTAATTCAGGACACCAGTTAACAGGTACTTCTGCCTCATAGGCTAATCCCTTATTATATAATTGAAGAAAAATCCACTGAGTCCACTTATAATACTTTTCATCTGTGGTATTTATTTCTCTATCCCAGTCATAAGAGAAACCTAACATTTTGATCTGTCGCTTAAAGTTTTTTATGTTTTGTTCAGTTGTATGCTTTGGGTGAGTACCAGTTTTTATGGCATATTGTTCTGCAGGAAGGCCAAAAGCATCCCATCCAATAGGATGTAAAACATTGAAATTATTTAATCTTTTAAAGCGGGCGTAAATATCAGTAGCAGTATAACCCAAAGGGTGCCCGACATGAAGACCGGCACCAGAAGGATATGGGAACATATCTAATATGTAACATTTTTCTTTTTCAAGATCAATATCTGATTTAAAAGTCTTCTCTTTTTCCCAAATGTTTTGCCATTTGGATTCTATTTTAAGGTGATTATATTTCATAAAAAAAGGGATATAAAATTAAGTTCATACCCCTTTAAAATAAAAGTTTTTAAAAAACCTTTAAAAAGAGAACTCAAATCCAACGGAAATATTTTGATCGTTCATATCATAAAGGTTAGCGATTCCTTTATTTTCATTCTTTCCTGGATCATACCTACTGTTGTATTTGTTCGTAAAGTTAAAATTCACATTTATTGCTTCATAAAAAGTAGATAATGTAATCTTTAACTCATGCTCTAGTAAAAAATCTTTTTTCATCTCTTCAAAACTCCCTACTTTAGGTTTATAATAAAACCTGTAATCAAAAACTAGATTCTCATCTAGTAACTTTAATTTAATCTTTGGTCTTAAGGAATGTCTAAAAAAATTATTCTTACCACCTAGGTCAAGAGAGTCTGTTCTCACATAGAAAGAGTCAACTAAAGTAGAGTCTGAATAGTAATAATCAGCATAAGTTAAAGTAGAATCTGTTTTGACATAGTCCTTACCGTCAATAGTGGTATCAGGAGTAATATAGTAGTAGTACTCAGAGTCAAATTCTGTCAGAACGTAATCATACTCCCCATACCACACAGAATCTGTATATGACCAATTATAATTACCTATAGCGGTAGAATCAGTGTAGCCATAAAAGGAGTCATAAGTTTCAGATTCAGAAAGGAATGCATAACTAATAGAAAACCACCTAAACAGGCCTAGTTTAGCTCCAAATCCTATGTTCTGTCTATTTTGTAAACCAGTAGTCTTATCAAAAGTTTTCTGATAAAAAAGAAATGGAGAAAATCTTTGGTTAGCCCAAACATCAAACTTTAGTGTCAAAGATTGATCATCTGAAAATGCCTCTCCATCAATCAAATCATCTGATCTATTAAAGGCAAAAAATAACTCAGTGTCTTTTAATGGTCCAGCATCACCTATTAAAGTATAATCAAAGCCATAATACAATGAGCGAAAATTCGTATTACCCTGATCCTCTGAAAAACTTATTTCAACATTGGTATACATTTCACCTGGATCTTCTTCAGCATTTAAACTGTCACTTATTTGAGCGTTTACGAATCCAAAAAAGATTACTAATGTTAGGGTATGATAAATTTTATATTTAAACATTTGTGCTTACCTTTATTTTATTACCGTAATATGATATTCTAATATAAAAAAAAAGGGCGCTAAAAGCGCCCTTTTTAAGCTTCGAAAAAGTGGTATTACTTAGAACCAAAAGCTTTGGAGAAAAAACCTTTCTTCTTTCCCTTCTTCTTTTTCTTCATTTTCTTACCTTTTTTCTTCTTTTTCTTGATATCTGCACTTGCTACTACAGTTTCTCCTGTTTTAGTTACAGTGGTTTCAGCTGGAAGCACTGATACAAAAGAAAACATCAACAAAGCAGACATGACTGTTTTTATTAAGCGAGCCATATTACTCTCCTTTTTTTATGATTAATCACGACTAATTATATGAACTCAGTCCATGTAATATATTTTATGTATAGACAAATAGTCAAGACATATTAACGGGTTCAAATTTGAAAGTGATATTTGCCACATATAAAATATAATTTTCTCATATTATCTTTTCATTTTTTTTTTAAATTTCATATCAAATTATACGGAACTTTTTTTCTTTTTAGGGTTTAATAGTAATAAGCAATAGGAGTTTTAATTGATTGAAATTAAAAATTTAACCAAAGATTATGACGACGTTAAGGCTGTGAAGTCTATTTCTTTTAACCTTGACGATGCCCAAATTGTTGGTTTTTTAGGTGCAAATGGTGCTGGTAAAAGTACTACTCTTAAAATGATAACAGGATATTTAGCTCCTACATCAGGTAATGTATTTGTCGATGGAAAAAATATAATCGATGATTGTATCGAAATACAAAAAGAAATTGGATATTTACCTGAGCTTAATCCTCTTTATACTGAAATGAAAGTACATGAATATTTAAAGTTTAATGCTGAGATTCGTCATATTGTAGGTGAAGATTTTAGGGAGGCTCTAGCTCGTGTTGTTTCTGAATGTGGTCTTCAAGGAGTAGTTCACAAAACAATTGCGAATTGTTCAAAAGGTTACAAGCAACGTATTGGTCTGGCTGCAGCCATGATTCATGATCCTAAAATTCTTATATTGGACGAACCTGTAACTGGTCTTGATCCGAATCAGATTGTAGAAATTCGAGAGCTAATAAAAAAAGTTGGTAAAAAGAAATTAGTTTTAATGTCTTCTCATATCTTACAAGAAATACAAGCAACTGTTGACCGAATAATTATCATTAATAATGGTGAAATAATTGCGGATGGTACAAGTAAAGAATTGATTGATGGTGCAAAAGATATAACTACATTAACACTTGCAATCGAAAACTCAGACGATAATACAATTGAGAATATGAAAGCAACTATACCAAGTATAAATATTAAAACTACTCAAAAAGATAAAAATATTACTACTCTAAAAATTGAATATTCAGGTAAGTCCGATCCAAGAAGAGATATATTTACTTATGCAGTAGAAAATAATTGGACTATACTGGAAATGTCTGAAACAAAACAAAATCTAGAAGATATTTTCAGGAACCTTACAAACAAAGGAGGAACAGCAGTTGCATAATATTATAACTATTTATAAAAAAGAGTTGAATTCTTTTTTCACAAGTCCAATGGCATATATTTTTCTTGTTGTTTTTGCTCTGATAACTGGGTATTTCTTTACAAACACGTTTTTTCTTTATGATCAAGCAAATATGAGAGCCCTATTTAGTATAGTTCCGCTTGTTTATCTATTCTTTATCCCTGCAGTTTCTATGGGACTACTATCAAGAGAAAAAAACATTGGAACAATTGAGCTACTTTCTACACTTCCACTCAAAGAAAAAGATATCGTAATAGGCAAGTACTTAGCTGGACTTTCACTTATCTTATTAGCCCTGCTCTCCACTTCAGTTCATTATTTTACTCTTATCAATGTTGCTTCTAATATTGACCATGGTGCAGTTTTTACAGGGTACTTGGGCTTAGCCCTTCTTGGCGGAGTTTATACAGCGGTCGGGATTTTTGCTAGCAGTATAACTGAGAATCAGGTTATTGCTTTTATTATAGGTATAGCTATTGTACTGGTATTTTTTATGATGGATAAATTATTAGTTTTTGTTCCTGCGTCTTTAACAGGAGTAGTCCAATATTTATCCACAGAGTTCCACCTATCCAATATATCTAGAGGCGTCATCGATAGCAGAAATATTATATATTTCGGTTCTATCATTGGATTTTTCCTAACATTAACGACTCGGTTGCTCGAGTCAAGGAAATGGAGTTAAACATGATAATCAAAAATAAAAAATCGTTTATCATTTTTACAACTGTCCTTGCTTTTGCGTTAATACTTTTAAATTTAACATCTAGAGATATTTTTACTCGAATTGATCTGACAGATAATAAAATGTATTCTCTTTCAGCCTCAAGTAAATCTATTGTATCTAAACTTGATGATCGATTAACTATAAAAATTTATTTTTCTGAAAATTTGCCCAATGAACTAGGTAATACTCGAAGGTTTCTTCAAGATATTTTAGAGGAATACAGGGCTGAATCCGACGAAATAAATTTCTATTTCCATAATCCACAATCTGATGATGAATTAGAAGAACAAGCACGAAAAGATGGCATACAACCAGTTCAAATGCAAGCAATAGAAAATGATGCAATGGTTGTTAAAAAAGTATATCTTGGAATGGTATTACTATATGAGGACAAAAAAGAAATATTACCAGTGATACAAACAACAACTGGATTAGAGTATTTAATTAGTACAAAAATAAAATCTTTAATTAATGCAGATAAAAAAACCGTAGCATTTTTGAATCTTAACACTGAAAAAGAATTAAAAACTGAAACTTTATCATCTCAATTAAATGAACATTACAATTTTAGGAAAATAACAACTACCGATCCTATCCCACCAAATGTTGATGTTTTGCTGATAAGTGCTACTTCTGACTCCCTTGATCCTTTACTTTTGGAAAATTTGGAAAAATTTATTGATTCAGGTAAAAAAATATTTCTCTCGCAAAGTGGAGTTGAGACGGATATCCAAACTCAACAAGCGAATCCAATTGAATCAAATATTTTTACTTTCTTAAAAAAATACAATCTTGAATTAAAGAAAAATCTTATTTTAGATAAGAAAAGTGGTAGCGTTCAAGTACAGGAACGCAGAGGGATTTTCATGATGAACAGAGCAATGGAATACCCTTTTTTTCCTATGGTAAACTCGTTTAATAAATCAGAAGTTGTTGTCTCAGATTTAGAGCAAGTCCTCCCATTCTTCCCTAGTCAAATAATTATTGATACCACCAGAAACGATAAGGTACGTGAAGTTACGGAACTATTCACATCATCTAATAATAGTGGTCTAATGGAAGGTAATTTCATTCTTAGTCCAGACCCTCAACAGAACCCTTTTCTGAGTATCCTCGGTCAGCCAGGGAAAATTATCTCAGCTATTTCAAGATTGGAGAATGATGGTGAGCTGTTGCTGGTTTCTGATTCTAGATTTTTAAGCGATGATGGTGGTATGTCCGTTGAAGGTAATTTAGTTTTTTTAATGAATTCTGTTGATTACCTTTCTGGCGATAAAGATTTAATTTCGTTAAGGTCACGAGAAATTACAAATAGACCACTTGATGAAATTAAAGATTCAAGTAAAAAAAATTGGAAGTATATCAATATGTTACTTCCATCTATTCTTATAATTAGTTTTGGCTTCTGGCGTTTTCGAAAAGAGAAGTTCAAAGCAGAAATGTTAAAGCAAATATATGACTAACTCTTTAAAATACGGACTAGGAGCTCTTGCAGCTATAATTCTATTATTTTTGTATAATCAAAATTCACAGACTACATATGAACTAAATGCAGAAGTGATTTTTAATGAAAAAATTGAGCAGATCAGTCGAATTAAATTCCTTGATAGGACTGAAACTATTGAATTGGTAAAAACGGATACTAGTTGGTCTATAACTGGGCATGATTCTCTTATCGTAATTGAAAATAAAATAGATAATATCTTTAATAAAATTTTAAAAACAAAAAGAGAAATGTTGATTACTTCTAAAGAAGAAAAATGGTCTAAGTTTGGTGTGACTGATTCTTTGGGTAAACATTTTATTGCCTATGACAGTGGCGATAATGAGATAGCGCATTATATATTTGGAAATACGGGTCAAGATTATCAGCATAATTATATTCGTAAAAATAAATCAAAAGATGTATACAGAACAGATTCCAACGTATATTTTTTACTTAATACCTCTTCTACCTATTGGGGTTCTGTTCCGAAAGAAGAAGTAGTAGCTCCAATAGAATAATATTTAAGCTGTATTTGCTGGTTACCCTCCTAGACCCTCCTTCAACCGGCGGTACGGTTTTATGGTGGGCCTTATTTAGTTAAGGTCCGCCTTTAAATTAGGTCTTGTAGATTATGAAGAACTTTAATAAAAAAATCCTTGTTGTTGGTGACAGGCTTTTAATAAGGCCTGATTCAGGTGAATCCAAATCTCCGGCAGGTTTATACCTACCTCCAAGTGTTCTAGAAAAGCAAGAAGTACGTGGAGGTACTGTAGTTAAAGTAGGTCCAGGTATACCATTGGGTGCACCTGAAGAAATTATTGATGAACCATGGAAAGAGAGCAACTCAAAAACACAATATATCCCAACACAAGCCGAAATTGGTGACTATGCACTTTTTTTAGGCAAAGCTAGTATAGAGATTAAAATAGAGAGAAAAGAATATTTAATAGTTTCACAGCCTGCAATTCTAATCCTTATTAGAGATGATCTAAACACGGTTTTAGATTAATATTTTAAACCCATCTCATAAAAAAAATATGCCCATTTTTCGGCATGTTCATTAATAATAGTTTTTGTAGGCTTACCAAAACCATGACCATTATTTATACCAATTCTTATTAAAGAAGGGTTCTTGTTAGTTTTTAAGTTTTGAATAGTCGCTGCATATTTAAATGAGTGTGCAGGAACTACCCGGTCGTCATGATCAGCAGTATATATCAACATTGATGGATAAGTAACATTAGTGTCTACATTATGAAGTGGCGAATATTTTATTATATTTTTGAAACTATTTTCATCTTCGATAGACCCATACTCTACATTCCATGCATAGCCTATAGTAAATTTTTCATACCTTAGCATATCCATTACGCCTACCTCTGGAAATGCGACTCTGAATAAGTCTGGATTTTGATTAATAACAGCTCCAATAAGAAGGCCACCATTAGATTGTCCTTGAATTCCTAAAAAATTTGGGGATGTTATATTCTTTTTTATTAAATATTTAGCTGCATAAATAAAATCATCAAATACATTTTGTTTGTTTTCTAACATACCACTTTTATGCCATTTTTCGCCATATTCACCCCCTCCTCTAATATTGGCAATTACATAAACACCATCATTATCATATAGAATAGAATTTGATTTGTTAAAATATGGTTCAATAGAAATATTAAACCCACCATACCCATATAACAAAGTCGGTCTTTTCCCATCCATCTGGAGTCCTTTTTTATGGCAAATAAACATTGGAATTAAAGTACCATCTTTAGATTTATAAAACTCTTGCTTCATTACGTATTTTTCGGAGTTAAAAGCAGATTTGGACTCTTTATATATTTTTGAAGTATTAGCTACTATATCATACTCATAAATAGTTGACGGATTTATTAGGCTATTGAAAGTATAATATGTTTTTTTGGCTGAAAAATCACCATTGAATCCATTAATTATTCCTAATCCAGGAGAATCTATATTGTATAAAAATTTTCCATCAAGGTTAAAGACTTTCCAAAGAGAGTATACATCTTTATAAAAATGGGCAAAAATTTTATTTCCGGTTATTTGAATTTCTTTTAAGACTTCATCACTGGAACCATCGACAATAATTTCCCAGTTTGATTCTTCATATTTATCAATGGAGACTTTGATTAATTGATTGTATGGGTTATTTCGATCACTTAGCAAAAATAAATTATTTTTAATTTTTCTAACTAAACTTATTTCTGATTTGAAATCTTTTACTATTGGAAACCATTCAGTGTTATTTAAACTTGTTTTATTAAAATAAAGTGAATTTCCATACGTACCTTTAGAGCCATAAAGAAACATTAACTCTTCATCTTCTGACACAGAAACCCAAGGAGAAATATACTCAGAGTCAAATAAGGTTTCTACCTCGAGATCCTCTTTTTGAGGGGTCTTAAGCTTATGATAATATATTTTAGAATTTCTGTTTATACCTTTAAGAATGTTTTCTTCTGTTTTTTCTGGATATTTTTTATAGAAAAAACCCTCTTTAAACCACTCCATCCCGCTAAACTTCACCCATTTTAGATCATCGGATATTATGGATCCATCTTCAAGTTTTATTATATTTAATTCTTGCCAATCAGATCCGGAAATATTTAGTGAATATCCAAGATATTTAGTATCATTAGAAAAGTAAATCCCTCCTAAAGCTTTACTCCCATCTTTTGATAGTTTATTGGGGTCAATTACAACAGAGTCTATTTTTTTATTTTTATTCTTTTTATATAATATTGATTGATTTTGTAGCCCATTATTGTGATAATAAAATTGAACTTCATTTTTTATTATAGGCATAGACTCAATTGGATAATTCCAAATACTCATTAATTTTTTTTTAATTTTATTTTTAAAAGGTATTTGACTTAAATATGCATCAGTGAATTTGTTTTGTTCTTTAACCCAACTTTGTGTTTCTTCTGAATAATCATTCTCCAGCCATCTGTAAGGATCATTAATTTTCTTGTTATGATATATATCAATGATATTTTCTTTATTAGTTTTAGGATATTTCATGTTTTTTTTTTCTTCTATTGAGCAAGAAAATGAATTAAATACAATTAGATATTTGAATAATAATATTAAAAATCTCATTTTTTGAATGATATTCTTAATTCTTCTTTAATCTTGTTCATTTCTTCTATTATAAATTTGGATGAATACTCTTCTATATATTCATTTCCATTGAAATAATAATTTTCAGTTTCAAGATAACATTCATAGTTAAAGGATCTAGTTTTATTGAAACTTGTATTATCAATTAAACCTACCAAAATAAAGCGAGTTTTATATTCTACATCATTAGAATCAATATCTATAACATAATTTATTTTCCAATTAGTACTAATTTTAGATTCTGTTGAGGAATTATAATATTCACTAATTGTATATGAACTGTTTCTAAATATATCTGACGTTATCTTCTGAAAATAATGAGTGCTTGATCTTCCTATGTAGAACTGACCATTAAAACCTACCGTTTCAACCTTATTTGGTAAAAAAATACAACTAGAGTTGATAATTAAATAAAAAAGTAAAACATAAAATCTTAATAGATATGGCAAGTTTTCTTATTTAAGAAGGATCATTTTTTGTGTTTGTGAAAAATCTTTAGTGCTGAGAATAGCAAAATAGACTCCTGAAGATATATTTTGAGCATTCCAGGAAACTAAATGGTCACCTGAGTTTAAATTTCCATCAATAATAGTTTCAATTATATTTCCGTTTAGATCATATATACTAAGAGATAAATTGGCATCATTTAATAATTTAAATGAAATATTAGTTGCTGGATTAAATGGATTTGGATAATTAGGATAAAGAGAAATATCATTTGGAAATAAAAGTTGATTTTTTTCAACAGAATTATAAATTTCTGTCGATAGTTTTGCTCTTATATTAGCGTCTCCATAATTTGAAAGATCATTATAGTAGACAGATCCATCTGCTGAACGATAAGACCTTCCTGATAAAACTCCAGTATTATCAAAGCTATAAACATAACCATTATCATAAAATTTTACTGCCACAAAAAAATCTTGATCA